>Ga0075458_10000042_pt1 | contig 36454 bp, 51 predicted proteins | sample DEB3_08_DNA_FD_77576 | JGI IMG/M metagenome (GOLD analysis project Ga0075458, IMG submission 77576) | Aqueous microbial communities from the Delaware River and Bay under freshwater to marine salinity gradient to study organic matter... | ecosystem: Environmental > Aquatic > Marine > Coastal ... | reverse complement strand
TACTGGTCCTACTGGTGCGACTGGATATGCTGATAAATTTAACACAAAAACCCAGGAAGAAATTACACTAAATCCACAACAGTGGATAACTGAAGGCGTTTTCATCGAGCCGAACCTCGCCTATATAGCTGGAAACTCTGTAGTGGTTGTGGATAATCAAGACCCAGCTAATTCCTTTGAGGCAACTGTTTCAAGTTATAACAAAGAATCTGGATATATTGTGCTATTGGGTATTCGCAACATTAAGGGGACTTTTGGCGGCTTAGAAGGAAGATATTATAATGTGAATTTAGATGGGATAGATGGTCCCACTGGTCCTACAGGTCCTACAGGTCCTACTGGAGATACTGGTTCTACTGGTCCTACTGGTTCTACTGGTTCTACTGGTTCTACTGGTCCTACTGGTCCTACTGGATATACTGGTCCTACTGGTGCGACTGGATATGCTGATAAATTTAACTCAAAAACCCAGCAAGAAATTATACTAGTTCCACTAGGTGAGTCTTTATTAGACTTTCAGATCGAGCCGAACCTCGCCTATATAGCTGGAAACTCTGTAGTGGTTGTGGATAGTCAAGACACAGCTAATTCCTTTGAGGCGCGCGTTTCAGAATATGACAACGAATCTGGATCTATTGAGCTATTGGATATTCGCAACATTAAGGGGACTTTTAGCACCCTAGCAAGATATTATAATGTGAATTTAGATGGGATAGATGGTCCTACTGGTCCAGGAGGACAAATAAATTGGAGAGGTGTATGGGCTGATGGAACCACATACCAAACGAATGACGGTGTTATTCGTAATGGCACCGCATATGTATCTGCCACGGCACATACAGGCGCTTCAAACAATTATCCAGGAAGTGTTGAAGGAAATAGTTTATGGGGTAATGTTTCCTCAAATGTCGCTACTGGTCCTACTGGTCCTACAGGTCGTACAGGTCCTACCGGATCTACCGGTCCTACCGGTCCTACCGGATCTACCGGTCCTACAGGTCGTACAGGTCCTACAGGTCGTACTGGTCCTACTGGTCCTACTGGTCCTACTGGTCCTACTGGTGCTGATGTAAGTTATACTATCCGTGTTTCTAATAATATTGAGAACACCGTAGAAGAAGCCATAGAAGAAGCCATAGCAGATGCTTATAATGATTTTCTCGGTGTATTACCGGCCGTTAGCCTGGAAACAGTTTTGGCGCTTCCTGATGATGATGAAGACAGAGAAAGATATGATGGTAGAGTACTAAGATTTTTTAATAATTCTAATAATACAGCGAACCAAACTGGAAGCTACAATGTACAAGAAGAATCTGATTCTACGTCCACGACGATAGTTACTATTGGACCGCGTGAGGCCTATTCTTTTATTTGGAGAAATGATAGTGGCGATTGGCTTATAGTGCCTGGCGTTGTTAATGTAAAGTCAAAGCCCCTTAACGTAGCAGCGTAATTAGTCTTCCCATTCATAATATACTTCTACTTAAATAAAAGTTAAGTTTTAAAGTAAATGTCGTGGATACCAATACTTTCATTAAAATCACAATTTAAATGTGGAAAAATAAATACTTTATTAAATGAAAATGTAGTTTTTGAAACACCATTTTCATATAAAAATTATATTGTAGTGTTAACACCTCAATTTAAATCAAAAAAATATTATGTTCGAGAATTAACTGATAAAGGATTTAGAATAATTGGTGATAAAGGATTATATTTTTGGTTAGCTGTTCCTGATCCTAATATTAATTCTGCAAGAATTAGAAACGATAATGAAGAGGAATTTACAATATCACCAATTTATACTGATAAAAATGACGCAGAAAATAATTTATTAAAATATGAAATAGTTAGAGTTAATTTAGATTCGACTAGTATTTCATTACCTGATGGAATTTGTGATATAAATATACGAATTCAAAATGAAAAATTAGATTATTTAGAAGTTAAAGATAGTTCTGATGAAACTGTAGTCACCATGTATGGTGAATTATGCAGTTTTTATTATATTAATAATTCTTGGGTTGTTATTAATTCTTAAATAAATTTTCTATATATTATATAAAAATGGCATCCTCGAACCCAGTAAATCCTACTGCGCTATCGTACCTAGCGAGTCGTGTTAAGACTTTAGAGGACGATACAACCCCTACAACCTATAAAATTGAGCACACTATTTCTGAAGATCTCGACGACGCCATTGATGATGCTTATGATGATTACTTAGCAATATTACCAGCTATTCCAACTCCACTTGACGATAATACTGAACCTGTACAAGTCTCTCTTCCGGCCGCCGACTCTTCTTACCCGAGAGACAATGGAAAAACATTGAGATTCTTTAATGATACTGTTGCGACTTCTCCGAAATATTACGAAATAAAAGATGGTGTAAAAGATGGTGGTGGTGATAATATTATTACTACACTCTTAGGACAAGAAGCAATAAGTATGATATGGAATAGTACAAGATCAGCATGGACTTGTATACCTGGTATTGTTAATGTAAAATCAAAAACTGTTGTAGAGATTCCTACTTCGTCTGCCTAAATTCGGTTCCATGAGTAGCAGCTTTTTCGGATGCAGAAACACCTTTCCAATTCCATGACATAGCATCATAAAGGGATTGTTGTTGAGGATTTTTAGGTTTTAAATCTAAAAAACCTGAAACTCCAATTCTAGAATCAGAAGTTTCATATCGGTCTTTTGTAGATGTAGGAACTTGTTGTTTGCTAATAGCATTGACAAATGAATTCCAATGTTTTTCCATTTTGTTTTCAAGCAAAGATTTTACTTGAAATCAGGATTCCACATATTTGTATAATCTTCTAAGAACTCTTGGTGAAACCAGTTCCTAGTTTGTCCAGGTTGTTCATAATAAGCATCGCCGAAATCAATGATGTAGACTTTTTCATCATCGTCCATCATGAAGTTATAAGGAGTAATGTCTACATAAACAATACCCTCTTTATCATAAAGTTCGTTGACGATGTGTCGAATTTGATTCCAAACGATATTTGGAATATCGGAAGGTTCATCTCCGTAAATCTCGTATAAAGATTTTCCAGAAACTTGTTCCATTTCAAACATCCATTGATCATTGGATGTTAGAGTCTTTGAAAGCGGATAAGGAGAAAACCCCATAATCGCGCTTACTTCTTGAAGATCACTTTCGCGTTCAACATTCTCGCGTCCTTTGACTAGTTTGGTAAATGTTGACATCCTTAACATTCCCTACATTGTCAAAAAAGATTCCGTTTTTGATACAATGGAACAAGAAGATCCTTCTATACCTGAAAAATTAAAGTCATGGTCTGAAGTTCAAAATAAGTTAAACGAGGATGATAATGTAATTGTTATATGTTACGCTACATGGTGTCCACATTGTCAGAGTAAACAGCAAATGTGGAAACAATTAGCAGATAAATATGGTAATAAAATTAAAATTTATAAAGCAGATGAAAATGCTACTAAAGGACATATTGAAGGATTTCCAACTTATATGGTTAAGAAAAAAGGTAAGGAAATAAAAGAAAAATCAAGTGGTGCTACTTCACCTGAAAAATTATTAAAAGATTTAGAATTACTTAGTGAGGGTAGTGGTAGAAAGAGAAGAAGGTTCCGTACCTCCAGGTTTATCAGTAGAAGAAGGAAGGCCACGCATAGAACCTTTCGCCGCCACAAATCCTTCCGATAAAATCTTTGCGTTTCTTGAAGGGAAAGCAGATGAATGATCTGGTTCATCCATACCTTTAGATAACCATTTCAAGAATTCACCTTGATCACCTGGAACTTTAGCAGATTGTAATGTATGGAAAGTTCGCATAGCTTGAGTTTGGTCAAATACATCTGAAGTATCCATATACAAATCTGATGTATGTTGGAAAGCTTTATGTATTTTACTCTTTACATCTCTACGATTTGTAGGCGCAGCATCTTCTCTATCAGGATTATCTTTGATTTCAGGTAAAAGAACATTCATAAAAGGATTTTCATTTGTAGGCATTGTATATTTTTTCTCAGGTGTTTTAGATTTTGTTACATTCAAAAATGCTTCTAGGACTTTTCCATTAGGAAATAATTTAATTAATATAATACTAGTAATCATTACCACAGGAATAGCCATTAAATAAGCTCCAACAGTGGTACAAACATATAAAATTATAGAAAAATAAATAGTAAATCTTACTACTGAATTTAAAGCTTCAGTAGTAGACATATTTGGAGTAGGAACAAATTTATTCCATGACTCTTTTGTAAATAAAATTGAAGGATCTTTGAACCAAAATTCTTCTGCCATCTTATTTTCTAATGGGAGTTTTTATCACGGACTTTTCTTTGTAATCTTGCTAACATTCTTTGACGACGAGCTTCAGGACTATTTCCCATTAATACTTCACGAGAAGTCTCACCTTTTTTCAAACCTAAAATATCATTAAAACTATTTCCAAAGAATCCAGTTATTTTTGCTTTAATAGTTTCAATTTCATTACGAATATCATCTTGTTTTAAAGACCCTTTCTTAAATTTATCTTTCATTAAATTTTGAATTTTATCAATACCCTTTTTAATTGCAGGATGATCAGGATTCTTTAATAGATTTACAATATCTTCAGGATTTTCAATATTAATATCTAAATCAGACAAATCAAGTTGTTCAATAATTTCTTTAAAAATTTTAACTATTTTGGAATTCAATACATAATCTAAAATTTCTTGAATGTATCCTTGCGATTTCTTATCTTCTAAAATTTTTGAAATTTCATCTGTGTTTTGACCTGTTTTATTTAAATAAGATTTAATTATATCAATAACACTACCAATTTTTTCTTTTACATCTCCATGTAGAAATGAAGCTAATAAAGACAATTGAAGATTTTTCCAAATCATATCTTGAATTTCACTAGATTCATGTTTCCAAAAAGTAGATAAATTAATATTAAATAATATTCTTCTTTCATTAAAAAATTCTGAATCTTTTTGAATAATTTTTAGAGCGTGAGGAAAGAAATCAGTTTCAATTGTTTTTGCATCTCGTTTAACATCATAACTAATTTCAGATAAAAGATCTGGAAACTTAGATTTCAGATCTTCTACAAACGTTTTAAATATTTCTTGTGCGTTCATTTATAGTTTTAATGAAAGAATGTTTAAGCTCTATTTCCTCCACGAGAGGCAAATAAATCTCTATCTTGTCCTGTTAAACATACACAACCTACATCATTGGTAAATGTAGAAGGACAGCATTCATGACTTACTTTATTATTTGCAAGAAGCATTAATTGATTACTTGTATCAGATTGAGAGGCAGGGGCTGATCCTGGAGGAAGAATAGGGGCAGATTCATTCGCAGCCCATCCTGAAACACCACCACCAATAGATACACCATCATAAGGACCTATACCTCCTGAATTCAAAGGCATACCTACTTCTTTTTGTTGAAAATGTTCTTTTGCTCCATAGGCAACTACTTGGGCACAATTTGAAGGAGGATTAGGACCACAACAAGGAGATGTGTTACCGGGCGCGCAATCATTATTTGATCCTGACCCAAAATGTTCTTTTGAAGTCATAGGCATAACACTACCAGAATTAAATTTCATAAATAAACCTGCTAAAACGGCAGCTACGAAAACTGCTACTATTAAATTTGTCTTCTCCATCTTTATTATCTTCTAAAATATATTTTTAAAATCCAGATGCTCCAATTAAAGAAGCAATAACAACCATTAAAACTAATAATTCAGGATTAAATAACGCTAAAATAATAGATATTGCGAGCATAGCATAAACAAAAGTCTTAATAATTCCAATAACAAGAAAAACAAATGATTCAATGAATTGTATACCTACACGAGCAAGGAATGCTGCTATATACCCATGACCTGCAAATCGTGTTAAAACATCTCGAATTTTTATTAAATAAAATGTAAATATACCTGTTGATGAAGTAATTTTTCCAAATGTAGAACTCATAAAACCTAACATAAAATTACGAATTCTAGAAAATAGTTGTCGAAATAAATTTAAAGGTGCTGTTAATTCTCCAAGAGAACTATGAACATCGGCAAACATAGAATTCAAAACATCTAGAATAGGTTTAAAAATTTGATTACCCATCGAACCAACACAAAACATAAAATTTTCACTTGTAGAAATATCAGGTCGTATATATCCAGCAAAAGGTATGTAAGCAGGACTACATCTATATTCATTCCAATGTAATCTCAATTTTTCAAGAGAATTGGAACCATGAATTCCTAAGGCAAATAAAAGACCAATTATTGGAATTCCAATAATTACATATATTCCCATTATATGAATATGTTAAAAATAAGACAACGTTTTAACTATAGGTCCTTCTACAACTGATTGAGCAGTATCTCCTCCTGTTGTGAATATATGAACAAATGTCATCATAGTTCCTACAAGTCTTCCTAACAATGTTCTCATACGAATAATTATATATTGTATTTGACTCATTAAATTATGTATTTTTCCAAATACTGAACCAACAATACCTAAGAAACCGCCACGAACACCACCCATCATACTACGCATAGAACTCATAGCTCCACCAATTTCTTCCAACGTATCATTTACAATAGAAAATTCAGCCATTAAAGGATCCATAATAAATCCAGCATAATTATGAAACATAGTCATGGTACATTTCATAAAGTTATCCGATATATTTTGCCCAACTAATCCTGCTACAGGCATATAAATTGGGTTACATCTATATTGAACCCAATTCTTTTTAAGCCATTCAATTCTACTTAAGGCAAATAAATAAGAAGATGCTATAAATCCAAAAATAAGTATTCCAATAACAATAAACAAGTCCATTATCTTATTAAAAACGGATTTTACTTTCACAAAAATTGAACTCTTAAGATGGATCTTCATTCAATGAGCTTACAAGAGCTTAAAAAGGTAGCAAAAGAACACCGACCCAAGATTAAGCACTACTATGTGAAATCTAAACTTGAGTTGATTCGTTTACTTTCTTTGAAGGAACTTCCTGAAGAATACATCATCGAAAAGATGACAATTGAGGAATTGCGTGAAGAGGCAAAAAGACGTGGTATTAACAAGGGTATTTGGAAACTTTCGAGACCTCAATTCATTGAATTACTATATTCGAGCCTTCAACAAAATAATCAGAATAATTATGGTGGAGAGAAACATGATGATCCAAAGAAAGAAGATCCCTAAAATATAGGGATATAAGTTCTGAAAAACCTTTGATAAGATAGGTCTTAAAATTTGTTTTTCAAGAAAATCTTGGAATTCAGGCGAGCTGAAAATTAATAAAGGGTCGAATGGTGTTTTTCCCATTTCTTTTTTGTCTATGAAATGATATAAACAGAAAGATGAAACTTTCGCAAGATACTCTTCGTTTAGGTGCTGTCCTCGGTGGTGTTTTACTTTTAGGATATTTAATGACATCCTATTCATCATCTAAATCTATGGTTGGTGAGGGTATGGAACAATTAAAGGACGCTCTTGGTGTTCAAGGTCCTCTTTCTGATGGAGCACCTCAATCTAATTCAGCATCAACTGTAGGTGGTAATGCTCAACCCTCAGAAACTCTACAAGGTCGCACTCCCTCATCTCAATCTACATATTCATCAACGACCTTAAATGCTGACGAACTTCTACCTAAAGGTGAAATTGGTGCTTCATGGGCAGCTGTAAATCCTGCTGCTGCTGCTGACCTAAAAGGCCAAAATTTCCTAGATGCCGGTTACCATACCAATACTGCTGTAATTGGTGTATCTCAAACGAATAGAAATGCTACATGGGATATTCGCTCTGAAACACCTAATCCTCAAGCTAAAGTAGGTCCCTTCCTAAATACGACCATTGAACCCAATCCTTTTAAGCGTGGTGTCAATGACACTTAAATCTTATATTTTAATTAAATAATGTTACCACTTGCTTTACTAAGTGTAGGAGGAGCGTTGCTTTATGCATCTGGAAAAGGACCTTCAAATGTAACCAATGTTAAAAGTTCTGTAAATGGTAAAGAATACCAAGTCCAGAACTTACCTGATAAAGAAGAAGCTGCGAATAAAATGGCTGAAATAAATGAAAAAATTGATAAATTATTAAGACATTATAAAGATGATCCTTCATCTATGAGTGATCATAGAATTAGAGTTATGATAGAAAGATTTAATCCTCACAATTTATGTGAAAACGATATTAATGCAGATACAACTTCTTATTCTGAAAATAAAGGTGAAAAAATTGTTGTTTGTTTAAGAGATAAAACTCCTCCTTATAAATTAGTTGATTCTAATACTATAACATTTGTTTTATTACATGAAATGGCACATTTAATGACTACAACTATAGGTCATACATCAGAATTTTGGACTAACTTTAAACAGATTTTACATGATGCTGCAGGTATAGGTATTTATCGACCTGAAAATTATGCAAAGAATCCAGTTGAATATTGCGGAATGAAGATAACAGATTCTCCTATCTAAAATAGTAAGATGATAAAAAGTGAAGTTTTGAATCTTTCAACGAAAACAAAATCAACAGTATCATTTTTTGATGATGATTTCATAGATACGATTCGTCATCAAATATCTAAAGGTTTGGAAATTCATCCTGATAGATTATTCATTTTAGTAGGATTGAAATTACCTCATGATTATTATACGAAAGATCCTCGAAGATGGGAAAATTTATTTGATAGGTTATCTTTGAATGGTGAACCTCTTTTAAAAGAACCGTTTCAAGAATTCTTTAAGAATTATAGAAAACCTTCTCTTGAAATAGAATTTTATGGATATGATAGAATTGAATGGTTATCTAAACCTGAATCATTAAAAGAAGTATTTGAACCTACCAAAGATTTTATTGAATATCGTATTTTAGGAGTTGAAGAAGTGAAATCTTTTATTATGCCTTTTGAATTTAGTAATATAGTTTCAAAAATTCCTGCTGCTAGATTACCTATTCCTCAATTAACGAATCTTTTCTCGTCTTATTACGAAGGATTTGAAATTGAAAATTTTTTAATTTTACCTTATGAAGACAAAGCTGAATCTTATCAACCACAATATTATCCTCTTCTGAGAACTACAACTCCTCCAAATTTATCAGAAGAAACTATTCGATTACTTGATAAAAATACAAATCTTCTGAAAAATCTTTTAAAACTAAAATCACCAGAACCAATTTCAACTGCTATCATAAAAACGAGATTCTATATACCATGGGTTGATACTGATTTTGGAGATGCTATTAGAACTAGATTTGAACAAATTTTTTATGGTATGACTGTTTCGGAAGAAACTCCATATATTGGTCTTTTTACTTCCAAAGAGCAAATCAATAGACATAAATTTTTTGTTACTGATTCTAAATCCAAGAAACCTGTTTTAGATATGACTGATTGGAATACATGGTGGAATTTAACAAAACCTTCTCGTAATAAACCTACCTTATTATTTTATAGAGGAACATCAAAACATAATTTTGATCGTATTGCTATTACATCTGTAGATTTAGTTTTATCAACACATCGTCCTGAAGATTCAGAAGAAACAATCGAGGATTTAAGAAAATATTTAAATGAATGGTTAAATTCTCTTGATGCTCTTACACCTTTCCTTAATAAAGATGATATTGATTTTGGTAGATGGGATTTACAAGACATGACATATGTAGCAAAATATGAAGATAAAATTGATGATTTTGATCTTTTGAGATTTAATTGTGTTTCTTCAATTTTTGATATAGCAGATAAAACTAAATCTCAATTTAGTCTTTTAAGAACCGATCATTCAAATGATGGTCTTTCTGCTATTGAAATTAAAGTTCTTCAATCTTTGAAAGACGGCAGAGTTAATGCGGATGAACTAGCACAAGAACTTTCAATTTCATCTAGAATAGCAAATGATTTAATTATTGCCACACAAACTAAATTAGAAGAAAATCCAAGACTAGCACAAAAATCATTCAGAGGATATCCTAGTCTAAAAATTGGTCCTAATTTTATAGTTGTTTCTGCGGTCAATGAACTTAAACATTCAATCAAATATGCTAATATTTTAAGATACGTTCTTGCTTCAGGTGATAATCCTGAATTAGATTCTGTATGTCCGAAACGAATGGAACGAGTTGCTGCTGAATCAGGAACTGTTCCTACTTCAGAAATTGAAGTTGATGCTGCTTTAGCAGAAGAATATTCCGATTTATTTGGAGAGTTAGAACAAGCAGAATCTGTCGAAGAAACTGAATCTCTTCCTGAATCTGTCTCTACGTCTTCTATTGCAAAGATATCTACCGAACAAAGACAAGGAACATTATATAAATATTTCAAAACAAGATTACAAGAATTTGATCCAGAAACATTTCATGCGTCAGCAATAAAATATCCTAAAAAATGTGAACAAAAACATCAACCTATTATTTTATCAACGAAAGATTTAGAAAGATTAAAAGATTCACCTTATAATCCTAAAAAATACGCAGAAGCAGATAAACTAGTAGATGTTGAAAATCCAGATGGAACTATTGTATGTCCTGATTATTGGTGTATGAAAGATCAAATTCCTTTACAAGAATCCCAAATATTAATTGAAGATGGAATATTTAAATGTCCTGTATGTAAAGGAAAATTACAAACTAGTTCAAGTGATAATCCTCGTGAATTTCCATTAGTAAAAAGAGAATCAGGATTTATATTTCCTGGATTTGTAGATTATAAATCACCAAAAAATAATAAAAACATGCCTTGTTGTTTTAAAAAATCAAGAGCTAAGAAAAACGTCCAAACTGAAAAAGGTATGGAAGATAAATATTATATTTTAGGTGAAGATAAAACGGAACTAGGACAAGATCGTATTTCATTTGTTCCTAAAAAAATACTTGAATCCTTACACATTAATGAAAAATATGAAGGTGTTGAAAGAAGATTAGTTGGTGGTTTAACTGGATTTTATAGAGTTGGGTTAGGACATTCAATTGAAACTCTTCCTAAATTCCTTAAATTAAAAACTAAGATTCCTTCTCCTCGTGAATCTATTCCTTTGCTTGTAAAATGTTCTTTTTTTAGAACATGGAAAAAACCAGGAACAATGCATCTTGAAACAATTGAAGCATCTTTAAAGAAATTACCTGAATACAACAACGAAAAAATTTATAAAAATTTAGCAAAGATAGTTTCAGGTATTGATGAAGCATTTCACAAAAAAGAACTATCACAATTAGAAGAAATTGAATACTCTGCTGTATGTCTACAATGTGATATTTTTAGAATTGATTTAAAAACTAATAAATTAGGATGTGTATTTTATGTTCCTATTTCTAAACCTAGAACAAAAGGTATAATAATTCTTCAAATTGAAGATGAAGTAAATATTTTAGCCCATACAACAAGAGAATCTCGTGGATTTTCTTATCTTTCAAATGTATTTGAAAGTCCATTTAAAAAAGAAACTTATGTTGAACTTGAAAAATTACGAAATCAAGCATGTAAGACAGAAATTCCTTCTTATAAAGATGCGTTTGAAATTCTACCTCATATTATGCGTGAACTTGAACTAGAAGATTATAGTATTATTCTAGATCCATTTGGAAAAGCTCAAGCATTTTATGTCCCTTCAAAACTTATTTTACCTTTTCAAAGCACAATTTTACCTGATACAGATAAACCTAAACTTTCAGGTTATACAGATGTAACAGAATTACCTACACATGAAAATGTTCTAAAATATTTGGATATAGCAGAAACATATTCTAAAGGATATGATTTCAAAGAAAATTTATTTAATTCTAAAAATGAAAGAGTAGAAATTTTACTTGAAAGCGGTCTTCGTATTCCTATACAACCTGAAAAAATAGAAAAACAAATGGAATCATCTGAAATTATTGAGACTGTAAGTCAACTAACTGAAACTGAATTATCATTTGGCGATTCAGATGAAAGTCTAATTAAACATAGAGAAAACATATCTTATAATTCTGAAGTATTTGAATTCTTAATTTTTCAATTAACGAATGATTTAGAAGATGATTTAGAACTGAAAAATGCTATTGCTGAATTAAGACCTACTCAATCAAAATTACAACCTCTTTTGAAAAAATGGTTTGATAGTATAACTAATTTTGTTGAAATTAAAAAACCCATTGAATTTATATCCAAAATTAGAACTCCATGTGGACAATTTAAAACTGAATCTAAATGTTCTTCAAATTTATGTGGATGGGATACAGCAAAAGGACAATGTAATATTCAAATCAAAGATACTCTAAATCCTGAAAAAATATTCAAAAAATTATTAGTGACTTTGATTGATAATTCAAAAGTTAGATCTATGATTTTAGATGGTAGAACGTCCCCCTTTTTTAGTACTGTTTTGTATATGGAACTACCAAATGAACTGATCGTTACTGATAATGAGTTGCCGGATTAGATGTTATCCACGTCAACATCCTCCTCTTCATCAAGAGCGTTGCTGAAAATAAATCCCTCCTCTTGGTCAGGTCGAATGGCCGTCATCAAAGATGCTTCGTCTGTGATGTCAACAGCAAGAACTCTGGGTTCTAAATTTGCTGCCTCTTTCACTTCATCAAGACGGTCATGTTCGACAATGCCAATAATCTCGAATTCCCTTGAACCTCCGACATCAGACTTGGAGACAATGACGATAGAACCAATGTCGACCCATAAGGATCTCTTTGATCTTCCTCGCATGTTTCCACGAATGGACGCTTGATCCAAATTGGGTTTGGAAGTTCCATCTTCATTTTTGGTCGTGTAAAACACTTGCATTCGTCCATTCCCAAGTCGTTTGATGACTCGAGCAATAAGAATGTTCTCTTCCAAATCTCCTTTGAGGTCATCAAGGAGATCCCTAATCAAGAAGTTGTTCTTTTTAGAGGCATTTGACACCTTTGCTGCTGCACGCTTTCCGTTGTTCTTTTGTGGCTTACTCATTGCGCTGCTGATTATATTATTTAGAGGGAACAAATCCGTTTTTTATGGTTGCTTCAAATCCTTCTTTAATAACCTTGGATAGCCATCCAGGCCTTCCACCTCCACCTGTTGGTTTATAATTTTTTAACCTAACTTCTCGGTTTAGCATTGCATAGTCAAATACTTTTTTTTCAAGATTAAAATGTTTACCAAACATTATCAAAATATTATTTTTTTGAAATACGTCTGCCTTTATCCATTCTTCCGCATTCAAGACCCACATAACTTCGGAAGGCCAATTTGATAAAATCCAATCAAGAATAGGTGGTTCAGGAAATACTTCTTCAGGACGTCGAATAGATTCAAGTCCAATCAAAGAAGGATTACCTTTACTTACATTATCTTTTTCAAATTCATGAACTTCTTCCAAAGTATTAAAACCATCTATTCTTATTGGAAGAAGTCCAGCTTCATATCTTTCAATAATATATAATGGAATATCTGATAACTTTCTAGTATAATCTGCACTCGTTCTTTCACGAACATATAGATCCATACTATCAATAAACAAAAAAAAATGAATCCGTTTTTAACAATAAATAGATTTTCGAATAGTTCTCCATTGTTTAAGATATTCATATGCTACAATAGAAGCAGCAACACTAACATTTAAACTACGAACAACACCATATTGTGCAATAGTAATTCTTGGAAATCCTAAAGTAAGAATTTCATGTGGTAAACCTTCAGATTCATTACCCATAATAAAACAGATTGGTTTATCTGAATCAATAAATGGTTTGAAATTAAATTCTTCTAATGGTAAACCTTTTTGCTCTACAAGAACAGGATTTAATCCTTCAAAGAATGTTTGGGGATCTATTTGAGGTAATTTAACTACCTCAATATAATTCTTTGCTCCAACTTCAGGTCGTGCATCATATCCTTTTTTTCCAATAATAAAGAATTTACTAAATCCTAAAACTGCAAACGCTCTAACTCCAAGTGCAATGTTCTTGTTTCCTGATGAATTCCAGAACATTACACACGCTCGAACATTCAACGACTTAGAAATTTCTTTAATTTTTTCATTTGGAAAAGATTGAAATTCAGTAATAACATTGAACTTTTGTGGAACACCTCCAACTTCTTTATATTCGCTCATCTTGAAATGTATTTACACTTCAAAACAAGAATCCGTTTTACCTACTCATAAGTGCTGTTGTAATAGATCCTAAATCTTTAAATCCTCCATATGAAATTATTGCCCCAATACAAGCAGTCATTCCATTAACTACTTTTCCACCATTTTGATTTACACTAACAATATTATATAAAGAAGTTCCTATAATCCATAATCCAACAGCAATCGTTATATAGTGCCACCACATTTATACTAAGTAAATATAATTTAGGCGGTGGGAGGTTTTAGAAAGTGTACTTTTAGGTAGCTTTGTAGATTTAGGTAAGTTACTTCTTGACCATCCTTTACACGTAGTAGTTTCCCTAGTTTAGAATCAGGGATGATACGGCGTTTGAAGGTCGGATCAAAGCACTTGTGTTCTTTTACATACGTCGCTACGAACTTCGTTACGTCCGTTTGAGAACGTTGGGACTTGGGAGAAAGACTCATGAAAGAGCATAGTTCATCAGATAGCGGACGTAGTTTTAGAAAAGCGTTGTTCGCACGGCGAGATTCCCATGCGGCTTTCTCTTCAGGCGTCATATCCGCCGGATCCTTGCGACGACGTTTCTTGGAGTCACGCACATCACGCTTTAGAGACTTCGCCGCCTCTAGAGACTCGGCTACTAGAGCACGCACACGCGTCGTTACTTCAGAGCCTAGAGCGCGTAGGTGCTCTTGTAGTTCAGATAGAACTACGGCGGCAGTTCGAGGAACTACTACTTCAGCAACAACAGGTGCAACTACTACAGGGACGGTGGCTTCGGCCTTGGCAGGCGCTTTTGATTTCTTGGTGGCGACTACAGGAGTTTCAGCTACGACAGGTTTCTTTACAGCCATGTTGTTTGCTTTTACTTGAGAGTTTGAGGACGGCATTTTTAACGCGTGGTATACTCTATATAATTCTTACCTGTTTAAATCACAATCTATAAAATGAAGTCATAATCATAAAACATACAGGATAATTTTGTTGACAATCATTTAAAATAGTTAAAAGTAATCTTGCAATAAGGAAGGAAACATATTTTTCGTTGATTGCATTAATAACATTTACATTATTATAAATTTGTATGGCCGCACATGATATCCACATAATATATTTATTTCTTCTTGATTCTTTACTAGAATGTTCATTCGCCCATACTTTCATATCTTCAAGTAACATGGTTAAAAAAATATATGATTGAGTAGTATTCATAGAATTTAATAACATAGGGCTTATTTCATAAAATCCATTCTCATCAAGAATTTGACTTACTTGTCTCCAATTTCGAATATTCCGTTCTTCTTCCGTAAATACAATATTCTTATCATGATGAAGCCAATGTAGTCTGCGTGAATGTAAATGTGCTAGTTTACGTAATCTTGTTCTCGTTTCAATCGTAAGTTTATTGCGATTAAATGGATTATCAGGAATATTTTTTACAAGTGTAGATTCCCAAATAGTTCGAATATCAAACCACCAAACATTCTTATCTTCTTCAAATGAAAAATACCATAAAGGATCAACAGAATTTCTATCATCTAATGTACATAATTCTTCATTGTTAGAACATAACTTTCTATTTATAACACCAGTTCCTGCTAATTTTAACCAAAATCGAAGAAAATATCCTCGCCATACCTTTTGAATTTTAATAATTTTGCTTAGACGGTTTTCTTCCATAAACCAATTGCGTGGAGAATTATACCGAGAATGACGTCTACAAAATAATAATCCATTCAAAGATTTAGAAGAACATCGTTCAGAACTTGTTTTGTTCTTGACTGAAAAACAAATGCTCATTCTTATTTTATAAGATAAGAAACACGAGTAAATGAATCTGTTTTTTTCATGAAAAACGGATTTAAACGAAACACGGCTATAGTTAAGTAAGGCGCAAAAAGGATGAATCGTACTCAAGCAATCAAGTCGATCAACGTAGAGGACGTGACGTTTCACGTGGGCAAGGCACAGGCTGGGCGCAATCCCAGCGTGTCAATGAAGCTAAAAGGACAACCGTTTAATATCGGTCTTCGTGACGTGCGCGCACCAGGTGGTCTAAACCGTCGAGAGAACGACGGCGCTCCCGACGCATTCACTTTGATGGTTGGGCTGCCAGGTTGCCCGCGAGATGGAGTAGGTCTCGCTGTGGCGGAGGGTGGCGAAGGCGGAGGCGGAGGTGAGTTGAGTGACGCGCAGGCGTTCTACAACTTCCTTCGTCAGCTCGAGAGCAAGGTCCAGACTGCTGCTGTGGAGAACAGCGCGAAGTGGTTTGGACGCTCTCGCACGAGGGCCGCCGTAGAGGACGGCTTCAAGCGACTGGTCAACGTCTCATCTACCAAGGTGGACGGTGAATACGTGCCCAATGGCAAGTATGACCCGAGCTTCCGCGTAAAGATTCCGATCTACGACGGACAGGTGAAGTGTGCCGTGGAAGATGGGACAAAGAATCCAGTTTACCTCGGCTCACCTGAAGATCTCGCGAACGTCTTTCCGAAGGGCGTCGTGCTGAACCTGGTTGTCAGCGGCAACATCTACATTCTCGCAGGCGGTGGGTTTGGAGTTACGTGGCGTCTTGGCGCTGCGCAGGTGTTTCCGCCTAGCCGTCCACGCCTAACTGACTTCTTTGAAGCAGTTGCCTCCCCTGCCGGTGGAGGCGGCGGTGGTGGAGGGAGCGCGCCTGTTGAGGAAGAGGAGGAAGATGAGGAGGATTCCCACTCTGAATCAGCTGTCGGTGGCACGCCAGCCGCCGACCGCCCAGCTACTCCGGATGACCAACCAACATCGCCTGTTCCGGTTGCTGCGCCTGGACGTCGCCGTCGAGCTGCTGCTTCATCAACTTAAAGCCTAAAGGGGGATCAAAAAGTAAAAAAGAATCATCTAAAAACAAAATAGAATAGTGGTTCAAATCCACACGGGGGATTTTTTTTACTGATGAATGACCATTCATCGCTAAAAAAGATTTGTGATTACATTTCTCACATTCATAAATAAAAAAATCTTCTTTTAATTTTGAAGGTGTTAGAATTAAAGTATTGTTTTTTAAAGCATCATCAAATACATTCTTGAAATCTTTATCAAGGCAATCTTGATATGCTTCATTTGATAATTTTGACCATAAAGTAGTATCAGTTTCTTTCCATTCTAAATTTTGATATAGAGTAGCAAAAGGATTATTTTCATATATCCAAAGAGCCCTGAATATCTCAGGTGAATTACTTTCATGTTCTGCTAAACCTACTTTTTTTGAATTATCATCATAAAGCCAATACACATGTAAATTTTCATCTATATATTTTTGATCAATTAAACCTCTATAAACGTCCTTACCATTATAAGACCATTCTTCTGCGTCACAATCAATATCATGTTCAACAATATCAGAAGAAATATCTTCATAAATCAAATGCGGTCTCAGAATAGAGAACATATTTGATTTCTTAAAGGATAATGTTTAATCAAACTTAACGGATACTTTAACTTCATGACGAGTTAGAGATTTAGTCGCAGAATTTGATAGTTCATGTCTTTTTTTTCGTTGTCCTTCAGATTTAGAAATTTCTTTCATTTCTGATAATCTACTTTCCATATCAGTATGAACTTTATCATAATTCTTTTCAAGATATGAAATGATATTATCAGTAATTGCCCATTCAAAGAAATTTAATTGTCCAACAGTAGTTTCAAAATCTTTGAATTTAATTCGTTTCGATCTACAAAAAGGATCAAACATTTTTTTTGAATACGCTTTTAAATGAGATTTATAACTTAAATAAACAACAATATGTTTTTGTGAATCTGAAATATAAGAAGTATTAAATTTCTTTGAATAATTTGTAACAAACCAATCAATTAATCTCAAAGATAAATTAGAATTACCATCCAAAATATTTTTAATTATTGAAAGATTAGTAGAATTTGAATAGAATTTTTCAAGACGAAAAAGAACCCATTGTTCTTGTGATTGTATTTCTTGCATTAATATTTAATATTTTCATCCTTGAAAACGGATTTAGGTTATTATTAATAATATCAAGTATGGCGAACAACGCAAGAAGTAAATACTTAGTGTATACTGATTGGGAATTACAAACCAAAAATGGTTTGCTTGGAGGTAGTTTACTTCACGATTATCTTGTTATGACAGAAGAAGAAGCAAAAGAAAAAGTTGCGATTCTTAAAACTCGTGGCGAAGATTTTAATAAACAATTTCCTGCTTTATATTCTGATAAACGAAAAGTTTCATATATTTATATTGAAAATCGTCCTCATTGGTGGCGTTAAACTAAAAACGAATAAAACAAAAACAATTTTTTAATTATAAAATATGGAAACAAAAATCAAAACCCTTATTGAAACATATGGTTCAAATGATCAACGAACACAAGCGTGGCATTTAAAAAGAGGAGAAATGTTAACTGCCTCTGAAATTTATAAAGCGTTGCCTGATTCTTCTGAGGCATTGAAACATGAACTCGTAATGTCAAAATTACTTCCTCGTCCAATTACGAATGGACCAGGACCAAGAGCTTTAGTATGGGGAACAAGATTTGAATCTATTGCAAAAGAGATTTATTGTTTAATGAATGGTGGAATTGAAATTGTAGATACATCTTGTATTCCTCATCCTACTTACAGTTTCCTTGGCGCATCGCCTGATGGTATTATAGTAACAAAAGATCCTCAAGATTTTAGATATGGAAAATTAGTAGAATTTAAATGTCCAATTTCACGAAAGTTTACACAAGATACACCTATTCCACCTGCATATTATCATCAAATGCAATTACAATTAGAATGTACACAATTAGATGAATGTGAATATGTTGAAATGGAATTCAAAGAAGAAACATATTCTTCATGGAAAGATTCCAGGGCGCAATTCAAATCATTTATTGCTATTCATGAAGATGATATTCAAGTTAAATATAAATCTATTGAAGATATGCGAGAAGTTTCAGTATGGCGTCAAGAAGTTTTAGGTGAAGAAGCTCATAAATGGGAATTATTGTATTGGACTTTAAATAATTATAGAAATACAACAGTTCCTAGAGATTTAAATTGGATTGAAACAAATATTGTAAGTTTTCGTAAAGTATGGGAAGAAGTTCAAGAATATAGAAATAAAGGAACCTTTCCTGAACATCCCAAAGATAAAAAGACTTTAACATTAATTTTCTAAATATATAAAAGATGAAAATAGGTTTATGTTTGATTGTAAAAAATGAAGCACATATTATTCGAGAATCTTTGAGTTGTACATTACCACTCATAGATACTTTTTCAATTGTTGATACAGGTTCTACTGATAATACTATTCAAGTAATTAAAGATTTTTATAAAGAAAAAGGAATTGAAGGAGTAGTTCATGAACGTCCGTGGAAGAATTTTGGTCATAATAGAACAGAATCTTTACAATTATGTGATGGATTAATGGATTATATTTTAGTTATTGACGCTGATGATTTAATGTCTTTTCCTCCTAATGGACGCGAAGTCTTACATAATATTCTTGAAAAAGAAAAACCTAATGGATGTTGCCTAAATATTCATCAAGGAACTGAAATGAAATATATGCGAGGGCAAATTTTTAAAGCAAATGATGGTTGGTGTTATAAAGGTGTAGTTCATGAATATCCTACAAATTGTAAAGATGGATCCAAAATGATTAATTTACCACGCAATTTTTGGATGGAATCTAGAAGATTAGGTGGTCGTAATTTAACTGGTGATAAAATGAAACGTGATATTGAAGCTCTCCTTAAAGGTATTGAAGAAGAACCTGATAATGATCGGTATTATTTTTATTTAGGTCAGTCTTATAAAGATGATGGAAATAATGAAGAAGCAATAAAATATTACAAAAAGAGATTTGAAATGAAACGTTGGTATGAAGAAGCATGGAATTCTGCTTATAATGTAGGAGAATGTTATCGTCGTATGGGCAATATGTTAAAATTTGAATATTGGATGCAAAAAGCATTTGAGTTTCATAAAGCAAGAGCTGAACCTTTATATCATTTAGTTAAACATTATCGTGAAACAAGACAATTCTATAAAGCGTTACACTATATAAATATAGTTCGTCAACTACCTTATCCAAAGCAAGATGTTTTGTTTGTTGAACAATTTCCTAATGCTGGTGGAATTGAATATGAAGCTTCAATTGTAGAATTTTATATTCATCCTGAAAAATGTCTTGAAACTACTTTGAAATATATGCTTATAAGAGAAGAACATCAACAAAATTGTATTTCAAATTTAAAGTTTAGTGTGAAACCTATTCCATCTGTAATGGCTCCATTAATTATTCCACAAGTATTTGGAGAAGATTTTAGACCATCTGCTATATCATGTTTTAATTATCCTTTAGTAAATGTTCGATTTGTTAATTATTTACCTCCTACAGAAGGAGATTATAAAACCAAAGATGGTTCACCAGTTCAAACTAAAAATTTAAGATATAATTTGGAAACTGGTGAATATATAAAGATTGAAGATAGCACACCATTATTCCAATCTTCTGTAAAAGGTTTGGAAGATATGCGAGTATATAACTTTGAAGGTAAACTATTTTATACTGCTACAAATTACTATGAATATCTAGATAAAAAAGTAAGTATTGTTCATGGAGAATATGGAAAAGATCCTATTGGAATTGAATCTCCTACAAATTCAGATTGCGAAAAGAACTGGCTAAATGTTCCTGGAACTGATGAATTTATTTATTCATGGAGTCCTTTACGTGTAGGAAAAATTCGTGGAAATAAACTTTTATTTTTCAAAGAAATTCCAACACCTCCATTATTTAAAACATTTAGAGGTTCAGCTTCGCCACTAGAAATAGATGGAAAGTTAGTAGCTTTAGTTCATTTTTGCGAATATTCTAAAAAGAGAAATTATTATCATTGTTTTGTAGAATTAGAAAAACAAACTTATAAGCCACTTGGGATAAGTTTTCCGTTTACTTTTCGTGGCAATGGAATAGAATACTGTTTATCTATGCGTATAAAAGATTCTTGTATAATTGAATGTTTTGTAAGTTTTATGGATTCTAACCCTCATAAAGTTGAAATTAATACTAAAAATTTAAGATGGTTTAAATTTGTAGAAGAACAAAAATCTAATATTGTAAGAGTTCCTGAAAATACTCAATTATATTGGGGAGGCGATTTTACAAATTGTAGACCTAATGGTCCGATTGAAACATTCGTAAATAAACATATATCAAAAAATAAATTAGCTGTATTCTTGGAATGTGATGGAATCTTTTCAGATGAAGAAGAAAAAAGAGTTCTTGAAAATTCAATTATAAAATATTCGTTTACCAAATCACTTGAAGATTTACAAGATTTTAATAATACTATTGTATGTACAAATTCTACTAGATTTGTTGATAAAAACAATATACTTCTTTTACCTATTCACGATGATACATTTCAAGAAGGACTAAAAAATTTATTAAGTAAATATACATTCCCCAATTGGAATGAAAGAAAATCTGTTTTGTTTTGGAGAGGTAATGTTGGAGGATTCGAGAGACCTACTATACGTATGAAAATTGTTGAGAAATTATTAGAAAATAAAAATACTGATGTAAAGTTTGGATTTAAGAATGAAAGACATGTTGATATGATTCCTAAGGAACATATTGGGGAAAGATGTTCTATACAAGACCACTTTCAATATAAATTTTTGTTAATGATTGATGGAACTACTTATCCTGGAAATATTCAATGGGTATTTGGAAGTGGATCTGTTCCAGTATTGATAACACATCCTGGAAATAATTGGTGGTTCAAAAATTTATTAAAACCTATGGAAAATTATGTTCCTATTCAATATGATCTTTCTGATCTTGAAGAAAAAATTGAATGGCTTATACAAAATGATACCGAAGCACAAAGAATTGCAGAAAATGCTGTGAAGTTTTCAGAAGTAATTTTTACTCCAGAATATCAACAAAAGTATATTAATAATGAATTAAACAGACTAAGTTTAGTTTAGGTAAATGAACATAGCTATTCTAGTTCCTATATGTTCAAGAAATCAAAATCATGAAATAATTGATGATATTCCATTTCTTAAAAAATTATATCCATCTTTTCAAAAAACAAGAGAAGATCAATATAGTTATACATTTTATTTAGGTTATGATGATGATGATCAATTTTATATTAACCATTCCGAAAAACTAAAAGAAATCATTCCAGATATTTTTTGTCTTGCAGGATGTCAAAGTGCTCCTGCTACTGCATGGAATAAGTTAGCAGATATTGCCTTTGAAACTGGAAAACATGACTATTTTTTTCAAGTCGGCGATGATGTTATTTTAGAAACATATGGATGGACATCTCATTTTATTAGTAAATTAAAAGAACATAATGATTTTGGGGTTGTAGGACCTTGTAATCTACAAAATTATAATGACCGAATTAAATTTGGAAATCCAATGTGTATTGAAAATTCATTCGTAAGCAAGAAGCACATGAAAATATTCGGATACTATTTTTATCCTAAAATAAAGAATTATTATTGCGATGATTGGATTACACGAGTTTATGAAGATATATTTTCAGAGATTCAAGTTGATTATACATGCGTTAATAGTTTAACAGCTGCACGTTATATTCCAGTTGGTTGTAACAATATTTATCAATATATACATGAAGGTAAGCAACTTATAAAACAATATAGATCATTGAAAATATACTTTCATGGATTTTGGAATAATTTCTTGAATAAAGAACTTAATATTTTTCTTAGTTTTTTTTCAAAGGTTTTTAATGAAGATTTAGAACTTACTGATATTATGGAAGATGGAGATATATTAGTTGAATGTTTATGGAAGAGTGAATCTTTAATAGATAAAAAAGAATGGAAATATACTTTTCTTTATACTGGCGAAGGTCATTACTTAAATTGGTGGGGTAATAGAGAAAATCCTCTTGAAAAATATTCATGTGTTTTAGGATTCAATAAAACTTCTAATAATTATGTATGTTTTCCTTTTTTTGTAACATATATTCAAAATAATCTAAGTTATGAACCTGTAAAAGAAGTTCCTCAAAATATAGTTTGTGCAGTAATTTCAAATTATGGAGGATATATAAGAAATAAATTTTTAGAAGAAACTGAAAAAAAATGTTCTGTAGCTTATGGTGGATCATATAAAAATAATATTGGTGGAAAAATTCAAGGAGATTGGGATGGAATTAATTTAATTAACTTTTATAAACAATTCAAGTTTGTTATTTGTATGGAAAATGAACAGCAAGATTATTATATAACTGAAAAAATTATTAATGGATTTCGAGCAGGAATAATTCCGATATATTGGGGTAGTCCAAATATATCAAAATATTTTAATCCTCGTAGATTTTTATGTATTGAAAATGAAGAGTCTATTGAAAATGTAATTGATAAAATGTTAAATATGACTGATGAAGAATACTTGGATATTGTTAATCAACCTATTTTCTTAAAAGATGATTATTTATCAGAAATTATTGAAGATACACAAACATGTTTAGGTTTACATATTGATTAAACTCATATAAATATATGGATCCAACTTTATTGACTGTTTATAAATCGCCTTACCCTAAGATTCGGATTGGAAAAGAATATGACGGAGGTTATGTGATGGTTGATGTTCCAAATGCAACATATTCTTTACTAGTAGCTTGTGGTATTTCTGATGATATATCATTCGAAGAAGATTTTCTTGTTAAATTTCCTGAATCCAAATGTATTGCGTTTGATGGAACAATCAAATCTTTACCAACATCTAAGGCAGATATTACATTCGTTAATAAAAATATAGGCTGGGAAAATAATAATTCTATTACGAATCTCAGTGATATTATTTATGAAAATAATTCTATTTTCCTTAAAATGGACATTGAAGGCGGGGAAATTCCGTGGATTAAAAGTTTAAGTAATAAACAATTAAATAAATTTGAACAAATTGTTATAGAATTTCATTTCCCTTTTTCTAATGCCGAAATTGGTATCTTTGAAAAATTAAATGCTAATCATGTATTGGTACATTTTCACCCGAATAATTGCTGTGGAGTAAGATCACATAGAGATGTAATTATTCCTAATGTGTTTGAATGTACCTATTTGCATAAGAAATTTTTTACTTCTGACCCTGATGTTAATACTGAATTAATTCCAAATAGTATTGATATGAAAAATGTATTATATAATGATGAAATTTTTATAAATCACACTCCTTTTGTTAATTAAGCAGGCACTACTGAATTCCATACATTAACGCGAAAGGGTGTTACTAAACCAGGTATTTGTTCAGGAGGAGAAGGTGTCATTACGAAATGATTTGTTTGTTGAGCGTAAGAAGAGTCAGTTGTCATAGCTGTTCTTTTTACGTTACCTTGATCTAGAAATTCAGGAACAAATGTTTCCTTAGAAGGATTCATAAAGAGCATATAACCAATTAAAGCAAGTCCACATCCTATAGCAAGAAAACTTAGGTCTTTCATTTACAAAATGGATATGATATTTTCATAGGAGTTTCATAATATTAAAGAATGGAAGAAGTTGCTTTAAAGACTTTAAAAGAGATTCTTCTTGGTCGTGGTCGACCTAATGAAGAATTCGAGATTGTAGGTGGTGCCTTAGATGAAACTAAAATGTATACTTATGATTCTCTACTAATTATCTTTAGCACTAAAACACGTGTAACAGAACGTGAATTTCATAATTTTCTTGATTTTGCTCGTGATAATAATCATAATTCAGGTATTATAATTATTAGTCCTTCAATTCCATCTGAGAATGTTCTAACTGTTCTTCGTAATCATATTAATGAAATAGAAAATCCTTTAGTTCAAATCTTTGAAATTAGACATTTACAATTTGATATTTCAAAACATCGTAAAGTTCCTAAACATCGTATTATTAGTGATGCTGAAAAAGTAGCTGTTTTAAAGGAATTTAATTTAAAAGATTCATCATTTCTACCAAAAATTGATAGTCAAGATGCAATGGCTAAATGGATTGGATGTCGTCCTGGAGATATTGTAGAAATTACTGGTCTTTGTGATTCAACAGGAGAAAATAAACGTTATAGATTTTGTGTTGCTGATGTAACAAATGGATAGTCAGTTTAATACTCTAGTATCAAGTTATAGAGATAATTATGTACAATATAAGGTGACTGGAAATACTAAATTCCAATCAGCTTATGAATCAGCACAACAAGGTATACAAACAATCTTAAATTCATTAGAAAATGAAGTATCAAATGAAAAACAAGAAATAAATGATTTTTATTCTAAAGATATTGAAGGACAATTACAAAAAACTAATTCAAAATCTAAGTATTTAAGAACTAGTATTATGGATGAACATGATTTAACTAAAACTGCAGAAATACGACAAAGTCAACTTAGTTCACCTGTAACTCCTGGAATATCAACAAGCGAATATACTACATTAGGTGTATTAGTAGCTATCGCTGGGGCATTAATGTTTGTTTAACACTTTCTACACCTGAACTAAAACTAACTTTAAAAACATTAAAAATAATTAAGAATGTTAATAATAATAAACCACCTAAATAAACCCAATACATAGTTTGAGCTTCATTTAAAGTTTTAGAATTCGAATTTTTAATTAGTTTTAAAGTAGTAAGTTTATCTTGAGATTGTTGAATTTCATTATAATCTTTTTGATATTGTATAAGTTGTTGAGTTAAATCATCAATTGAACCTTCTTGATCTTGTTGTTTAGTTAATTCTGTAATAATTTCTCTTAATTCATCAGTCATTTGTGTATTTAATTGTTGAACTCTTGATACTAATAAAGGTTGATTTTTAGGATCTTCTTCTAATAAAGTCATGTTTAAGGCATTTGTATATTCTTGTTTTAAAAAATTAAATCTTTCATTGAAATCAAGAAGTTTTTGATTTCTTGTATCTTGAAAGTTTTTAATATCCATTACATTTTTACAGGATTTAAAAATTAGTAAATTAATAATAAGATGAACTTTCAACAAGATTTTGAAGATACAACAAATGAAATTAATGGTATATTAATTAGTTCTTTACCTGGATATAAAGTTCCTGATACAGATTTTATTAGTATGATTCAAAAAATTGATCCTCTTGATAAACAAAGAGATGATACAATAGAAGAAACTGAAGACCAATATAATTTACAAACACATTTTTTAGTAGTAAAAAAACAAATCAATGAATTTATAAATTATTTCAAAGGAATATTTAATTTAAGTAATGAGACAACAAAGCAAAATAAAGACGCAATTGGAAAATTAGAAAAAGACGTTCAAGAAACACAAATTAAAATTGATCAAATTAATTCAACTGAACCATTTATAAAAAATCTTTTAGTAATTTTAGTTATAGTTTATGCGTTATATTTATTTGGTTCATTTCTTGGTTCATTAATTCATATATTAGCATTAATAATTTTAGTTGGAGGATTATATTATGCTATGAATAATAATGGGAAATCAACCTTCTTCTCCTAATTCTCCACCACCTCCACCTGTAGTAGAAATATGTGATTTTGAATGTCAAAGACAAAAGAATCTTGTTTTATTAAAGTTAGCCTTAGATAATACAAATAAAGAATCAGAGCCTGAAAAATATGAACAAGCACGTATTGCTTACTATACTGAATTAAATGGTTCGGCATGGTTAGAAAAAGATAAAGAAAGAAGAGCAAGAGAAGAATTAAAACCTATTCTTACAGATTTTAATACTAAATATAAAGAATTAACAGATTTTAAGAATTCAAATAAAGCTTTTATAAATTTAAGTTCAGTATTAACAAATCAATTAAAAAATGATGAAGAAGACAATTCTTACCTTAATAAACAATACAATAAAGAAAAAACAATGACGGAAACTTTATTAAGAAAGAATCAGTTAACAGATGTATCTTCACCTATATCTACAAGTTCATGGTTATATACTTTTATATTTTGGTTTCTTATTGCAATGATAATATGGTTAGTCTATTCAAAATTTGATAGAATTAAATACATGATTAATTTTTCTACACCAACTTTATAATGGAATTACATTACTTTTTTTTAGCGCTTCTAATTTTCTTAATGTATTTTGTGAAAACTTCAATTCTTTCAAAAGAAGGATTTGAAGATGGATCATCTCAAACTTTAGAAGAACCTGAAGAAATATATGATGATACTTATGCTTCAATATATAATGAATTATGGCAATCAAATGAACTTTTGAAATATGAACAAATAGCAATACAAGAAGGTGCTCTGGCTGATAGACCTTTGAAGAGTGTTCGTATTTTAGATATGTGTTCAGGAACAGCTCCTAATGCTTGTTATTATAAAAATTTAGGTGTTGATTATTTAGGAGTAGATTTATCACAAAGTATGATTAAAAAAGCACGAGAATTATGTCCTAGTGCTACATTCCAAAAAGGAGATATAACACAAGTTCAATTATTTCCACCTAAATCATTTAGTACAGCTTTATTATTAAATTTCTCAATTTATCAGTTTAGAAATCCTAAGATAGTATCTGATAATGCATATCAATGGTTACAACCTGAAGGAATATTTGTTGTTCATTTAGTTGATCCTGATAAATATGATCCTTTACATGATTTAGCTTCACCTTTTGCTTCATTTTCATTACAAAAATATTCTTTGGAAAGACAGACAGATTCTAGTATATTCTTCGACCAATTTAAGTATAAGGGAAGACTTAATAAGAAACCAGGAGAAGATACAGCAACATATGAAGAAACATTAACATATTATGACCCTGCCAATAATAAAGGAACAAAATATAGAGAACATAAACATCATTGGACGATGCCATCAAAAGAAAGATTAATTGATATAATTAAAACATCTGGATTTAGACATCTGGAAACACAAGATTTAGTGAAAGTATCAAAAGAATATCAATATCTCGTTTTTTTCAGTAAGTAGTGTAATGAAAGGAGGTAAGTTTTATCAAGGGGATTATGGATGTGTTGTTTATCCAGGATTAACTCCTAATTCTGAATCAACTGTAACAAAAGTTTTTAAAGAAAGTATTGAAAAACGCAAAGAAGAAAGGGTAAATGATATTTTAAAATCTTTTCCAAATGATTTTATTGTTAAGAAAATTGAAGGACCAGTTGATCCATCAAAAAATCCAGAAATAAATATGTGTAGAGTTGGTCCTGATAATCATCCAATCACTTTAAAAGAAATTCAAGCAAATTCAATTTCATATGAATATCTTGGAAAATCATATGAAGAGATTACGCAAGCTGAATTAAATGAGGCATTCAAAGCTCTGCTTACTTTAACATTAAAAGTTATTGATATGAATTCCAAGGGTTTTACACATAATGATATTGCACCCAGAAACATTACTTTTAAAGATGGTCGTGCTTATTTAATTGATATTGGTGCATTTGAGTTTAAAAAAGGAACACAGAATTATCTCGATGTATCTGTTTTATTAAATATATTAGTACTTATTGCCAGCAGGGATAATTTATTAAGTGGCGAAGATTATCAATATTTACGAGGGGTTTCATCTAGTCCATTAAATCCTAGAACAATTGAATCAGTAAAAGAAGTGTTAAATAGTTTATTTATACAAGGCGCAAAAGCTCCAATGTTACATGCAATTCAATCTGCTGCTGGAAGTAAAAAATATTCGAGAGGTAATAAAGCTGTTGCCGCTAAAGTGGCTGCGTTAGTATCTTCCGAGAACCGTAAGTCTGGACAGGGTCCTACTGCCAAAGCTCGTCGTCGTCGTGGTAAAAAGGTCGGAAAATCTCATCGCCGTAGAAGATAAATGGGTCTAGGTCCTAGCAAACCGGTGGTTATTGTTCCAACAACTCCTAAACCTCGGAAACCTATTGTTGAAAAAGAATTAACTTCATAGGAGCGTTTGAAAATTATTAGAAGAAAAACTAAGAAAATGTAATGGATATTACTGATTCAAGAACAATCTTAGATTTCCAGAAATTTACTTTCTCTGGACATTTAAGAAGTCATGTATATAAAGTTTTAGATGAAAATATTAAATTGGGTCATGCTGATTATTCATCTTATTGGTCTTTGGAATTATTATGTTCAGGAATAATTCATTCAATGTGGCAAACATTTTTTGAGGCGGCAGCACATCATATTAATCGTGCCGCACCAAATGTATTTATTTATTTATTAAATATGTATGAAAAATTTGCTCCATATGAAAATCAATATTCTATTCAAAATATAACAGATATTCGTAATAACAAAGATGTTCGTAGATTAGTATGTGAAACTGTTACTTCTATTACTCTTTCAAGGAAACATAAATTACCTTCTTTGCCAAGACTTAAACCTGAACACGATTTTCAACAAATAACTATACAAGAAAATTTGAAATCTCCATCCGCAAATTATGGTCGTTCTTTAATAAAAGAAGAAGATCCAATAGAATTATATATTCCATTTAATGAATTAGTTTATTGTCTAAGATCTGAAACTCGTGATACATCAAAGGCTTTTTATTGGGTTTCATGGATATTAGCATATTCATCACAATATAAAAAACAAAATAAAATAGTTCTTCAATGTGCTTATCGTTATAATCAATTTATTGATGATAAATATGCTAGATTTGTTATATGGTTATTATGGGAAGCAGTAATTGACGCATCAAGGAAATCTCCACAATCTGGATTATTAAGTCCATATATTGACGCTCTCTACAAATTTCATTGTTTAAGATGGAATCCAGGAGTATTAAAATCTAGACTATGTTTTTTAATTACTGCTATACAATTTGTATGTGAAAGCACAACTTTAGATATACATTATTCTATTCCTCAAAATATTTTAGTAGTTCAAGATGTTATTCAAAATATTCCTCAATGGATTTCTGCGATTATTCAAACCCAAAGAACTTTTTCTTCTTCTTAACATAAAAATGTTCGACGTCAAATTTCAAAATGCTGCTTTATTGGCAGTTCTGTTTTTTGTTTTAAGTTCTCCTATGACTTATCGTCTTGTAGATCGTCTTGTAGGTGGTGTAGTCACCTCTATATTCCCTCAATTTGCTTCTGTATTTAAGGTAGCAGAAGCTGGATGCCCTACTCAATATGGTCTTGTAGTTCATTCATTAGTATTTGGTCTTGTATGTTATTATTTTGTTAAAGGGCTTTAATAATCTAAGAATATTAATAGAATGAAGATAGTTGTATTTGATACAGAAACAACAGGTTTACCAAAACTAATAGAACCTGCATCAAAATCTCCCAATAATTGGCCACATTTAGTGTCTATTTCTTGGGTAATATTAGAAAATACATTGCCACATGCAATTTCAAAAAAACGTTCATATATAATCAAACCTCAAAATTGGACTATTCCTGAAGATTCAATTAAAATACATAAAATTACAAATGAAATTGCTATAAAAGAAGGTGTTTCATTAAAAGATGTTATGGAAGAATTTATAGCAGAAAATCCTACACATTTAATTGCTCATCATATGGAATTTGATTTTAATGTTTTAATTCATGCTATTAAATGGGATTTAGGATTAGATATTTATAATAAATTACAATCTTGTAGTCTATTTTGTAGTATGCATATATCAAGACCTTATTGTTTATTACCAACAAAGTATCCAAATATTTATAAATCACCTAAACTTCAAGAATTATATGAATTTATTTTTAAAAGATCACCAAACATTAAAAAATTACACGGATCATTATATGATACAATTATTTTAGTTGAATGTATTCAACACGCTGATTGGTTACAAAAAGAAGTCGGTTTAAATAACCCAACCCTATCTACTATTAATGAACTACATTAAGAAAGTTAATACAAATTTAAAGAATCCTATAAAATCACAAAACGTAAATTTTATTTGGAGTAATGATGGATGGTGTTATGTTCCTGAATTAAAAATTAGACAAAAATATACAGAAACTAAATATTTCATGGAAGAATGGAATGGAATTATTCCTATGCCATGTCATCATGAAAAAATAGATTGGTCTTTATATTCACAAAAACCTAGAATTTGGAAAGAAGGTAATGATGTATTTTATATTACTTAACTTCTTCTTTTCTAAAAAAGCAAAAGACTCTCTTCAAAATAAATTGAAACCATGATTGTTTTTTTTCATCCAAATCGACATTTCCTTTCGGAATATTAATTCTCAGAGTATTCATTCTGCGTATTTGTTATATTAATTGAAAGCTATGTCTAAATAAATAAGATGGTTATTCTAGATGTTCTTTATGTTGCTTTGGCAACAATCGCAGTAATGTTTGTTTTACAAATTCTTACATTTTTAGTTACAAGAATGATGTATCCACCTGAACCCAAGGTAATTTATAGAGAAGCTCCTCCACCTGTACCTCAAATGCATTCACAAATTTATATTCCTCCTCCTGTTCAACCACAAGTTTTAACACAGCCGTCGCAACAAGAAATAAAGTTACCTGAATATGAACCTCGTAGTCAACCAACTTCAACGTCATTACGAGTGGACCCCGAATTACCAGCTGGTCTCAAAGAAACTCGTCCCGATGGGACTTGAAATGACTAAAATACCTGTATCTGATGGTAAAGATGGATGGATAGTTTTAACTTATGAAAAAAGCATTCCTGTTTGCTTTTGGATAAGCAAAGATGAGTGTTTAAAATTACCTATGATCGCAGATGAAAGAATTTGTGGAGATACTTTTTTGAAAGTTGAAAAGGTTTCATCTGAAGAATATTTAATTTCAGATATTTTAATATATAATTCTGTATGTATATTTGAAAATTCTACATTTGAACAACGCTTTGAATGGTTAAAAGATCTTCTAAAAGAATTTACGTATTGGATTCCTGGATTTACAAAATTAATACACAAATCAGATTATGAAATTAAAAATATTATCGGATATGAGTTTCACCCTACAGAAAATGCAGGTAAAAAAGGATATTTTGAAGAAAAAACTAATTCATGTTCAATTACATATTTAAATATTCCTGATTGTTATGATGTTGAAAATAAAGGATATTTAAGAGTTCCTGATATGAAAACTTCTATGTTTTTGCGTTCGAAAGGTATGAAATTTGAATTAAGATGTATTGAAAATAATGATGGTTCATGGTCCATAAAAGAAAACATTCCTGATGTAGAATAAATAGAATGCCGATTAAAAAATCTGTAAAACGCAATAAAAAAACGAAACGTCGTCATCGTGGTGGATATTATGGTGCATCAGGAGCAGTAGTTGAAGGTGGTGTTGGTCCTGCAGGTATGAGATGGGGAAGTGGTGAAGAAGTTCCTACTGTAGAAGTTGGTGGAGCACCTATTCCTGTAAACTTAAAGGGTGGTCGTAGACATAAAAAACGCAAAGGTAAGAAATCAACAAAAAGAAGAATGCGAGGTGGAACTAAATTTGGAGGAACATATGCTTCATATGAAGGTAATGGTTCAAGAGGACTTGCCGATGTAAAAGGAGGAACACATACACCTGGCACTCCTCAATTAGGTAGATTTAATAATGTGGGTGCTGAACCCAGTAACTTTAATAGTTTTGAAGGATTAAAACCTGCTCCACTTTAAAGTAAATTTTTCATATAGTTAAATAATAAGATGAAACCTGATATGCTTTTAGCAGGAGTATTATTTGTATTAGTTTCTTATTATCTATACCAACGCAATCTAACACATATGATTGCGTGGGTAGTTGTATCTTATTTAGTAGGTGTTGAGGTCGCTAAATTGTCATGTGTAGTATCTATGTTAATGAGTTTAGTTGTATTATATTTGATATGTATGATAACAAGAAATACATGGGAACATTTTGAAAATGAAGGTAAAGAAAAGAAAGAAGAAACTAAACCTGAACCTGCCCCACCTAAAACATCTGATCCTCATGTAGATGTAGGAACAACTATTTTACACGCTTATCGTAATTTAAGTCCTGAACAAATTGGAGGAATGAGAAAAGATACAAGAGAATTACTTGATTTACAAAAAGAATTAATGGGTTCATTATCTGAAATGAAACCTGCAATTGAACAAGGAGCAGAACTCTTAAAAACTTTCAGCACATTCTTTGGTAAACCTGGTGAAGATGGCGCTTCTCCTCCTGGACTCTAATTACGACGTCTCTTATTAGTTTTCTTTTTACCTTTTTTATTACGACGACGACGCGATTTACCACCTGTTACCTTCTTCGGGACATGTTCCGGCCAGACGCCAGGTGGTGCTAATGCACCGAGTATTCGTGATTTTGGGGCGGCGGCGGCCGGCACCGGCAGTGGCTTGGAGAATAATCCTGAATACTCTTGCACAAAATAATTCCTTTCAGTAGGAGTAAGCTTACCAATTTTTTCTTTTAGAGACATTATGTTCTTACAGCCCGCTTTTTCCATATTCTTCTGGCACGCCTCAACTAAAGCATCTATTTCCGCTTTATTACTAGGCTCCTCCATTTATATTTACCTCTTTTTTTTATTTAAAGATGTTCTTAATCTTTCCATACCATCAGCATAAACAAACATATGATATTTAGAATCATTACATGAAATAAAAGGTCCATTAACGGAACGAACTATTTTCGTCCATTCATGGATTTCACAAGAAAGTAAATGAAACTTTATATATTCATACCATAAATCAAATGTATTTTTAATTGACAACAATGTAAAGATAGAAGGTGTTTCTTTTTTAATTATAAAATTAAATAAAGTTAATAAAGGAGAAACAAATAAACTAAACCATAAAGAAAGTTTTTCTAATAATGATTCTTTAATAAACTTTTCTTGTAAAACTACAAATTCATCTGCTTTCATAAAGAAATTTGTCGATTGATTTAATAACAAATATTTTATAGTTTCAATATTCATATGAAATTTGTTAGGGATCATCTTCTTTTATTATAAATCCTTCATTAGGAAATTCTTTTAGTTCTAACGTCTCTGAATCTATAAATCTCCATTGAATATCATTTTTTCCTGATAATTTATTTAAATAATCTTTATTAATTCTTTGATCATAACAAATACTTAAATTAACGGCCTCAGTTATAGATAGATTATTATAACCTATCCATATCCATGGTAATTTATATTGAGGAATTTGAGGTGGTTTATTATCCATAACTAAATCTAAATATCTTGCTGTCCGTCTTAAACAACAAAATACATGTTTAGAAATCCACCAAAGCATTATACTATTTTATTGGATTGTTTAGGTAAATCATTATTTTCTTTCTTTTCTTCTTCATCATCAGAATCAGATTTTAATTTGAATGTTTCTTTTACAACATGAGAAGCCAATCTGTCCATACCTAATCCTAAAGAAATAGATGAAGCAAGAGCGACCATTATAAATGGTGTAGCTACAATTGCCCATGAAACAATACCTAAATCTACTCTACATAAGGCATCAAGTATAACTGCGCCAGCAACACCCATTCCTGCCTTTATTAGAGCAGTCATATACATGCCTAAAGAAATATCAAGACCTACGTGAATCGTAGTATAAAGAATGTATAAAAGAGCAGGAGGACAAATATATTCAAGAAATTGTATTTTCATCTTATTTACATTAAACAAAATAAAAAATGAGTGGAGAAATTGAAACTATTTGTGAACTTTCAGGATGTTCAAAAGAGGACGCCATAAAAGCATGGGAAGAGTTTGAAGATATAGTTGAGGCTGTTGATAATCTTTTGCCAGGAAAAACATCTAGAAAAAGAAAAGAATTGTCAGAAGAACAACAATTTTTCAAAGAAATGAGAGAAACGTTAAAAAAAATGGATGAAAAAAGACAAATTAATCTAGTTGCTCGCGAACCTTGTGAACAAGACGAGAAGCAAGACCACCACGAAGAAATGGCTCTACAAAATAATTGTTTTCAGGAATGTCAGATTCCTTTTCTGGAATTAAAGGAACAAAAACAGGAAATTGTTTGTCAGTCACAGTCTGAATGCTTTTGCGATTTGCAGTTGAATGACCAAAAATAACTTTATTTTCATCTGCTGTTCCATCTGCGTCACCTTTACCTAAAAAAGGAGTTGTTGCCCATGGACGAGAAAATGTTTGTTTACCACCTCTTACTCTTGCTGTTCCAGGAACACCCCATAATAAATCAGATTGTAAATCAATAGCACATCCACCTTCAGGTGAATTACCAAAATTACCTTTGGGAATTAAACCAGCTGCATTTGCTGCTGCTCCAACCGCCCATCCATTTCCACATCCACCAGCAGAAGGATTCTCTAAGGCTGAATTTTCACTTTCGTGTCTTGCTACATCACGTGCAGCCTCACCTTGTCTTGTATTTGAATAAAAAGCAGGTAATCCATAATTAGAATTCATCTTTAATTATGGTTTAGAAACAATTATCTTACTAATTAAATATAATGTATTGGGGATATCATTTACTACTTGATTGTTCTAAATGTATTCCTTCAAGAATTCGTAATAAATCTCGAATTGAAGATTTTGCTACAACTCTTGTGAAAAAAATTGATATGGTAGCTTATGGCCCTCCTCAAGTTCAACATTTTGGATCAGGTAATAAAGGTGGTTATACTCTAGTCCAATTAATTGAAACATCAAATATTACGGCCCATTTTGTTGAAGAAACTGATGATATTTATTTAGATGTATTTAGTTGCAAACCTTTCAATCCTTCCGACGTCGAAGAGTTAGTTGATGAAATGTTTGAACCTTTGAAAAAGAATCGTATTTTTCTTACACGACAAGCTTTGAAAGTTAAAGATGGATGTCCTTGTCCTCTGAGTGAACTTAAATAACTTAAAACGAATTTACTTATTTGTTAATTTTAAAATGTATGGTTATATTACAACCTTGTGATTGGATAGAAAGTGATTCTAAATTCAAGTATGTAGTAGATATATTCGGACGAACTTCTGGTAATGAAGTATCAAAAGTTCGTCTAACTGGATTCCAACCTTATTTCTATTTAAAATCTACAGAAAATGAAACTGCATCACAAATTCATACTTTATTAGAACAAAAATCAGATAAAAAATTAAGAGGATTGAAAATTACACAAGAATTGAAATTAGATGCTATGCGCGGATTTAATGGTTTAAAACCTATTAAAGTATGGAAATTTTCATGTCCTGCATTATGGATGTTTAAAACTATTTCCAAGACTTTAAAAAATAATTTTAAAATTGGAGAAAGAAAAATTTCTATTGAAGATATTTATGAAAATAATTTACCTCCATATATTCGTCTATTTCATGAATTAAATATTTCTCCTGCTTCTCCTATAGAATTTGAAGCAGATGAATATGATCCTGAAGATGATGAAAATATTGATG
>Ga0075458_10000037_pt1 | contig 37094 bp, 43 predicted proteins | sample DEB3_08_DNA_FD_77576 | JGI IMG/M metagenome (GOLD analysis project Ga0075458, IMG submission 77576) | Aqueous microbial communities from the Delaware River and Bay under freshwater to marine salinity gradient to study organic matter... | ecosystem: Environmental > Aquatic > Marine > Coastal ... | reverse complement strand
TTATTTGATATAAGTTGTTGGTAGGTAAGGACTTACGGCGAACGCGGCCCGCCGCCCTATTCCTAAATACTTACAAGCAAAAGACTTAGAGTAGCCCCACGGAGGATCGAACTCCGATCTTCGGGATGAAAACCCGATATACTAAGCCATTATACTATGGGGCCAACCACGCAACTCAGCCGTCAGCCTCCGTCCCATAAATATTATACCACTCACCTGAATCATCATATTCAATGAGTTCTTCTACGGGATTATCTTCCAAATCCTCGTAATAATCTACTTCGCCAAGTACGTATTCGTTGTAAATATGGTATATATTAGGTTGATTCATATAATAATTCCAGCTTTAGGGGTCAACATATTATACCATTCTTTACACATAAAATCAATGGGTCATGTAGGAATCGAACCTACAACCTAGAGGTTAAAAGCCCCTTGCTCTGCCAATTGAGCTAATGACCCAGATCCTTTAGACCTCAGTATAACTGTAGCTGTCTACGCTGTCAAGATATGCTCCTTGAACTTTCTCAAAAACGTCCATCCACTCATATCCCATATCCATAGGAATAATGAGATCTTGCAACTTATCGCCCGATTCCGTCACAATATCATAAACATGAACATTCTTCATAATTATCTCCTTTACGCTGACTACTCGCAAAAGCTTATGATCCGCTTAGTTAGGCTGATACTTCCCCGTTGTTATCCAAGGTTTCACGAACATCTTGCCCAATTTGCCCAAGTTGGTATGCTATGTATTCCGCGTAAACCAACCAATCTATTGTTTCATTCTCAGGTTGTATATATTCACAATCTTCCATTTCATAACCTCCATACTACCATCCTATCATACTTATCGGTACTTGTCAAATGATACTTGAAAGAAAAAACTGAACGTAAGTTGTTGGTATATAAAGACTTAGAACAAATCCGGCCCGCCCGCCTCGCTCTAAGTCCTTTGGCGGCAACGATTTACAGTTATTTTCGTGTATATACTAGTATCCTCACCTATAACATGGAGATGAATACTATGTCAACTTATGATCCAGAAGAATATCAAAAAAATAAATTAGCATATAAGATACGTCAGCAAAAATATAAATCTAAAAATAGAGAAAAAATAAATAGTAAACAAGCTAAATATAGATCTAATAATAGACAACGAGAGAATAATTATGCTAATAAAAGAAGAAATAAAATACGTGAACAATATGACCATTATATGAAAGATAAAACTTGTAAACACTGTGGATATAATGATCCCCGTTCACTTGTATGGCACCATTTAGATCCTTCTCAAAAAAAGAATGGCGTTGTTCAATTAGTTGGAAAAAAACATGGATGGGATACTATTTTGACAGAAATAAATAAATGTATATGTTTATGCCATAACTGCCACAACATATTACATAATCACCAATCTCCATAGTCTGAATCATATGATGGATCATACTGTTCATCTAAACCCCAACCCATTGATTCCATTGCTGAATCAAAATCCCCATCCATGCTATCATCATAATCGTTATCATCCTCAACTTCATTTTCCTCAATGTAATAATCATTGTAATCTTCACACTCTTGGTAGAAATCATTGTGATCGTCGTAATTCATATCGTCCTCGTAAGAGTTGTCGGGATCGTAGCAGGGATCGGGGTGACTCATTATATATCCTTAGTTAGTAGAAAGAGAATCGAAAATAGAAACCACACTAATCATGATTACCAAAAAAATCACTAGTTCCATTCTACCCCCTATAGTCTGCGTCGGGATACATCTCATCGAACACTTCATTCTCCAAACCCATCGCAAAAGCCGCGTCAAGGGGATGGCAATCCGGCTCGTCGCACGGTTCAACCATCGGATCGGAAATGATTCCCAACGCGGCGAGATCGTTCAGCAGATCGTTGGCGAAATCGTAGCTCATGGTTTTCTCCTCTTTGGTTGATTTGATTCTACACTGTTTATCGGCAAGTGTCAAGTGGCATCTTGAAGATTTTTTTGCATCCGCAGGATACCTTGCAACCTTGCAATCTCCAAACGAATTTCCGCCATACGATGGAAGTTGCGAAACTCTTTGCAATCGTCCAATTCGAAGCGAAGGTCGATAATCCGGCGATTCACGTTAGTCTGAAAAGTGTTCATCTTTCTTTCTCCTCGTGATTTCATTCTACAATGTATATCGGCAAATGTCAAGCACTATCTGGAATTTCTTTCCTTACAATGTCGTAAGGTTAGCGTCTGCGTCGTAAAGTGTTGCCAGATAAGGACTTACGAAAAACGCGGCCCGCCGCACTCGCCCTAAGTCCTTTGCCAGTAAGACTTTAGAGCGAATGTTAGGCTCTCAGGATTCGCAATGCGAATTATCAAATAGAATATAGAAAATAAACAGTAATACTAATATATGCACCAATCAGTTTACCAAGTAAGTAACAACGCAACCGCACACGAACGCAACGAACAACAGAATACCATCACTCGCTTTCATGATCTTTCTCCAGTACGATGATACGTGCAACACTATGATATAGTAACACGCCGAGAATATAGCCAGTAACAATACTAACAAGATCAAAATCATACATCCCTGTATCTCCCTTATTTTTAGTCCTCGTCGTGCCAAGCAAATAGCATAGTGAACAACATTATCCCTATCAAGCAAGCCATCCAAGCATATACCACAGAAGCAACCATGTTCATGTTTCACCTTGGCCTAAGTATATACTAAGTATCGTCAGTTGTCAAGCCTTCACGTTAGAAAAATTCTCTTCCCAGAATTCTTTCATTGTCGCAAGGTCTATACCACTATCATTCCACGCCACATTGTCCAATGTCTCAGTATGACCCATGTCACGCATACCTTCAACGAATTCGGCATAATCATCACAGCCCTTTGCGAAATTGTATAACCCCTCGTCGTTACCAATCCAGAGGCAAACATTCCAAGTCTCGTAATTAGTATAACCGTTGTAGCTCATATTTTTTCCTTAGATAGTAAAGGGAGACATTTCTTCTTCGGCCAGACTAGCATACTGAGCAATCAGTGCTTCAACACGTTCAGCACTTCCCGGCTTTCCAACCTTGAACCTCATTGTATCCTCACCGCCAACCATTCGCGGATCAATCTTTGTAACCATACGCTTTCCGATATTCTTCAGAGCGGTACGATTGAACTTGAGAACCTTTTCGACCTGTACCATCTCACCATCAATATTCTTGACTTCTGTTGGAATAGCAATTCCGAGGAAGCACATACGAGCCTGACGCTTGGCGTTTTCAATGATTGGAAACTTCATGGTTTTCTCCTGTGTTGCTTTATTCTAGCAGTTTGTTTTTAGTTGTCAAGCCTTATTTCTTGAACTGCTCAAAAAACTTTTTCACAGCTTCATCATTCTTTTGCATATCCTTATTAGCAATCTTCATGCTATATGCAACTTTCCTATTTTCCAGATTCTTCATTCTCTTAACCGCATTTTGCATTGTCTTATTCATCATCTTTCACTCTCTCTTTCTTATGCCTATATATAATGCGAATGGTGTGCCAAAGTCGAAAATATTTTTAGCCCTATTTTATAGGGTGTTTTGAGCGTGTGCCATATTGACACTGTTGCATTTTGATACGAAGTGTTGCATTTTGCATTGCATTATGCAATTCGTCGTAAAGCATTGCTGCATAAGTACTTACAGCAAATTTTGCCCGCCCTTATCGCTATAAGTCCTTGCGACACAATAGCTTATGTCTAATTATCTATTAAGATAGATTCGCATATTCTGCCCGATATAGTATCCCACAATTAACATACATACAAACATTATGCACATATCAGCAAGATGTTCAATATCCATCTTATTTTCCTTAGTTAGCGTGAATGAATACTTTTTCATTCTTAAGATTGTGAGAGATATTCACAATCCAATTCTTTCCACTACCATCCTCACGTATGATGCTATTCACAATACCACAATGAGCATTACCCTTGGGATCAATAATGCCAACATACTTACCAGCGGACATAGCAGCGAAAATCTTTGAAAGGTTATTCATTTCTTTTTTTCCTTAATTAGAGAATCGTACCATCGCCACGAATACGATACATTACACCACCAATGCTATACAGCACAATCCCTTCGCCCATATGCTGCACGAACGTGGCCGAATATCCATGACGAGCAACAAGGCGACGAACGGTATTCTGTACTTGAATGGTCATTTCTTTTCTCCTGTGCCTGTATTATATAGACTGGAAATATCTCTGTCAATACCTTAGAAAGAATATTCCGAATCGTATACCGACTCCAGCATAACCTCTTCACAATCCAGCCAATCCCTATATACCTTAGATCCACCACCCATCACGTATCCCTCATACTCTACTTCCACCTTATCTTCCTTCACGCACACCACAACACCAACATCTTCCGCCATATCAAACACAAAGTTCCATACCACCTTATCGCCAACCTTGAATTCGTTTTTCATCTTATTCCCTTTCGTTTGTTCTTGTGCTTTCATTATACAGTATATATCGGCCTTGTCAAGCGAAATCTCTAGAATTTTCCAAAATATTTTTCTTTTGCTCTAAGTGGTTGGCATCATTAGACTTACATCAAGTTTGGCGGGCTGTATATGCTCTAAGTCCTTATATATCAATAAGTTATGGCGGGGGTTTTATCTTCTATAGATTAAATCGTACAATTCTCAGAAAAACGCGGGGTGGTTCTTTCACGATATCCCTATATATTTATTTATGTATTACCCCATCTCTCCCGATTGATCCATATTGCAGTAATTTTGCCTATCAGTGTATAATAAGCTAAAGGAGACTATTATGAAAAATGCCCCCATTATAATTGAATCACATTTGATTACTAAATCTACCGCCGCTCTTAGGGAAGAGATTATATCTGAGCTTACTATGCCAGATAAATCTTTAAGTTCACTGTTAGAGGACACAGAATCTAAGGATAATAATGAAACTAAAAACAGCCCCGAGTTTTGCGATTGAAAGTGCTATTCAACAAGATAACTATGATCTTAAGTTATTAGGCACCGAAAACGTAAGTCGCATTGATAAAAATTTTAAACCCAACAATAATACATTTTATGCCACTTATGGCTTAGATTGTAAATTCTTTTATTTTGCACAACTATATTCTAATAAAATTCCAACAACATACGAAGTTGGTCTGGGATATTTGTATTCTAATGATAATTCTTATTTCTTAAAGCGACAAACCCCCCTATACTTTTCTTCTAATTCTAATACTCCGTCGCCCGTTATAGGATCTCCTAGACCACTAATTTGTTCTAGCGAAAATGATATTCTAATAGTTTCAACATACATACCACGCTCTTATCTAGAATTACTAACAGATGGTAATTGTTTAGTATCAACAGTGGCCCCGTATGTTCCATCTTTAACTTATGTTGAAAAAGATTGTTTTGTTGGACGATTAGATGATAACATAGAATCTTTACCAATCAAGAGTTTATCAAAATACTCATCTTTTAATTCTGCCGTTGTAGATTCAATATCCAAAACTACCAAAAGTCTTATCTTAAAAAGTAAATATATTACACTTTCTCCATCAGAGAAAAGACCGCCAGCAGTAGATGGTACGTTATACTTTGATAAAAATTATGACACACTATGTTATTATGCAGGAGGATGTTGGAGAGAAATAGTATGGAAGCGGTGTTTAGATGAAAATACCCCGTAATATGAAAAAAGAAGAAGTCATAAATCAAATTATGACTATTGTTAATAGAATCGCCCCAAAGTATTCTTTTAATGGCTACTCTGTTGAGGATATAAAACAAGAGGCTTTTATTATATGCATGGATGCTCTTGAAAGATACGATCCTAATCGGCCCCTTGAAAACTTTTTATCTGTTCATTTAAGTAACCGGCTCAAGAATTTTATTAGAGATAATTATTTTACTAAAAACGATGATGAATCTAAAAAGAAATTACTAAACGCCCAAAGTATTATTAGTCACGATATTTCTATAGATTGTAACAATTTTTTTGATAAAATAGACATTAGCGATATAAAACAATTAATAGATAAAGAACTGCCTATGAGTTATCGTGCAGATTATCTTAAAATAATAAGCAACGTATACGTCCCAAAGAAAAGAAGAGAAGAGGTCATATCACTATTAAAACAAATAGTGGAGAACAAAAATGCGTAAGGGGCGAATTAGTAAAGAAGAAGAAAGATTCATAGCCAAGTCATACAAAGACTTGAGCGTAGAAGATATTGCTTCTCACTTAGATAGGGATATAGAAAGTGTTAGTTCTTTTATTAAGCGCAAGTATCGGGCCAATGTAACAGCAGAGGAAGCGGCTGCATTTTCTCTAGAAGACCGTCCGTACTGGTTTGAGTTACAGTCCCAGTTTACAGATGATGAGTTAGATTTATTTAAATATCACTGGAGTCGAATAATCGCACAGTTTAATGATGATGTTTTTCCTACAGAAGAACTTCAAGTAATAGATGTTATTAAACTAGAAATACTAATGAATAGGTGCCTAAAAAGCAATAAAGACAATATTCAAACATTAGACTCTTATGACAAATTATTATTAGATGAGCGCAGTAAAGATAAAGATCAACAAGATATTGATTACATAATCAATCTAGAAAGACAAATAGCAACATTACGCGCTGCTCAAGAAAGTTTAAACCGCGATTATCGTGAGCTTCAAAGCAAAAAGGCTGCTATGCTAAGAGAGATGAAAGGTACTAGAGAACAGCGTATCAAGCGTCTTGAAGATAGCAAGCAGAGTTTCACAAGCTGGGTCGCACAACTAATGCAAGATCCAGAAACATTAAAGCGTTATGGGCTTGAAATGGAAAAGATGAAGCTTGCCATGATCAATGAAAAAAATAAATTGAGTCAATTACACAAATACGAAGATGGCACTATAGATCAACCATTCCTTACCCCAGATACTATTATAGAATAAAATGTCTAATATCATTCTATCTACAGCAGCAACAGATAATTATATGGTCAAAATGATACCATATCTAAATTCTATAGAACAATATTCCAATTTTGATAAAAATATATTTATATCATTAGGACACGACTACAATGGTCCACACTTTTCTAAAATAGAAACGTTATCAATGTCTCTTGATGATGTATTAACAAAAAATCAAAATAATGGACTCCAGCATGGAGATTTTTTATACTGTAAGATATTTGATACTATAAATCAAAATGATTATATATGCTTCACAGACGGTGATATTATTATGCAAAGACCAATGCTTGATGCAGAAAAAGATATGATATTATCACTAAAAGATAATGAAGTTTTAGTTCAATATAATGCTAATAAAAATGATTCATTATATTCTGAATCACACAGAATAAAACCCCAAATAAATATAGATACTTTCTTTGATAAATATTTATGTTTTAATACCGGCGTTATAATATGTAATAAAAAGACATATCAATACTTAGAACATATGTATAGAGTTATACATCCAATAGTGCGTAATATATTTCATCATTATGCTGCGCAGCAATGGACTTTATCATATATTATTAATTCTTTTATGAAACCAATTATTTTAGATTATTCTTTTCATATGCATCATCATTATGGACACGTTGAAGGAGAAAGTTATAAAGATAATAAAATATATTATAATGATACATTAGTTCTTTTTGCTCACCATATTACTGGAATATCGGGCTAATAATAAGAAACAAATTTATGAATCTCTCAGTATTAGTCGGAAGCTGTGATAAGTATGAATTCATATGGGAACAATTTTTTGTTCTATTCGATAGATATTGGGATCATTCGATGGATATTAAAAAATACTTTCTCGTTGGAGAAAAAGATATACCATCAAATTCTTTTATCAATCTGAAGTCTAAAACTAATGATTGGTGCGATAGTGTCTTGTATGCTTTGGATAATATAGATACAGACTACGTACTGTGGTTACAGGATGATTATTTTTTACAAAAACAAATTAATTATATCAAATTCAAAAAATACTTAAGTTTTATTAATGATAATCATATTTTAAGATTTGGAATATATCAACATAATCCAGCTTATAATTATAGTATTAATATAAACAATATTTTTAGATTATCTCAAAATAGTTGTTATACTATATCTATGCAAGCATCTATATGGAATAAAGATTTTTTAAAAGGATCAATAATATATTTTAAAAAGCATTGTTTAAATTTTAAATTAGATCCAAATCAATGGAATTTTGAAACACATGGTAGCTCTATGCTGAATCGATTAATTGAAAATCATAGGATCTGTATTGATATTCAATCAAAACCTTGGTATTTGGAAGCTTTGAAGCAAGGGAAATATACATTTGACTATTATAATATATGCAGAAGAGAAAAACTTATTGGAGAAAAAATATGAAAGCATTGATCTTTGGAATTACTGGACAGGATGGAAGCCATCTCGCGGATTTACTACTATCCAAAAACTATGAAGTAGTTGGAGTCACAAGACGTTCTAGCACAGACAATACAAAAAGAATAAAACATATATTAACAGATTCTAGGCTAAAGCTAGTCGAAGGGGATATTACGGATATTAGTAGTATACATAATATTTTGAGTACCGAAAAAGTAGATGAAATCTATAATTTGGCCGCTCAATCTCACGTTGGTACATCCTTCAAACAGCCAGCACTAACATGGGATATCACAGGAAAAGGATGTCTAAATATATTGCAAGCAATAGTAGATTTGGGAATGTTTAATATTAGATTTTATCAAGCATCTTCAAGCGAGATGTTTGGTAGTTCATATGATGAAGATATTAAAAATGGAGTAAAGTATCAAAATGAAAGCACTAAATTTATGCCAAACTCACCATATGCAATTGCCAAATGCGCTGCTCATTACGCTGTTCGTATGTATCGTGACGCTTATAATCTTCATGCTAGTTCCGGTATTTTATTTAATCATGAAGGCCCACGACGCGGAGATAATTTTGTCACAAAGAAAATAATCAACTGGATCAAAGAGTTTAAAGCATGGCTAAAAAAATATAATATAACATTTGATCAGCTTAACCCATCTGAAGATTATATATACGGACCAGTTCTTGGCATAAATTTTCCAAAACTTCGACTTGGAAATCTAGAGGCTTTTAGAGATTGGGGATACGCTGGAGATTATGTAGAAGCCATGTGGATGATGCTTCAGCAAGAATATCCCGACGATTATGTTATATGTACTGGAGAAACACATACTGTAGCAGAGTTTTTAGATATTGCTTTTAATTCTATAGATATTCCAGAGTGGAGAAATCTTATAGTTGTTGATCCACAGTTTTATAGACCTTCTGAAGTAGATTATTTACGTGGTGATTGTTCTAAGGCTAAGAAAAAACTATCATGGTCCCCAAGGCATGATCTTACCAGCTTAATCAAGATGATGTTAGAAGATGAGAAACTTTAAAGTTAATATAGATATTACAGATCTATTTTTAGATTTGAAACAGTTTCATCTGAAAGAATATCCAATGCCATATTTAACACTATTTATAGAAGCCGACGATCCAGACGATGCATGTTATACATTAATACAAAGGCTTATTAAAGATATATTAAGAAGAGATACATCTATATCAACTAGAATATTTTGTAGAAGCATTAAAAAACTCATTAGATTTGATAAAATATTATCCTTATGAAGAGAAATTATAACGATCCAGCGTATGAACAGTGGAGAAAAGATATACTCAAAAGAGATAAATACAGATGCAAAATGCCAAACTGTAAAAATAGAACTAGCCTACAGGTCCACCATATAAAAAAATGGTCAACATCATCATGTTTAAGATATGAAATGTCAAACGGTATAACTTTATGCAAACACTGTCATAAATCTATAGCTGGAAAAGAACATCACTATGAATCCTTATTTAATAGTATTTTATTAAAATGAAATATCAAATACCACCAAAATTTAAAGTCATAAAAGATACCAGAGAGCAAGATGGGTATTTTTTCTCATCATTTGCCGGATGTGATGGTATGGTTGAGCAAAAATTAGACACTGGAGATTATACCATACTTGGTTTAGAAGACAAAATATGCATAGAAAGAAAAGGATGCGTAGAAGAATTAGCAGTTAATCTTGGTCAAAAAAAATATGCATTTTTAAATGAAATAGAAAGAATGAAAGATTTTCCACATAAATTCTTAATCTTAGAATTTTCAGCAGAAGACTTAATTAATTTTCCAGATCAAACAAGAATACCAATTAAAAATAAGGCGTCATTAAAAATTACTGGAAAGTATATGTTAAAATGCTTAGTCGAGTTTTCTTTGTATGACAATCTTCATGTAATTTTTTGTGGTAATAAGCATGATGCTTTTTTAGTTGTTAGTAGTATTTTAAAAAGAATTAATGAAAAATATACTATAGGGAGGAAAAAGTGATGGCAGAGCCAGAAATACTTAAAGACTTCCATGAATATGGCGCTAATCTAGCTATCAGAGAAATATTTCTACATAATCATTATCATACAGAGGATAATGAAAATCCCGGTGTAGAATATAGAATGTCTAATACTTTCATCAAAAATTTAAGAGCTTTAGATAGTAAGAATAATTCACCTATTACTATACATATGCAAAGTATAGGTGGCGAGTGGGATGATGGTATGGCTATGTTTGATGCAATAACAATGTGTAGATCTTATGTGACTATTATAGCATATGGTCAAGCGTCATCAATGAGTAGCATAATTTTTCAGGCTGCTGATTGGAGATTAATGACGGCAAACTCGCATTTTATGTGTCACTATGGATCTTCTGGATTTGATGGTAGTTATTTAGATAATCAAAATTTTACAGCTTATGATAAAAAATGTGCTGAAAAAATGTTTGAAATTTATTCTGCTAAATGCGTTAATGGTGAATACTTTAAAGATAAGTTTGGTAAAAAGCCAACAGAAAAACAAGTAAAGAATTTTCTAGTTAGAAAATTAAAAGATGGCAACTGGTATTTAAATTCAGAAGAGGCAGTATATTACGGATTTTGTGACGCAATAATAAAGGATTGGGGCCAATTAAATAAAATATATGAATAATAAATTAAAGACCATAGACGAGGCTTGGCTTGGTTTAGATAATGTAGATAATATATTATTTAATCCATTATCCATAGCTAAACCAACTGAAGATGATTTTCATCTTAGGCTAGCCTATGTAATGACTAGGCCAGAGTATCTATCCTTTTTATCTAAACATATTTTAGGTATTCAATTACTACCGTCTCAAGCATTGGTTTTAAATGAATTATGGGAAAGAAAATTCCCAATGTTAATTGCTAGTCGCGGATTTGGTAAATCATTCATGCTATCTTTGTACTCTGTTTTAAGAGCTTTAATATATCCTAAAAGAAAGATAGTAGTTGTTGGCGCAGCGTTCAGGCAGAGTAAGGTTCTTTTTGAGTATATGGAGACTATATGGCGAAACTCTCCAATGTTAAGAGATATGTGCGATTCTGATAGTGGCCCAAGAAGAGATACTGATAGATGCGTATTAAGACTAAATGATAGTACCATTACTTGCCTTCCTTTAGGTGATGGTCAGAAAATTAGAGGGCAAAGAGCAAATGATATAATAGCAGACGAATTTGCTTCTATACCTAGAGAAATTTTTGAAAACGTTGTTGCTGGATTCGCAGCGGTAAGCGCCGATCCTGTAGAAAATGTAAAAAGATTAGCAGCACAACAAAAAGCTATTGAATTAGGCGTTGAGCTAGCAAGTGAAAATAATATTGAAGAAAAAAAAGATAATCAAATTATTCTTTCTGGTACTGCATATTATGATTTTAATCATTTTGCAACATATTGGAAAAAATGGAAATCTATTATTACTAGCCGTGGAAACAAGACTAAACTGAGAGAAATTTTTAATGGAGAAGATCCGCCAGAGAATTTTGATTGGACACAGTATTCTATTATAAGAATGCCTTATGAATTATTACCAAAAGGCTTTATGGATGCTGATCAAGTTGCTAGATCAAAAGCTACAGTTCATACTGGTATATACCAAATGGAATATGGAGCGTGTTTTACAAGAGATAGTCAAGGATTTTTTAAACGCTCATTAATAGAATCATGCGTTATCACACAAAATAATATCATAAATGACTCTAAAGGAAATCCTATACATTTTGAAGCAGCATTAATAGGTGATCAAAATAAAAAATATATATTTGGAGTAGATCCAGCGTCAGAAGTTGATAATTTTAGTATTGTTGTGATAGAAGTTAATTCAGACCATAGAAGAATAGTATATTGCTGGACAACCACGCGATCAGAACACAAAGAATTGATCAAGAAGGGATATTCTACTGAAACAGATTTCTATTCTTACTGTTCTCGTAAAATCAGAGATTTAATGAGATTGTTTCCATGTATACATATTTCTATAGACGCACAGGGTGGCGGTATTGCTATAATTGAATCTCTTCATGATAAAGATAAAATGAAAGATGGAGAATTACCTATATGGCCTATTATAGACGATCAAAAACCAAAGGATACTGACGGAGAGCGTGGATTACATATTATAGAGCCTTGCCAATTCGCAAAACATGAATGGCTAGCTGAAGCAAATCATGGAATGAGAAAAGATTTTGAAGATAAAATATTGTTATTTCCATTCTTTGACTCTATAACCCTTGGTATTTCAACGTCTGAAGATATGATTAAACAAAGAATGTTTGATACCATGGAAGATTGCGTGATGGATATAGAAGAATTAAAGAATGAGTTAAGCATGATACAGATGACACAAACTAATAATGGAAGAGATAGATGGGACACGCCAGAAGTAATAGTTGGAACTGGTAAGAAGAGCAAAATTAGAAAAGATAGATATTCTGCTTTATTAATGGCTAATATGGCGGCTAGAGTATTACAAAGAACACCAACTCAAAATGAATACAATTTTTATGGCGGTTTTGCTAATGGTAGAGGCTTTGATACAAAAGAAGAAAATGAAAATTTATATTCTGGACCTAGCTGGTTTTCTGAACACATGAAAAATGTGTATTAATATTCGTTCCCATTGATAATTACATTAAAGAGAAATTAATATGAATGATGAAAATCTAATAACTTGGCAAGAAAATGATCCTCATAGCAAATCAAGCGCTATGGAAAGATTTAGTGATAATATAGATCATTACTCTGGATCTTCAAAGTCATACGGTAGTACTTATCGTACTTTTATTGATATTGAGCCAAATCGCTCAGTAAGACCGGGAATGACGCCAAATGATTATTATGCATTTAGACCAAACGAGGCCGTTCCAAACCAACAAAGACAAATAATCAAGATGTGCATGGATGCATATGATAAAGTTGGTATTATAAGAAATATTATTGATTTAATGGGAGATTTTGGTAGCCAAGGAATAGAAATAGTACACCAAAATAAAACAGTTGAAAAATTCTATCAACAATGGTTTAAAAATGTAAACGGAAAAGAAAGATCAGAAAGATTTTTAAATAATCTTTATAAGTGTGGAAATGTAATTATTTATAGAAGTTATGCTAAAATTACGCCACAACTAGACCAGTACATGAGATCTTTAGCGCAGGATATACGTGTTGAAATACCAAACGCCAAACCTAACGAAATTCCTTGGAGATATAATTTCTTTAATCCTCTTACTGTAAAATCTAAAGATGGTAATTTATCTCTATTTATGGGATTACAAAATTATACCATTACAACTAACTCCTTTTTTGATAAGTTTGCTGCTGGAGATATACCTAATAATGTCTTAGATAGTTTACCAGTAAACATTAAGCAAAGTTTGATCAGAGGAGAAAAAGACATACCATTAGATCCAGAAAGGATCAGTATGTTTTATTACAAAAAAGATGATTGGAAATTATGGGCCAATCCAATGATTTATGCTATTTTAGACGATATTATTATGCTAGAAAAAATGAGATTAGCAGACCTATCAGCACTAGATGGAGCTATATCAAATATAAGACTTTGGACGCTTGGTAGTCTAGAACATAAGATTCTTCCAAATAAAGCCGCTATTAATAAATTAAGAGATATTTTATCCAGCAATGTTGGCGGCGGTACTATGGAATTAGTATGGGGTCCAGAGTTAACTTTTAAAGAATCTAGTAGTGAAGTTTACAAATTTTTAGGATCAGAAAAATATACTTCTGTTCTTAATAGTATATATGCTGGTCTTGGTGTTCCACCAACTCTTACTGGTATGGCTAGTAATGGTGGGGGCTTTACTAATAATTTCATTTCTCTAAAAACTTTAGTTGAAAGATTACAATATGGAAGAGATCAACTAGTTCGTTTCTGGGAAAAAGAAATAGAATTAGTTAGACAGGCTATGGGATTTAGATATAAGGCGCATATACAGTTTGATCAAATGACATTATCAGATGAAGCTGCTGAGAAAAACTTACTAATACAACTTGCAGATAGAGATATAATTAGTCAAGAAACTCTTTTACAAAGATTTAAAGAAATCCCACAGATTGAGAAAATTAGACTTAAAAGAGAGGTTTCTGATAGACAAGATGAGGCTAATCCAAAGAAGGCTGGACCATACCATAGACCACAAGTTAAAGAAGATTTGCAGAAAATCGCCTTACAAACCGGTAAGATACTTCCACAAGATGTTGGCATTAAAACTAGCGTACCAAAAGATATGTTAGTTACCCCAAAATCACCATCTACGCCACAGCAGCCATTAAATACAAAATCTCCAGAACCATCAAATCCAAATGGTAGACCACCAAACTCCAAAGATAATAATCCAAGAAAACAACGCACAGAAAACCCAAGATCAAAGCCGGGATTAGCTGAATTGGTAGTATGGGCCGAGTCTACTTGGGAAAATATATCAGATATTCTTACAAAAGCTTATCTAGATACTAATAAAAAGAAAAATTTGAGACAATTAACAAAGGCACAATTTGATGATTTAGAACAATTAAAATTAGATATATTTACTAATTCTAATATTATGGAAAATGTTACTGCTCAAAGTATATATAATATTTTATCTTCCAAATTAAAAACTCCAAAAGAATTTCAGAATATTCTAAAAGAAAAGAAAATTTCTACTTCTGAAATGTCTATTGATACTTATAGAAAGAATGTTATTGGATATTTTATTGAATATAAAATTGGATAATACGTAGATATTTTAGCTTTTTGTGTATTAGAATGTTGAAAGGTATAAATAAATGAAAATATACAAATATGAAATTTTAGACGGACTATCTGCACAGGTGCAGGCTAAGTCTTCTATTGCCTATTGCTCTCAAGCTGTATTATATCCAAAAGATATTAATCACAAAAATCAAATCATCAAAAAAATTGAAGCTAGTGCCAATCCTAAACAAATAGATTTATATTATATTAAATCTGTTCTTGTTTCTACAGGATGGAATAAAAACGATGATGTTTTTTCTTCAGAAGCTACATGGGCTGCTAGATCAACGCCAGAAGATAAGCAATTTAATTTCATGCACAATGAGAATGATATTATTGGTCATATTACTGGAAGTTATGTTATAGATAGAGATGGTAATGTATTAACAGCAGAACAAAATCAAGTGCCATCTGAATTCGATATAATAACTGAAGCTGTGTTATACAATAGCTGGACAAATCCAGAAAATAGACAAAGAATGAATAATATTATTGCCGAAATAGAAGAAGGCAAATGGTTTGTTTCAATGGAGTGTTTATTTGCTGGTTTTGATTATGCTCTAATTAGTCCAGACGGATCTAATAAAGTTATTGCTAGAAATGATGATTCATCATTTTTAACAAAACATTTAAGAGCATACGGTGGAACCGGTGAATATGAAGGTTACAAGATTGGAAGATCGTTAAGAGAAATTTCCTTTTCTGGTAAAGGTTTAGTTTCTAAGCCAGCAAATCCGCGTAGTATTATTCTTGATTCTAGCAGAGCCTTCTCTATCAACGATTCAAGTTCATTTATTTTTAATCAAGGAGATAAAGTTATGTCAGAAAACAATACTCTAGAACAACAGGTTGAAGAAACTCCTGTTGTGGCTGAAGAGAAAGTCGAAACAGTATCAACTGATACTACATTAGCTGATATTGCGAATCTACAGCAAAGTTTATCAACTGTAGAATTAGCCAACAAAGAATTAACAGAAGCAGTAGCCGAAAAAGAGAAGGCTATAGAAGGCTTAAAAGACGCCATCGCTGCAAAAGAAGCAGAGATTAATGACCTCAAAGCTGCTATGAACGAAATGAAGAAGAAAGAAAAAATGTCAATGCGCAAAGCTAGTTTAATTGAAGCTGGCTTTGAAGAGTCAGAAGCAGAAGCATCTCTTTCTCTTTATGATAGTTTAGAAGATTCTGCATTTGATGCTATAGTTGCCGTATACAAAAAGAAAATGGCAAAAATGGCACCAAAGGTAGAATTTAAGGAAGATATCACAAAAGATGAAAAGAATGAAAGCACAAATCCAAAAGCAGAAATTGTTACTTCTGAAGCAATCGCTGAAGAAATAACAGAACAGCTTTTTGATGGCGTTAAATCAACAGAGGCTACTCTAGTAGACGCTTCTGGCGACGAAGATGAGCTTAATGCCACCAGAGCCAGTGTGGCCCAGTGGTTAACCGAAAATGTATTTCATAAGTGATTAAATAGGAGATTATACTATGGCCCTAAAATCAGATAGATATGAACTTCAAACAGATATCAGTTTCTTCTACAACGAAGGCACTGCAACTCGCGGTGGTGTAGTTGTTCATGATACGGCTGGTTCTGGCGCTGCTATGGATCAAGGTGTCAACCTTGTTAAGTATGCAGCCGTTACTGCTGCTAGTCGCCCAGTAGGTATCCTACTAAACGACGTTGTGAATAAAGACCTAACCCGTACCCATCTAAATCAGCACAAGGATGAAGTACAAAAGGGTGGCAAAGTTACAGTTCTCCGAAAGGGATACGTTGTAACAAATAGTATCACATCAGCATCTGTAAGTGCTGGCGATCCTGCTTATGCTTGCCACGTAAATGCTGGCAATCTTCGCACCGATAGCCCCGGCAGTTCTGGTGTTTTACAGGTCGGCAGATTCCTTAGCAGTAAGGATGCCGATGGTTATGCCAAAGTCGAAGTCAACCTTCCCTGACAATAAATCTTAAAGGAGAATTAAACATGCCTATTAACAACAGACCTAGTGATGAATTCATCGCTCTCCTACGCAAGTCAGGTGATGCCGATGTTAATGTAGCAATGGCTGCTCAACGTGAGTTTGCCAAAGCTTTAGAACTACCTCTTCGTAAGGGTGTTCTAGTTGGTAACATTCTTGGTAATATTTTTGAAACCATCAATGTAGAAGCTGGTTCAACAACAGAGTTCCCATTAGACCTAGTTTCTCCCGGCCTAGAGGGTGAGCATATTGCTTACACCAATCCCGGCCACGGTAGAATTCCAGAGCGCAGTGTCGAAGGTGACTATGTTATGATCCCAACATATAGCATTGCTTCTTCAGTAGACTATCTACTTCGCTATGCCCGCGAAGCCAGATGGGATATTGTTGGTCGTGCTATGCAAGTGATGGAAGCTGGTTTTACCAAGAAGATGAACGACGATGGCTGGCACACGATTCTCGCCGCTGGCGTTGACCGTAACATCCTAGTTTATGACGGTGACGCAACAGCCGGTCTATTTAGCAAGAGACTCGTTTCTTTAATGCAGACAGTTATGCGTCGTAACTCTGGCGGTAACTCCGCATCAGTTGGCCGTGGCCGTCTAACTGATCTTTATGTTTCACCAGAAGCTCTAGAAGATATCCGTAATTGGGGTCTAGATCAAGTTGACGAGGTAACTCGTCGTGAGATCTATGCCGCTCCAGATGGTGGCGCTCCAATTACAAGAATCTTTGGTGTCAATTTACACGGCATCGATGAGCTTGGTGAGAATCAAGAGTACCAGAACTTCTTCGCTAATGAACTTAGCGGTCAAGTTCAGGCTAGTGACGTTGAGCTTGTGGTTGGCCTTGATCAGTCAACAAACGATAGCTTTGTTATGCCAGTTAAACAGCAGCTACAGGTCTTTGAAGATCCAACTCTTCATCGTCAGCAGCGCGCCGGTTACTATGGCTGGGCAGAGCTTGGCTTTGGCGTTCTAGATAACCGCAGAGTTGTTCTAGGTTCATTCTAATTGTTTTATAAATAATTAGATTGAATTAATAAAAGAGCCACCCTCATTAACTTGGGGGTGGTTTTTTTGTGTATAATACAATAGATTGTCATCATAGGATCATTTTCTTAGGAGATAAATATGGCCGCATTATCGGATTATCTTGAGTCTGGTCTTCTAACTCATATATTTAGAGGTTCTAGTTTTAATAAGCCTTCTACTATTGCTATAGCATTGACTAGCGGTGTGCCAAAAGATTCTGATACTGGATCTACTATTCCAGAAATTCCATCTGGCGTTTCAAAAGGTAATACTTTTGTAACTACTAATTATTCTAGAATTAGTTTAGGATCTCCTGCCACAACTGGAAATAGCACTTGGAACAGCGTTGGAGTTGATAATTCAACAGCATATCAAGTATATAGTTCAGAAGTTAATCACTCTGGCTATTTTTATCCATTATATCTATCACAATCTTCTGCGCAAACAGCCGATCCTAATTCTATAACACAAGTATATACATTTTCTAAGACTTTTCCAAATGTTACATTTTACGCCCCAGCAACCATTGATGTTAGCGGAGGATCTGTAAATCCGGGTTATACTTCTTATGAAGGCAATGGATTTATTAGAAATGCTTCTCAATTAATTTTTAATACAGCTTTAACGGATTGGGGCTGGGTTTCTGGAGTGGCCATATTGGATAGCGATGTATATGGATCTGGAAATCTTTTGATGTATGCTCAATTAGATAATCCTCGTTTTGTTTATACTGGCGATAATATAAAATTTGATACTAATTCATTAGAAATTAGCCTAAAATAAGAAAGCTATGAGATGATATTAAATAAAGATCAGTTAATACAAAATATAGTTAATGAAATATCTGATAATTCCACTGGCCAAATTTCTCCATATGATATTAGACATAATCTATTAGATATTATAGATTCTGTATATTTACTAAGTATTGACAAAGAATTAAATGCTTTAAATATTGGAACTTTTGATACAAGATCCACAAGATTAGGCCAACACACTTTAGAAAAATATAACCTAGATGGTTATTTTAGTACAGATAATTCTGCCTTTGGTTATTCATCTTTAAAATCTAATTATCAAGGCGTTAGAAATACTGCTCTTGGGTCTTTGTCGTTAAGTTGTAATATTTATGGTACTGACAATGTTGCGGCTGGTTATTCTGCTTTAGGTGGAAATACTATAGGAGTTGGAAATGTTGGTATAGGAAATTTTTCATTAAAGAATAATAAACTTGGACATTTTAATGTTGCTATAGGTCATGCCGCCGGTTACTATGTTGATCGTAACACAAGTAAAAAGTTAATCATTGCATCACATCCGGTTGACGAAACTTATACATGCGATAATCCTCTTGGTTCTGGTCTTAATCCATTAATATATGGTGATTTTGATTCTTTACAAGTTGGTATAGGCGTTAGAAGCTTACATTCAGATGGTGCCTTACAAGTTAGTGGACACATTACTCCTTCACACAATAATGGATTTAATTTAGGATCATCTAATTATAGATTTAGAAATATTTTTCTTAATGATTATTTATCTTTTGTTAGTGGAATAACATTAGGATTTGATTATGCAAAAAATGGCATAGCTATATCTGGTAATTTTTATCCCTCAATAAACGCTAGTTCAAGTTTAGGTTCTGATGATAGAAAATGGTCTGCTGGTCATTTTGAAAATATATATGTTAGTGGAACTGCATATATTAATCAATTTTCTTCTACAATAATATCTAATAGTATATATAAGGATAAAACTTTATTTTTAGCATCTTTAAGTGGAACTCCAAGTTCTAGCGGGTATTTATCAGACGAAGCTCTTAATGGTGCTGGATTTGTTGTAAAAGCAAGTGGTAATTCTTATCTAAGAGATTACGAATTAGTATTTAATCCTAGTGGAAATAATACTGTTTTATGTCTTGAGTCGAACAATCCATACTCTAAATCTTTTTGGCGTTCTAATATAAGCCTAGAAGTTGCTAGCGGGTGTCATGTTAAAACTCAAAGAGTTGTTAGCAGTGGAAGATTGTCTCTAGTAACAGATCCAAATTGTTATGGTTTATATCTTAATTCAGATCATCTTTATTTGTCGCGTGGAAATATTTTAAGCACACCACCACATTCATCTTCTGGTATTTTAGCTGGAATATCAGATATTAACTTTTTGTCTGCTTCTGGTAGTAATAATGATTATGGATTTACTATTGCTTCTTTTGAAGGTGGTGTTAGTGTAAGTCAAAAATTCTTAACTGGCGCAAAAGTTAGATTAAAAGATTCTCAAAATAGTAATAAAGATAAGTTAAGAGGATTTGAACTCAAATATTTTGATGATTCTAGCATAAATTATGTTGGACCACTTTCTGATAGATTTGTTGTTAGCTCATATGATAACACATCATATCCAGTTAATAACTTTATTGTAATGAAGAACGCTAGCGACGGTGGAGTTGTTGGAATAAATAATTTTACAAGTGGCGGTGAATTATTACTACCAAAAACTACGCTTAATGTTAGATCTTCTTCTAATGCTATTGTGCGTGTTACGGCAGAAAATGTTGGTAATGTTGAATCATCTATTCAATTGCTTGGTGGCCAAAATTGTTTACAAGATGGATTAGAATTAAGATATTCACATACTAGCGGGATAGCTGATCTTAATATATATGAATCCTCTGGTAAAACTATCTTTTTAAGATTTAATGAAAATGATAAAATAGGCTTATTATCTAGCGGCATTACTAACTCAATGTTAACAATTGGTACTAGCGGTTTAATTAATGATATATCATTAAGAGAGACATTAATAGCCCCAACATCTACTGAATACTATCCTAAAATTTTTGCAACTAGAGTAAATAAATTATATGCTAATCAAATAAATAATTTGTCATACCTAGATTCTAGTGGCAATACTCATGATTTAGTAGTAAATAAACTTGATCAATTAGATGGTAGAGCATTATATACAGATGATTATAATAATACTTTTGGTGGATATAAATCTATTGAGTCTCGCAAACTTATCAACTCACTATCTTTAAAACCTAGTGACAATACTGCTCTTGGCGCTTATGCTCTAAGAAATTTAAACTCTAGTGGAAATTATAATACTGTTATAGGATCTTCTGCTGGTAGTGGTATTAATGCTGGTAGATTTAATACTATTATTGGCGCATATTCTGCTAATAATCTTTCTAGTGGAAATAGAAATATTATTATTGGATCATTTATATGCAACAATGCATTTAATGGTAATTCTAATAATATTATTTTAGGCAATAATGGATTTGCTGATGGATTTTCTGGTAGTTATAGATTTTTAATTGGTGATGCTTCTAATGTTCTACTTGAAGGAACACTTGGGCCAAATATTACAAATAAACGACTTACAATGCCAAGCGGCGGTAGGTTATATTTAGATAATCTTAATGGTTCTGGTAGCCTTCATCTCAGAGATAATGTTATTGAAATTATTGATAGAAATGGAAGTAATTATCCAAATAATAATTTAACATTTAGATTTTCTGGTAATCAGTCTAATGATCTATTGTTGTTGAATAGTTCTGGAACTCCATATAATAATAATCCAGTATACTCTGGAGGTACTGGGCCATATGCTGTTTTAAATGGAGATCTTAGACTTAGAAACAATATTAGTTTTAGTGATGGCACACATTTAGATTCAGCCAGTTTCTTAAATGATATTACTGCTATAAATATTAGTGGAATCTCTACTAGAAATATAGTTAATTCATTCATTGTTGAAGGATATATTAAAAATACAATTGAGCCACCATCTAATCCAAATGTTCCAACTACAGGTTTATTAGTTACTAAAAATAATTTTTGGAATGATTCTGAAACCATTACTATATTTAATAGAGATCAATACTTAAAAATAAATAAAAATGATTATGTAATAGCTATTAAAATCAATAATCAATATAGGCCAATATGGGTAAGTTCAGAATCAACAGTATGTGAATGTTGTAATAAATAAGGATATTGGTCATGGGAAAACCAAAAAAATGTGATTATAGACCAAATCCATTTATATCATATTCTACTTCTGCACAATCTTCTACAACATCAACAACTCAACCCCCTATTGATTATTCATCATACATTCAAATACCTATTAGCGGTTCTACTTGTCCAACCACCACAACAACGACAACAACGACTACTAGCACAACATTACCGCCATTTGACTCAGATTATCCATGTGCTTCTTATTCTTTTCTGCCAAGTGACACAAATGGTGCCGTTATTACATTTGCCCCATGTGATAATAATAACTCGGTAAATCAAGTAGTTCTTGGTGTTATTCAAAGGCTTGATTTTTGCGTAGAAAGATCGGCACCTGTTTCTATACTTTCTGGAAATGGAAGATTAGTTTATAACGGTGGATGTGATAGATTTGTAAATATTGTTGAAACTACAACCACTACCACTACTACTACACCACCTCCAATTTCAAGCTGTTTTAACAATTGGAATGAAAATACAAGCGTTTCAGTTAGTAATACTATATATGGAGAAGATTCTCAATATTCATTAGTTGCTAGCACTGAAAATAATATAGCTTTTCAATTAGATTTATCAAATAAAAAATATGGATATTTTTGGTCGGTAACGTTTCCTTTTGGTGTGGCATCTTTTAATATTGGTGAAAAAATTATTATTACTGGATCAAATACTAGTTTTAATGGAACCTACATCTTAATTGATCAAGGTACTAATATTTTACCATCTTTTCCCGATATATATGTATATAAAATAGCATGTTATTCAGATTTAGAAAGACTAAGTATTCCAGCAATAATAGAAAATACAGAATATTTATCCGAGAAGCTAGCGTTCTATGCTAATATAGAAACATGCGAACAATTTCCGTTTAATCCCAATTTTGATAATAGGCAAATACTTACAATTTCTATAGATCCACCGCAACAATGGCTAAGTATTGTAAATAGTGGCAAAACGATATATATTAAAATAACATTATGTATTATAATTGACGGTTATGGTACTGAAAATTGTTTTGATGCCGGTCCAATAATATATTTTGATAAAAATAATTATTTTCGTCAAGAAGCAATATATAGATATTTAGATTATTCTATTATTGCTCCATTATATCGTAATATTAATATTTATTATACTAGATTTGGATATGAATGCGATCCAATTTCTACATCTGAATTTAAATATAAATTTCAAGCATATGTGTTAGATAATACTTATTTACCATCTAATATCGTTGAATCTAATACTTATATTAGTACATAATTATGTTATATATAAATAATGATGGAAATTATAATTCTTTTGAGTTACCAGAAAATAGCTGGTATTTGCCATCTCTTTCTTATACTTCAGTTCTAGTTCCTTATATAGAATTTGCTGTTTACGAGGCTGGAGTAATATTTATAGAATATGATACTCTTTATTACAATCCTCTATTATATTTGGCAACTCCGATATATCCGAATGTTCCATTTAAAATCACATCTTCTAGTGCCGGTTTTGTTGGCGGTATACAAGTACCAAATCCATGCGTAGCGCTTAATTTAACAATTAGATTTGTTCCCGGAGCAATCACAACAACTTCATCCACTACAACAACTTTATATCCAATTCCAGAAAATCCAGAAATATTTTTACATGTTGGTAATATTAATGTCTCTGGAGAAAGCTGTGGAAATTATAAATATACACTAGAAGGCGCAGATTCAAATTATTTCTCTTTATATGGACAAAGAATTTATTTAACTAAATATCCTCATACTGCAAAAACATATAATATTAATATATGTGCTAAAGATTTAGCTAATAGATTTACACCAGTTTGCGATACCTTCAGTTTAACCGTTAATCAGTGTGAATTTACAACAGAACCACCAACCACAACTGCCGCTCCAAACTTTGGATTTGTTCAGCAAGAAAATAATGTAACACCAGTTAATCAATATACATATAATAAAATTTATTCTGTAAGGAAATACAAATGACAGACGAATGTCCTTGTGGAAGTTTAGTATTTCCAAAAGATACTACTTTAGCAATTAATACTGCATCATCATCAATTAATTGTTCATTGTTACATGATAACAAAGATATATTAGTATCTACAGAACAAACATTCAAAACTATTAGTACTGAATTCAGTGCCTCAAATATTATTTCATACTCAATACAATTTCCCCAACCGGTTACTATTACAAATAAAATAAAATTAATAATTAAGAGCTATAATTTAGACAAGATATTAGCTATTCTTTATGTAGGATCATTAGGCCAAGTTAATACTTTTAATACAATAGATATACATGGAGATAGTATAGTTTTGTCTTCTGAGTTGATTAATGATAGATTAAGATTAGAAATTAGTAGTGTATGCGATACTGTAGCATTATCATGCTGCGATTCTTTACCATCGGTATTATTTACATCTTGTTTATTTGATCCTTGTGAAATTTGTCTTAGTACAGATATTACAACGACCACTCCTTTACCAACCACAAGTACCACAACTACTACTACCACAACTAGCAGCACAACCACGACTACCACTACTACTAGCACTACAACAACAACCACAACCACAACCACAACTACTACAGCAGCACCAACTACATTACAACCGCCATTATTTGGTCCGCAAAGTTTATTTATTCCAACATATTATGGAGTATTTAACCCGAACGAAGTAACAGTATTTATTACACTACAAAGATATGTTAATAATAATTGGGAAACTGTTGGTGGAGTATCTGTAGATGCTAATAGTTCTGCGACTATAATAACAGATTATATAGGAATAACCCCTCCAATTAGAGCAAAATGTTATTCAGCGGAATTAGAAAGCGCATGGTCAAATGAGGCATATTTTAATCCAACAAAGATGAATGCTCCTTTATTGTCTGGTAGAGTATCTGATTTTATTCGTATTTTTAATCCAAATAATGTTGAAGCTTATGTTTCTATTGAATCTAACTATAATAATGAAGGATGGAATCATATTAATGGTGGCTATATTAGTGCTAAAAATTATACTACTTTAAATATTCCAACAATAAATCTTTTTTTAACTCAATATAGAGCAAGAATCGGAGACGCAAGTATATCTTCAAATTCTGTTAGTAAATTAAGTACACAAGAATATTTTAATACATCTTTAAATCCACCACTTTTATCTTTAGAAAATTCTAGTTTAACAATTTTTAATCCAAATACCAATTCGTGCGTTATGCAAGTGGAAGTAAATACTAGTGGTGATATTTGGATACCTTTTTATGACGCCTTCAATTCAACGCCTCCTTTAGATACGTCTATAATTCAAATGCCAACAGAATATTTGAATAAACCAAGCAGAGCTAGATTAGGAAGCTTATCTATATCATCAAACGATGTTAGTGAAACTTCTGAAGTATTAAATGACCCTAATTTTAAATGTATAAATCTTGGAAATCTTAATCCGCCATTAGTATGGCGTAGCAATCCATTTAACTTTGTAAATATACATAACCCAAATGAAATTAATGCAATTGCATATATACAATATAGCGATAATCAAGGTGGTTCTTGGTTCTCAAAAAATTCAAATAATTATTTTTCTGTATTATCAAATAATATATCTAGTTTTTATGATAATACTCCAAATCGTATTTTTAGGGCAAGATTAATCGGCATTGAAGGATCTGTTAGTAGCTTTTCTAATACATCGTATGCAAATTCTACTAATTTAAATTCTACAGTAAGTGCAGGTTTTTCATTAAACTCTTTTATTGAATTATTTAATCCAAATAATGTTTCTTGTGTTGTCGTTTTAGAAGGTAGTTCAGATGCCGGAATAAATTGGCAACATTTATTTGATGGAATTATTGGACCAAAAAATAATATAATTTATAATGGACTTAATGATGGCATGATTTTTAGAACCAGATGCGCAGACATAAGTAGTGTATCTAATTCTGTTAGTCAATATAATAATACATATTTTAATCCAGCTAATTTAACAGTTCCCATTTTTGTTAGTAAAGCATCTGATCATATAGTGATTTATAATGTAAATAATAGAAATATTATCGTGTCTATAGAAAGTAGCAATAATGGGGGTCAAACTTGGAGACCATACGGCGCAGGATATGCTAGTGGACCATCTAATGTTTATGTATATGGTTCTTCAACAAATGGATTATTATTTAGGGGTAGGATAGCTGATGCAAGTAATCAATCTAATTCTGTTACTCCATTAACATCATTATCATAATATGTGTACCTATTATATAGTAATTTATTTTTAGGAAAACAATGTTTAAATTATCAGACAGAGTAAAACAAACATCTATTACTCAAGGAACTGGCATAGTTTCCTTGTATGATACTTTTAGTGGATTTCAATCCTTTGCTAATAGCATAGGAGAAGGAAATACTACATATTACACTATTGAAAATGGATCTAATTTTGAAGTAGGCTTTGGAACTTATAGTAATAATACTTTATCTAGAGATCTCATATTAGATAGTAGTAACAATAAACAAAAAATATCACTGAATGGTGTATCTATTGTTTTTTGTTCTTATCCAGCGGAACGATCTTTCTTTTTGAATAATAATGGTTATGCTTCTGGACTAACACCGCACTATAGCGGTATAGCATTTCCAGATGGCAGCATACAATTAAAGGCTGCTGTTGTTGCTAGTGGCACAAATACACAGTTAGCATATTGGGATAACGGAGCTATATTAAGCGCAAGCGGTTTAACTTGGTCATCAAATACCCTTAATATTAATAATAGTGTTGGTATTTCTGGTAATCTTACGGTTCGCGGCGCTCTTACTGCTTCTGGATCATCGATTTCATCATCTCAAATATCATCTTGTACTTTTGTTGATAATGTTTTTTATCGTACCTCTGCTGGATGTTTTTTCCATGCTTATGTTGATAATGCTTATGATAACATGGTGGCGCTATATTCAACTAATGAATCTTCACCAACTTGGAAACTAGGACTAAAAGCTTATTCAACATCTTTTGTTGGAGAACCAACCGCTGGATATATACAAGCTAATAACGGTTCAGCCGGTATATATGCCACAAATCAAAATTATGCACTTATTAATTATACTAATGGCTTTTGGGTTAACCATAGAAATATTGATATATTTAATGTTAGTAAATTAACTGGATCATACATATATAACCAAACGGCTTCAGCGCCAGCTTTTACAGTTCAAGGAGCAGCAGCACAATCAGCTAATCTACAAGAATGGGAAACTTATACATCTTCAGTTGTTGCTAGTGTTAATCCTAGTGGTCAAATATATTGCCAAGGAATAAAATTTAGCGGCGACAATTCAATACAAACTAGAGCTTATAGCGAAAATTATAGAAATGTTACATCTTCATCATCTATTTTAATTACTGATGATGTTGTTTTTGTGGATACTACTAGTGGCAATATAACTATTACTATGCCAACCGCAGTCAATAATGGTGGCAAAAGAATCATTGTTAAGCGAAAAAATGGAAATAATAATTTAATAATATCAACAACCAGTAGCCAGACTATAGATGGATCTTTAACTATATCTATTCCATATAATTATCAAGCCGTAACCCTAGTTTCTGACAACGCAAATTGGTATATTATTTAGTGTATAAAATATATAGAAAGGGAAAAAATGGCTATATTTTCAATAGAAATAGCGGATAACGACGTTGAGATAGTTATCAATTCTCTCTGCGAAAACTATAAAAGACCAGAAACTATTATAGATAGTAACGGCGATAGTATATCAAATCCAGAAACAAAACCAGTATTTGCCAATAGAATGGTTAGAGAATTTTTAAGTGATCATGTTAAAAGATATCAAATTGATTTACTAAAGAAACAATTAGAAGAATCAATCAACTCACCAACAATAAATGATCCCTACATTTAAGAGGTAATATAATGGCATATCTTCCATATGATCGCAACCCGTCTGGCATAGTATATTTTGGTCCAACATCTAGTGACCAAGTATTAGAATCAAATTCTAACTTTGCTATAGATGCTGCCAACTCTCGTTTAAAAACACCCAATCTTTTACTTGCCGATGGTGGTAAAATTGGTAATGCTAGTCAAACTGGCATACTAACATTTGGAAGCGATGGGGTTGCTACTTTTTCTTCAGGCGTTGTTATAACTGGTGATCTTGTAGTTCAAGGCACACAGGTTATATTAAATACAGAAACACTAGCAATAGAAGATAATATTATTGTTCTTAACAAGAATGTAACTGGCACGGCAACGTCTGATGCTGGTATTGAAATAGAGCGTGGCGACGAAACAAACGTAAGACTACAGTGGGATGAGGGAAATAATTATTGGACATTCACAAATAATGGAAGTAATTATTATAGATTAGCAACCCATCCAACCGCTGGAAGCGGCCTTGTTGATGGAGGTATAAGTGCTGAATCTCGTTCGTTGCATGTTGGCGCTGGTAATGGTATATCAGTAGCAGAAGATTCTGTCTCCGTTGTTGCTGGTACTGGTATTGCAAGCGATGCTAATGGAGTTCATGTTGTTAAAACTGTAATTACATCTAGAACAGAATTAACCACTCCTTCTAACAGCGACCAATTGCTTATTTATGATACTAATGCCGACGCACTAAAGAAAATTACCAAAGCCAATTTTTTAACTAACTTAGGTGCTGGTACAGTTTCTTACGTAGCAATTTCTGGTACTGATGGTATTGATGTTGATAGCGGATCTCCGATTACAGGCAGCGGAACTATTACTCTTGGTCTTAGCAATATCCCAAATTCTTCATTAGCTAATAGTTCACTTACACTAGCTGGAGATATTGGATCTAATCAAACTGTTAGTCTTGGCGATACCTTAACTATTACTGGCGGATCTGGTATAGTTACTAAGGGTCAAGCTACAGATACTTTAGTCATTGATTTACAGGTTGACAACTCTACGGTAGAAGTATCTAGTGATACTTTAAGAGTTAAAGACTCTGGTATCACTGAAGCTAAACGATATCGTTCAGTAGATAGTACTTTTACTGATAATGATACTATATCTTCTGATATTAATCTAGTTGCTGGTGGCGCTGGTGGTATTACAGTAAAATTACCATCACCAGCAGTTGGAAAAATGGTAATCGTCAAGAAAACTGATAGCGCAGCAGGAACAGTCACGATTTCTAAAAATAATACAGACACTATAGATGGTGCTAATTCAAAAATACTGTATTATCAATATGAAACACTAACCTTCGTTTCAGATGGGACAAACTGGTTTATAGTATAATATGGCTGAATCTATTACTTTACAAACGTCTGATAGTAACGTTCAACAATCAGACACTCTAGGCAGGCTGTCTTTTGCCGCGTCAAACGAGGCAAATACGGCTGATGCTAGGCTTATTGGTGCTAGCATTAGAGCCGAAGCAGAGGGAGATTTTACAGAGATATCAAATCCCACATCTTTGATATTCTCTACAGCAAATAGTGAATCCGCTACTGATAAACTAAAAATTACCAGTAGCGGACACTTTATTCCAATAAATAATAAAACTTATGATATTGGATCAAGTTCTCTTAAGTTTAGACATATATATTCAGAAGCAAATTATTCTGATAAACTAATTTTAACGTCTGGTTCTGCCGCTTCTCCAACAACAGACACATTATATAATCTTAGTGGAGTATTATATTATACTGATAAAGCAGTTGCACTCTTGCCTAATGGCGGTACTGCTAGTCAAATATTACAAAAAACTAGTGATACATCTTATGATTTACAGTGGATAGATAATTATGCCACAGAAACGCGAGTATATGTTAAAAATACAACCGGTGGAGCGTTAACCAAGGGACAAGCTGTTTACATAAGTGGAGCGCAGGGTGATCATCCAGTAATTACTTTATCCAACGCAAGTACTGAAACCACTTCTAGTAAAACAATAGGTTTGTTAAAACAAGACCTTGCTAATAATGAGTTTGGATATGTTACAACAGAAGGTTTATTAACTGGTTTAAATACTAATGATGCTGGATCTGCTGGAGATTCTGTATGGTTATCTCCTTCTACTTCTGGTGGTTTAGTATATGGACTGTCAAATAAACCATCTACTCCAGACCACATGGTATTTATTGGATATGTTATTAGAAAGAATGCTAATAATGGAATAATTTATATCAAAGTTCAAAATGGATTTGAGCTTGGTGAACTTCACAATGTTTTAGTTAATGGAACAAGTGCTGGTAAATTTCTTCAATACAATGATGCCAGCGGATTGTGGTTAGCTAGTTCTAGTGGTAATTTTACTAGTTTACAATTTAATGGCACTGACGTTAGTATTAATGGGCATACCCATACAGCTTCTAATATTACAGATTTTAATAGTTCTGTCAGTGGGTTATTACCAGTAAAAAATATTATTGCTGGTACCAATATTAGCATTACATCTTCTACGGGTGTTTTTACTATAAGTTCTAGTGGAAGTGGTGGCGGTGGTAGCACAGAAATATATGAATATACATCAGTATCTGGCTTTCCTTCATCTGGTACATCTTCTATATTATACATTGCTACAGATAGCAGCCGTATATATAGATGGGAAAATCCAGTTTATATTGAATTAGGGTCTGCTGGTGGCAATGATCTTAGTCTTTGGAGCGCATTTTTACCACCAGCCCCAACAAATCTAAGTGGAGTTGCTGGTAATGCTAAAGTTGATTTAACTTGGACCGCGCCATCAGTATTATCTCAAACACCTATTACAGATTATTATATACAATATAGTGGAGCTACTTCTTCGTCATGGACAACTTTTTCTCACTCACCATCAACTAATGCATCAATATCAGTTACAGGATTAACAAATGGCACAGCGTATGGGTTTCGTGTTGCTGGAATTAATATGATTGGTACAGGAACTTATGTAACATCTTCGTCCTCTTATACTCCAGCCTCTAATGTATCATTAAATTATTTAGTAATTGGTGGCGGTGGGGCTGGAGGCGGAAATACTGGAGGAGGAGGAGGGGCTGGACAAGTAAACAGTGGATCTAGTACCCTGTCTGTTGGTACTGTTCTTACAGCTACTGTTGGTAATGGGGGAACTGGCGGAACTGGCAATGGGCCAAACGGTTCTGCCTCATCACTATCTGCTACTGGATTAAGCGTTTCATCCGATGGAGGTGGTGGTGGTGGCGGATTAGATACTAGTACAGCAGCTAATCGTGCTGGTAGTAGTGTTACTGGCGGATCTGGTGGAGGTGGCGGCGGCGCTGGAGGCGATGGTAGTGGTGCTGGTAGCGGCGGAACTGGAACTTACAATGGCGGCACAAGCGGATCTTCTCCGGGTAGCTGTGTTCGTACTGGTGGTGGCGGTGGCGGCTCATCTAGTAATGGTGCTAATGCTAGCAGTTATACTGCTGGAAATGGTGGTGATGGTACAACAAGTACTATAACTGGCTCTAGTGTTACATATGCTGGTGGTGGTGGTGGTGGCGCACTTGTTGGCACAACATATGGTTGTCCGACCCATACCGCTGGAACAGGCGGAAGCGGCGGTGGCGGTGGTGGTAGCCTAAACGGAAATGGTACTGCTGGCACACAGAATACCGGATCTGGTGGTGGAGGAGGATGCTATACTACTGGCTCTACCTCTAGTGGAGGTAATGGTGGTAAGGGCGTAGTTATAATTAGACTTACTGGAGCGGCAGCTTCATCAACTACAGGAAGTCCAACTGTTACTCAGGTAGGAAGTGATTATGTATATCAATTTAACGGAGATGGCACACTAACGCTATAATTTTATGGGATTCTCTTTTCCTTCATCGCCAGTATTAAATCAGACATCTTTACAAAATGGCCGTTTATATCAATGGAACGGTTATGCTTGGGATTTAACATTAAATGTATCTACTCACGGTAGCACACATTCATCAAGTGGTACAGATCCTTTAACGTTAACATCTTCACAGATTAGTAATTTTAATAGTTCAGTCAGCGGATTGATTAGTTCAAATATTACTAATGCATCAAATCTTTATTTATGGTCTACTTTTAGATAGGAGAATAACATGGCAGCTTCACCGGTTTTTGCCGTTACACCAAGAATAGGGTCTGTGAGTATAGCAACGGCAGATAGCAGCTATACAGCACCAACAAACGTAGGAACATTAATAACTGGAGCATCAACCGGAACAAGAATTTCAGAAATAGTTGTTAAAAATGCTGCCACAAGCGCTGCCGCTATTGTTCGCATATTTTTATATGATGGAACAACATATTGGTTATTTGACGAAGTTACAGTAGCAGCAGCAACAGGATCTTCTACTGTTCAGCAAAGTAGAGTGTCTACTGTTTATAATAATCTAATATTACCATCTAATACTTGGAGTTTAAGAGTAACAACTAGTGTTAGTCAAGCAACACATGTTACAGCTTTTGGAGCAGATTTATGAACAATGGTGTGTTTAATATAACAAATAACTATATTAAATCAATATTTAATAATGGAAACTCTATACCAAAATCAATCCCTAACCCCGGCAATATTAACAATTCTATTGATTGGAAAACTGTAGGCCCACAATTCTGGTATAGATGGCAAGAAATAATTTCTAATTTAATTGGAAATGTGTCTTATGATTATAAGCCATATTCTGTACGTGCTGTTTTCCCCGGAGGAACTAATCCATATTTAAGCGCTACAATAATGGAAGATGGTAGACTGTTTTTTGTTCCTTTTTCAGCAACAGTTGGTCAGATATATGATCCAATAAATGATAGAATAACAACTCCTACAGGAAACTATGAAGGAGGTAACGCTTCTTCTGGCGCTGTTTTAATTCATACTGGAGAAGTTTTATTAGTACCAAGAAGCAAATCATGTAAAGTATATAATCCGTATTCTAACACAATGAGAACTATAGGATCTGCTCCAGCCGTAGGAGACGCTTTTTATAGCGGTATTGTAATGGCAGACGGAAGAGTTTTTTGCATAGCCGGATTGGCTACTTTTTGCCAAATTATAAACCCTAAATTAAATACTATAACTGCTGTACCCGGAACCGTTAATGGTGGCAATATATCTGGTGTTTTACTGCCAGACGGAAGAATATTATCTATTGCTGGCGCACACCCAAATACGAGTTACATATATGATCCAGTATCAAACACTTACAAAACCGCATCAATAACCAGTAATACCGGAATTGGTACAACAGCTTATTTCGGTGGAGTATTATTGCCAGATGGTAATGTTTTCATAGTACCTAATGCCGCAACTGCCGCATTAATTTATGACTATAGAAAAGATAAAGCAAGAGTTGTGCCGGGAACAATAAGTGGAATGGCCAATGGAATATTACTACCAGACGGTGGAGTATTTTTAATGAGTTCAACAGCTAGTATACCACATAGAATATATTATTATAATACAAATACTTATGTTACTCTTAGTACAGCACCGACTGTAAATAATGAATTTTTAAGTTGTTATGTTTTACAAGACGGTAGAATTTTTATGTGTCCACGAAATGGAACAACAGGTCGTGGATATGGAAATAAAACTAGCGTAACATTTCCTGTTGATGTTATGCTTAGTGCTTATTATAGTAAGAGATAAAAAATGATAACATATACAAATGGAGAAAAAGAAGCAGTTATTGTTGCTATATCAGATAATTCTTGGGTTGTAGAAGTTCATAATTCATTTTCTGATTTTATGAGTAGATCAGTACCTATCGAAGTGCGATCATTTACTGGTACTCCCAACAGATCTGATATGCTAAAAGCATGGCCCGGCTGGACTCCTAGAGTTCGTGATGACAGCACATGGAATTTATTACCAGATTCTACAGATGATCTACCCCTATTGTCGGCTATTCCAAAAAATATTAGTGCTAGACAAATAAGGTTGTGGCTAGTTCAACACAATATATCTTTGAGTCAGATTGATAGCGCAATAGACTTTATAGAAGATCCTATTACCCGTGAAACTGTAAAAATAGAATGGGAATATGCGCCGTATATCGAAAGAAATCATCCTTGGTTGATCCCATTGGCTCAATCTTTGGGATTAGATGAAGAACAAGTAGATCAGGCATTTAGAGAAGCGTCATTAATTTAAAATATTATATTATCGTGTATAATCAATAGGAAGCATATGTTTAATTTTGGACAATTACCATTCTGTACTTCGGATACAGCGTTATTTAATGGAGAAGTATTTGATTTTATATTATATATTTCCCAATTTCCATCCAAATCAATAAACATAAAACATACAGTAGAAATGGTACTAAGTATAGAAGAAAGTCCTAATAAAGTCATATTATTATGAATATCATAGAATTTACTTTAACTATATTCACTAATTATAATATAACATTTTTAAGGTAATTATGTCTAGCGAAATACATGTTAACGATATAGGAACCAGATTTTTATTCACCGTTAAAGACAACGGGGACATAGTAAACGTTTCTGGCGCTCCTATGATTACTATAGTTTTCAAAAAACCTAGCGATACTGTTATATATAGAAGCGGCCTTTTATATACTAACGGAACTGATGGCAAAATATATTATGACACTGTATCTGGAGATTTAGACGAGGCCGGTTATTATAAACTACAGGGTCATATACAACTAGCCAGTGGAACATATTATACTGATATTCACAATTTCCAAGTATACTGTAACCTATAGGTAATATATGAGTTGGCAAGGCCAGTTATCAATAATGGTTAGACATCTAGTTAATGACTTAGATGAAACAAACTATAAATATAGTGATAGTAGAATAGAAAAAGCTATTCTTGTTAGTTCATTTTTAGTCACTAATGATGCAGATTTCTCAAATAACTACAATATTAATGTAGAACAATGTTCTATCTCTCCAGACCCAACAGATTCTGATACTAAAGATGATGCATTTGTTGCTCTTACCGCAATGAAGACGGCCCTTACTATTATTGGTAGTGAAATTAGATCAGAAGCTAGTAATGCTATCTCTATTAAAGACGGTCCATCTGCAATAGATCTTAGAGGTGTGGCTGGTACACTTACTGTATTATATAAAGATTTATCTGAAAAATATAATGATTTACTAACTTATTATATTGCTGGTGGTAGTATTGCTGGTCAAGCTATACTTAGCCCATACGCGCCAGCAGCAGACTTTGTTTCACGAACAAGAAATGATTACGATAATAGAGGAAATTATTTTAGATATTAAAGGAGATACAGATGACAATTAGATCGCAAACAGAAATAGTTAACAATATTAATACTGATTTAGCTGATAATAATGCTGGATTAATTTCAGCATCAGATGTTCGTGAGAACATGAAAGATATTGCTGAATCAATTAATGTAATAGTTGGTAGTGGTAATTTTGATAGTTTAACACCATTTGTTGGATCTAATGTTCGCGCTAAAATTAGTAATAATCAATATGGATTTTTTGTTGCAGAATCTGGTATTAAATTTCCTAATAATGGAAATACTACACAGTATGTTGCTTATCCCGGCGCTGGTGGTATATCACACACTGGAATTGCTGACTTAAATGTTGGCAATCCACATACTCAATATGTTCATGTTGCCGGTTATAATAAACTAACTGGTAATTTTGCTGCTTCAGATAAATGGTTGAACGCTAGTGGTAATGTTGATTTACTTAGTACTACTATGAATAATCATGGTATTAAATTTGAATATATTAGCACTGATAGAGAAGTCGTACACGTTGGTAGCGGTTTGGGTGTTAAGGGAACTTCTGTTAAGTTTGATATAGATGGATCTAATTTTAATTCCGCTAAAGGTATAGCACAGGCTTGGATTAAATTCCAAGGAACGTCAGGTAATATTGTTGTAAATTCTTCTTACAACGTATCTTCAATACAACAGAGTGGTGCAGGATATTACGTAGTTTATTTTAGTAACGGAACTTTTACAGATAGTAATTATGTCGCCGTTGGTAATAGCAATAGCACAACAGGCTCTGGCTCTCCACAAGACTTTGATTTAAATACTGTAGGCATTGTCACAAGAACAAAAGATTATTTAACTTTCGTTGTAAGAAATGATAATGGTGAATATGTTAATGCCAGAGTAAATGATTTAGTAGTATTCGGCAATACAAGTGGAGTAACAGCTAGTTCTTCGCCAACTATCGTTAACATATGAGGTAATTAAATGTCAAATATTATCAAAATAGCTGATAGAATAAAAGAACTTAGCTACACAACCGGTACCGGAAACTTAGATTTATCCGGTGCTGCAAATGGGTTTAGTGCATTTAGTTCTGTATATCAGTATAATGATAATTTATTTTATGCAGTAACCGATGGAACAAGATACGAAGTTGGTAGCGGAATTTATATTAGTGGTATATCTAATCCAGAATTAAAAAGATTTCCATTAAAAAGTACAAATTCTAATAACTTAGTTAACTTTCCAGTAGGATTAAAAGAAGTATTCGTTACTTATCCAGCTACTCATAGTGTTTACATGGGTTCTGGTATTGGTAATCTTAGCGCCCCCCAAAACAAAGGCGTTGCATATTGGGCAGGTTCTAATATCATAAATTATGACAGCGGTTTTATTTGGGATAGCGGAAACAAAAGACTTGGCATTTTAGAGTCAGAACCAGATTATGCATTAGATATTGGTGGAACCGCTAGACAATCTATCATTAGATCATCTGGCTTAATAGTTGCATCTTCTGGAATATCCTTTCCTTCTGGTAATAATGGTGACTCTGGATATTCTGGCGGTAGACAACTAGTACATTTTGATAAAAATCAACTTGGC
>Ga0075458_10000036_pt1 | contig 37221 bp, 11 predicted proteins | sample DEB3_08_DNA_FD_77576 | JGI IMG/M metagenome (GOLD analysis project Ga0075458, IMG submission 77576) | Aqueous microbial communities from the Delaware River and Bay under freshwater to marine salinity gradient to study organic matter... | ecosystem: Environmental > Aquatic > Marine > Coastal ... | reverse complement strand
GGTTCTTCTGCTGGTTCTGCTACTAATTCTTCTGCTGGTTCTGCTACTAATTCTTCTGCTGGTTCTGCTACTAATTCTTCTGCTGGTTCTGCTACTAATTCTTCTGCTGGTTCTGCTACTGGTTCTTCTGATGGTTTTGGTGCTTCATTTTTATCATTTTTTTGGTCTACTATTGGTGACGTTGGTGACGTTAGTGACGTTAGTGACGTTAGTGACGTTGATGACATTGATGACGTTGATGACATTGATGACGTTGGTGACGTTAGTGACGTTGATGACATTGATGACGTTGATGACATTGATGACGTTGGTGACGTTGGTGACGTTGGTGATACTTGCTCCTTTATCTCCTGCATATTTGCGCTTTTAATTATTTCTACTATTGAGTTATAATCTTTTTCAATATTTTGTATTATTTCATCAATTGACGTATAATGAGCATTTGTAATTATTAATTCAAATAATTTAATATTTTTATTAAGCTGATTTAAATTTAAAGATATTTCATCCTTAATTGTATCTTTTAATTCATTATAATTAGTTATTGACTTTAAAATTTCTAAATACTTATCTCTATGTGGTAATAGTTTATCAATAGTATTTACGAGTTCATAAAAGTTTGGATATTTAAAAATATCATCATCATCATAATGTATGTTATATCTACGTGTACCTAATGCTTTAAATTTTTCATTTTTTATAATATCTTTTATTTTTTTATAAAAATCTTTATGTTTATCAAATTTGTTTAATTCTTTTAATAGTGGTATTTTAATTATTTCGATTATTTTATCAGTTAAAATTAAAAATTGTTTAATATCTTTAATATCTATATCTTCTGATTTATAATAACTATATAAATTATCATGAATATTATTTAATAAATTATAAAATTCTAAATAGAGATGAGCTGCATACTTAAAATATATAGTAATTCCTTTTGATTTTGATTCTGGTAATTCACCTTTTAAAAATTTTATTTTAGTTTCATTATCAAATTTACTATAAATACCATCTAGTATATAATCACTAATTAAAATAACATTTTCTTCATAATCTTCTGTTAAATTATATATTTTATCTGTAATTATTTTATCAACCTCAAATTTTGAAAATAAAGGATTAAATTTAGTAATTAAATCACCAAAATTTGGGGCATTATTGGGGGGATCAGAAATATTTTGATATAATGTACTATTTATATTTTCAAGCAATTGTACATATTTTCCTCTAATAATTACCTCATGTGTTTTTAATTCCTCTGTTAGTAAACTATTTAAAGTATGATATATATTATGTATTATTATTTCATTAAATAGGTTTTTGCGATTTATAAAATAATAGTATTCTTTTTTATCTACATTATTTATATTATCTACATATTTAAAAAAAGATGTTTGTAATTCATCATCACCATTCAAATATGATATATACAGTGTGTGATCAAATTTACTTTCAAATATATTTTGGTTTTTGACGATTATTTCTATTTTATCTAATTTTTCACCAAGTAATGCTATGAATGAATTAAGATAATTTGAAGCAATACTGTTTTGATCAATACTATATATTGGTTTAAAATTGTTGTTAATTTTAATTTTAAAATTAGTCGTTAAACGTGTTTTAAATGAATTATACTCTATATCTTTTATATCTTTATATTTTGAATTAGCATGATTTAGATAAATAGATGTACTTTTACTTTTACCTAATAATTTTTTTATCCATTGAATTTTTGTCACCCACTCCTCTTTCTCCTTTATCGAAATTTTTTTTATACGAGGCATTATAAATAATTATATTATCTTAATCTAATATTATAAATTAAATATTAATTATATACCTAAATAATAGTACGTATGAATAAAACCTTATCAAAAAGTAAAAATAAGATAGTCGGAGGTAATAAGTTTACTTTTTCTGAATTTAATAATGATAATAATAAAATATCATTTAAAGCAATAAGGAATAAAGATAAACAAGATGTTTATTTAACTTTTTTTTTAAAAAATAAAACCGAAACTACTTTAAAACTAGAAACTAGTGATATTAAAACTGATAGAAATTTAAAAATAATTACATCTAATGTAGCAACGGCTAATTACTACGAACCAGATCAAAAGATTGAAGAAGAGAATAAACAAAAAATAGTTACTGAAATGAAAAATTTTGATACATGTCTGATAGTAAATTTTACTAAAATTAGTTATATATTTTTAAATGTAAATACTAGTGCCAATAATAATAAAATTAAAGAATTTGAAAAACAGCATACAAATTTTAATTTAAAAAAATTGGATGCTTTAATGATGATTAGATTTAAACAATTAGGATTAGATATAAATTTTGTTAATAAATTTATGGCTTCTGTAAAAGGATTTTTTGATGAGCATAATGCGAAAAAAGCGGAGCAAAAAGCGGCGGAGCAAAAAGCGGCGGAGCAAAAAGCGGCGGAGGAGATGGTGGAAAATGATAGAGCAGCTGATTTTTTAAAACAAATTGAACTTGAAGGTGGTGTTAATAATTCAAATAAGTTAAGCAAAAAAATGAGTAATTATAAAATATTAAATAATTTAATTTTAAAATTAAATAAAATAAACAATATTAAAAAACTTACCACGCCAAAACCCGTCAAGCCCGTCAAACCTGTAAAGCCTACCAAACCAAAAGCCGTTAAGCCTACCAAACCAAAAGCCGTAAAGCCTACCAAACCTACCAAGCAAAAAGCTGTCAAGCCTACCAAACCAAAGCCCACCAAACCAAAGCCCGTCAAGCCAATCAAACCAAAAGCTGTCAAGCCCACCAAACCCGTCAAGTCCACTAAACCAAAAGTCGCAAAGCCTAAGGCAACAAAAAAAATTTAATTAATTGAGAACTTAAAAGCAAATATTTCTCACCTATACTAACACGTTTTATTTTTGTAAACATACATGTTTCACCAAAACATTTATATTCTATTTGTGATAATAAACAATAATTATCATTGTATATCCAGCTTAAATATATTATTATTGCTATATATGTGTTATAATATGATAACGGATATAATGTATATATTATTAAAATATAATGTATTATATATAGCGTATATCTAGATATTATATTAAAAAAGCTCAATATATAATGAACGCGGTCCATGACTAATCATATTAAATTTATCATCAATTCCCTTTAAGTTATCTTTATCTTCTTGTCTATATTGATTAAAAGTAATGTAATCATTTATATTATTTATTGTATTTTTAGCGAAAATGTTATTAATTGTGTTATTTTCCTTTAATTTTGATTCACCAGATGAGTCAAGATACTTTCTTAAATCTATGTTAGTTAAGTATTCTATTAATACATCTATTTTTTGTATATTTTTATCACTTTTAATTTCATTATTTGTTTTTCCTAGCAATTTAAAGTAATTAATAACATATCCAAATGAATCATTAAGCAAATAATAAGATTCTAGGAAACTATTAAAATCTTTATTATATTGGTTTGTTACATCTTTTATTCCAGATAAATAGTCATTATCATGATAATAAATATAATAAGACATATCTTTAAATTTATCGGCATTAGATATAGTTTCATAATAATCAATATTTAATTCTGCATTTGAAAATTCTAATTTATTACTTTTTTCTTCATTAGTGTATCTTGCTTTTATTTTAAAAGGTATATTATAACTACTTCCACTAATATATACTAGTGATATATCAAATATATAATAATTAGTAGATGGTATATATACCCATTTTTTTGTTACCATATTATCTTTAAAAACTGATATATAATTAGTTTTTTCTTTATTGTCATAAATAATTATCTTAGATTTTACAAATAAATCATCATGACTTGATGTATCCATATCAAAAATGAATTTATAAAACCCTTTTTTCAAATATATATAAGATGAATAAAAAAGTGATTTTGGATTTACAGAATTTCTAACTTCGAAATTTATTTTTGATTCTAATACGTCTGATTTTTCTAGATATGATGTTATTTCAGATAATGGCGGTATATAATAATTACATTTTGCCAATTTATTAACTGTATTATCGGCTATTCTAAGTATTACAATACCTGAACCTCCGCGACCACCTCTATTATATCTATTATAATGTGATCCACCCCCACCCCCACCCCCTGTATTATCTCCTCCTCTTCCACCTGGTTTTTGTGTCCATTGATTTGTACCACCACCACCACCATTTTCTCCGGTATTATATCCAATCCCACCTTTTGTTTGCCCACAAGCTCCACCACCACCACCACCATCACCACCATCTCCTCCAACATATCTATAACCACCGCCACCACCACCACCGGCAAAATAATTATATATTCCGGTTATATTTGATTCTTTTCCCTTACCACCATTTGAATTATATGATGAATTTCCTGCTCCACCACCACCACCTGCTGTATATATATCATATTGATTTTTACCATCATTTCCTTGTGTTTTATCACTTGTTTTGCCAGGTATGCCTTTTGCGGCAACATGATAATATCCACTACTGCCTCCACCAGAAGCACCATCACCCCCATTTATTCCAGGTGTGTATTCATAATATGAACTACCGCCATATCCACCACCTAATGCTTTATATTTTTCTCTATTATTTAATTCAACTATTGTATTATCACCATTTTTAGCTTTTATTTTAAATTGATGATTTTCACCTTGTTCTTTTGTCCCCCCTTCAGGTGCACCATTACCTCCCTTACCAACTCTTATAGTTAATTTATTATCTTTTTTTAAACTTAAATTATTATCTTCAATATATCCTCCTGCTCCACCACCACCACCCATATCCATACCACCACCACCTCCTCCACCAACAACAAGAATTCTCGCATTAATATCTCTATTAACGATAACTTCATATATTAAATCTGTATTTTTGAATTCATAATATATATCACCACTACTATCTTCTACATTTTTATATGTTTTTCTGTGCTCCTGTCCATCTACATATTGCCGATTCCCCATTATAGTAGGTATTTTACTACTATGATTAGCCGGGTCAACAATAGGGTCAGTATAATAAAACCATGTTTTATTATCCCATTCTGAACTATAAATATTACTGCTATTATTTATTTTCCAAAATATATATAAATCATCACCATAATGTTCTTCTCCAAAATATATATCTATTTTACAAATATCACCCTTTTTAATAATGCCATAATTTATTTCTGCTATTCTCATCCCATGTTCGCCACCATTATCAAGTAGTAATTCATCATTTATAAAAATATGTGAAGCATCATCAGAAATTGTACCAAAATTATAATTTCCTGTTTCGTGTGCATAAAAATATCCTGTAAACCACATAGTATAAGTATCATCAACATTCGGATTTTGTTTTCCACCTGTTAAATTATTGAGACCTCTAAAATTTGTTATATTTTCTCCACTTGCTTGATGTAATTCATATATAAACTCTTTATTACGGATATGTTCAATTTTTGATTTAATATTGTTATAATTATCACCAGCATAAGCATTATGATTATAGTAACCGTCAACTTTAATATATTTTAAACCTTCTTTGAAATTATTTTTAATTCTTATTGATACATCATTATTATTATAATCTATTATAGCATTTGATGATTTTGTTAAATATTGTCTCTTATAATTAAAAATATTGAATTGATTTAAAAATTTATCTTGATTCCATAAATCACTATTTGAATCAATATATGTAGTTAATTTATATTTATTGGGAACACCATCATCAGAAATTTTCTCTTTTATTTTTGCTAAATTTATTGATATATTTTTATTCTTTTTGTTTAATTCATCTTGAAGAACTATTTTTCTTGCTTTTAATGCATCTATTATTGCTTGTCTTTTATCTTCTTTAAAATTTGAATTACTATTCTTAAAATTATTCCAATCTATACCTGATATTTCTGTATCTATGATATTATTATTATTGTTCCTTGGTATAATATTTACACTATTATTTGATAAAATAATAAATTTTCCTATGTTTATTTTTGCTTTTATAATATTATAAGTCATAACTTGTGTATTATAACATAAATAATTATATGTAAATTTATGAACTTTAACATCAATATCCGGAATACTTGAAACCTGGTAAATATTAAATTCATTTTTTGATTTATATTCTAAACCATTTCCATATTTTTCTACTAATTCGTTTATACTAAAACTATCAATATTTTTAAACCCATTTTGTCCAGGTAAAATTTCTACTTTTTTTATATTTTTAATATAATTATTATTATCCAATACAAATTCATAAAACTGTTTACCTATTAGTTCTGTTTTTTTTGGGTAACTAACACCACATATACTTTTTTCTATGCTAAATGGATAAAAATCTTGATATTTATATGATATATTATCAATTGTGGTAACATTATCTTCAAATTCGTTACCTTTATCACCTAGATTATAAAAACATCTTGTTTCTTCTAAAATGTTTTTATAATCTGTATTATTTAATTTATTGTCAACATAAACTTTATCAGCATAATTATATACAATATTATTAATATCTGTTATTTCTGCTATTTCTTTCCAGCCTTCAAATTTATATTTACATGTATTATTATTATCCAATTCATAATCCTTATCACATTTTTTTTTATCATTTGTAAAATAAACTTGACAATCTCTAAACTTGGCATTTTTATATAGTTGTTTCTCACTAAATTTCTCTAGAATACTATTATGTTTATAGCAAGTTTTACTAATATAGTATATGGCGATTATAAATATTATTAGAAATAATAATAATAGTATTTTTTCATATACCATATATCTAATCTACTAATATTGTTTATTTTTTTTAAATTAATATTTATTCATGCATATCATATAACATATTTTTATTATAATATATATATAACAATTTATATAGAGAACTTTATGCCTATTACATTGTTAAGTAGCAATATTATTGTTGAATATGCATCAAGTAATATCATATTTGATACTGTAAAATCAATGGGTAATTATAATGTATATTTTAAAGATCCAACATTTAAAAAGCATACCGCATTGCAAAAATTTACAAGTGAGGAACAATTTCCTAAATCAGCCCCGGTTGGTCTACCTACATCTCCAAACGATGGACAACAAAACTTTAATTTTAATTTAAGTGCTGTAATTGATAGCAATAATTATTCAACATATATGAATACAATATCAACAGGTACTTATAATACAGCCAACACTACTGTTGGATTTTCACAAATAATTGATGGTAATTTATATGAATTTCGCACTAATCATTGTGGTGAAGCAAATGGTAAATGGTATGAAGTATTAGATAATAATAAGGCTAATAATTGGTATATTCAATATTATAATTGGATGTCTGGTACTATTTATAATCAATATGCTTACAATAATCACGATACAACATTGCTATCTGATGGTACAATGTATAATGGTATTTGGCTTGAAATCGGTACCAATAGAAAAATGATATTAAAAAAATATTCTTGGAGTTTAAATGATGATAGTATTTATCGTAACCAGAGAAAACCAGTAATTTGGTTAATTTGTGGTAGCAATGATAGAAATATGTGGACACCAATACATAATGTTCCGAATGAAATTTTATATCCAGATACTATCCCTGATACGCCATCTAATCAAACTGATATATTTTTTCAAAATTTTAAAGAACCATTGCCTTATAAATATTTTAGATGGATTATAAGAAAACTATCAACTTATACATGGTTTGCTACCAGTACATTTAAGTTATATGGACATGAGTATATTGAACCCCCTACTATTAAAACTGATACAGTTGACAGTAAATACAAATATATTGTATTTCGTAATACTGGTGAAAATCAAACTCATTATTCTATTACTTTTCCCGAAGAAACACAATGTGACATTTTAATAGTAGGTGGTGGTGGTAGTGGTGGAACACGTGATGGAGGTGGAGGTGGTGCGGGTGGTATTATTTTCTCTAAAAATGTAATTATACCAAATGGCACATATGATATTAAAGTAGGTAATGGTGGTGATAGTGTTAAAGCCGAATTGATAAATGGTAACGATGGATATAGTTCGTCTTTTTTGGGAGCTGTTGCGCTTGGAGGTGGTGGAGGCGGTAGAGGAGAAACGGCTGCTGATGATCCAAATGGTAGAAACGGTGGTAGTGGTGGTGGTGGTGGTTATGATGATCCGTATAGATATGATAATTATGGTTCTACAATACAATCAATAGATAAAACGACATATGGTGATTTATACAATTTTACTAGTGATAAAGATAATGACATATATATATATGGTAATAATGGTGGATACGGTTATAAAAATACAAGTGGAATTGTTGAAGCAATTGGTGGTGGAGGTGGTGGAGCTGGTGCTGTTGGTTTCAATGGTAATTCATCAGTAAATAAAGGTAGAGGTGGTATTGGTATTAATTTATCATCCACATTTGGAACTGATGTAGGTGTTAATGGATATTTTGGAGGAGGAGGTGGTGGAGGTGGAGATAATACAGGTGGTTTAGGTGGTTTAGGTGGAGGTGGTAGAGGTGGTGGTTCAATAACAGGTGGTTCACTATTTGCTGAAAAAGGTTATAGTGATACAGGTGGAGGTGGTGGAGGTGGAGGTGGTGTTTTACAATTGAGTGGTAATTATGATACATATTATTCAGGTGCAGGTGGTTCCGGTGTTGTAATTATACGTTATTTATCATTGAAAGATAATATAGATTTTGAAGCTCAGTGGACTTATAGTGATGACAATGGTTATACTTATAATATAGGAAATGTTGGTATCGGAACTTATGCTGATAACACAAAAGCATTAACAGTAAATGGAAATTTAAATTATAATGGTAATTTATACAAAAATAATTTATTAATATCTCATGGAAAAAAATATATTCAAAAAAATATTATAGAAATAAATAAACCATTTGGATATTCTAAATATAAAACTGAAAAAATGTATCCACCTGTTAGAAATTTAAATAGTGGACATCATTTAGTATCTGGTAAAAGTTATGGAAATGGTGTATATGTAGTAACTGAAAGTGATAGTTATGATGGATATAGAAATGGATATTCGGCATTTAATATTTCAATTAATACTGGTCCTCATTTTAATGCAAATTATAATGCGGTTGGTGTATATATAGGTGATAAAAAAATTGTAAACGGATACAATGGTGACTGGATTATCATTAAAATGCCTACCAATATAAAATTAACTAAATATGAATTAAAACAAAGAGATTCATATGAAAATTATGCGCCAGGGCAATACAAAATATACGGAAGTAATGATGGTATAAATTGGACAGAATTAGTTAGCAAAACATCAACTATTATATATGTTGGATATATATATAAAGAAAGAGTTGTTACAAGTAATTTGTATAATCATTTTGGTATTGTTGTAAATAAATTGGTAGGAAACGCTACAAATCTTGTTTTCGACGAATGGTATATTTACGGTAAAGAATTAGATTATACAAACAATCAAGTTGATAATTTTCATTTATATAATAAGCAAATACTTAAACAGTATACAATATTGGATAATGATAATAATAGTTTATTATTATGGCTTAAACTTGATGGTGATTTATTAGATAGTAGCAAATATAATCATACATTATATAAGTTACTTGGTAATATTAATTATTATAATAATAATATAATTGGAAAAAAATATTTAAAAGTAATAAGTGATGCTAAATTTGTTTTCAATCTACAATATAAAATAATACCAGATGGTACTAAAAAACTTACATTTTGCTATTGGATACGAAATGACGATGGTTCTGGGAATATATTTAGATATCAGCCTTCAACAGGTGATTTAATTATTATTGGTAGTTATTCAGATGGCTATATATATAAGTTTAAAGTTATGGGTATAGAAATACAATACAATAATTCTTCTAAAAGATTCGCAATATATAAATCAGATAAATGGAATCATCTTGTTTTTACTGCTGATTTACCAAATAAAAAAATGAAAGCATACATAAACGGTATTGATATTACAGATGAGTTTATATTTAGCGATAATGGAGATAATTTGGCATCTGGATTTTCTAATAGTAAAATATATGAAAGTCAAAAATTCGTATTTTTAAATTCAACTGCTCAAAATAGCGTAGATGCATTCAGTGGTGATATTTATGATTTACGTATTTATAATAGAATTTTAACAAGTATTGAAATCAACGCATTAGTAAATAATTATACGATGACAGTGGATTCGGATATTATAACTTATAATCCTCAAAGTAATTTAGCCTATTATGATTATCCCGTTCTTGATTGTGATACTGAATATTTATTAGCTCATTATAAATTTGATGGTGATTTTAAAGATAGTAGTGGTAATAATAATCATATGAATATATTATATTCATATAATGGGAAGATATCTACAACATCAGCAAATAAAATATACGGCTATGAGTCATTGAATAGTTATAATGAACTTAATTATAGAATTGAATTACCAACATCAATAGATTTAAGATATACTGATTTTACAATTAGTTTATGGTTTTATATTGACGAAAGATATAGATACAATAATCAAGATATTATTAAATTTAAAAATGGTTCAACAAATATGTTTTATTTATATATTAGGGATAATGGTTATCGATTACACACAATTTGGAATGGTCCAAGAGGTGAATCTAGTACTAATCAAGTAGGGAATATACCTGGCAGTAGTTCCACACAAGGATATGCCTTTCAAATAAAACAATGGAACCATTATGCATTTGTATTAACTAAAACAGAAATTAGAGAATATATTAATGGTGAATTAATTGAAAGAAGAGTTAAAAATGTCGGACATTATAATAAAACTTTTACGACAATTTTTATTGGTAAAGAAGATAAAACAGCTTTTTCCGGCAATTTAGATGATTTTAGAATATACAATAAAGCTTTATCTGAACGAGAAATATCTATATTAGCAGATGGGAAAATTAAAGATGATTATAAATTATTGACATTCAAGCATTCATATATTAGTAGAATGCAATCATATGCAGAATATATCACTGGTGTAAATGGCTGGATTATGGTAAAATATAAACCAGTATCTTTAATGTGGTGGTCTGGTAATGATAATTTGCAAGGTAATTACCGAATGAATGAAGGCACATGTCTTGAAACGGAAGAATGGGCTACTACATGGGATGATAGTATATATGATGAATTATTATTTGTTAAAGGTGATTTTGTATCATGGTTGCGCGTTACAACTTCAAGTTTAGATTTAACAGGATGGCGCGATTCACCTGCACTTGGTGGAAATAAATTAACAAATGGTAATTTTAAATATTATAGAGATTCTGATAATAGTTATACTGGAACATACGCTACGTCGCCATATATATGGGATCATCAAGTTCCAGATTGGAATAATTCATATGGTCATATGATATATCAAGAACATTCTGAATTTGGTTTTTATGGTGTTCCAGGTGATACTTGGCCAGATAATAATGATTACAATAAATATCCACCAGAAGAGTATAAATATTATGTTTTCGTAAGAAAATCAAGTGATATTACAAGCTATTCGCCTAATCATACTGAATATACATTGACTTTTAATGAACCAAAATTGTGTGACATATTATTAGTTGGTGGTGGTGGTGGTGGTGGTAAATATGGCGGTGGTGGTGGTGGCGGTGATGTGCAATATTTTTCGAACGTAATGTTTCATGCTGATGAATATACTATAATTGTTGGTAATGGTGGACAAGGAAGTAATACATACGGAAATTTAAATCAAAACGCAAGAAATGGTTATAATTCAGAAATATACATCAAAGGAAATAATACCCCATTATATATAGCAGCGGGTGGTGGAGGTGGTTCATCGTGGGATGGTGGAGATACAAATAATATAGATCCCATGACTAAATTTATTGCTGTCAATAACGAATCTACTGGTGGTGGTGGCGGTGGTTCAACAACGCATATTTATGAATCTGGTGGAAATTCAATTATTTCATTATATTCTGGAAATGGTGGCGCAGCAGGTAAATTTGGAGATAATGTAGGTAGTAATGATATATGTGTAGCATCTGGTGGTGGTGGTGGTGGTGGCAAAGATGGCGAAAATGGTCAAAGCGCATATATGGATGATACATCAAATAGTTATAGCAAATCTGGTAAAGGTGGTAATGGTACTGCTTCATATATAACTGGTAACAAGGTATATTATGGTGGTGGAGGTGGTGGAGGCGGTAAAGGTGGTTCTGGAACAATTGAAAATATTCGCAGAGAAATTATTGAAGATGGTAGAGGTGGTTTGGGTGGTGGTGGAAATGGTAGTGATTATTTATATAATAATTATGGAATTAATCATACAGGTGGTGGTGGTGGTGGTGGTTCCGCAAATAATGGAGGTTATGGAGGTTCTGGCATCATTATTATTAGATATAAAGCAAAATATACTTATCAATATAATGATGTTAAAGAGTGGACTTACAATAAATCAAATATTTGCACATATCATCTTGGTAATGTAGGGATTGGAACAACATTCCCTGAAAATGCGCTTGATGTTAATGGAACAATTACTGGTTATTCAAAAAATTTCAAAATAAAACATCCTTTGGGTAAAAACATGTGGCTTTATCATGGTAGTGTAGAAGGATCAAGATATGATAACATATATAGGGGGAAAAAAATATTGAAAAATGGTTTTGCAGAAGTACTTATTGATAAAGATTGTAATGATAATGGTGGTATGTCAATCGGTACTTTCAAATCATTAAATACAAATTGTCAACTGTTCTTACAGAATAATCAGACATATGATAATATTCGCGGTACTATTAATGATGGTATTATTACTATCGTATGTGAAAATACAGAAGATGAAATAGAAATTGATTGGTTAGTTGTTGCTGAAAGATACGATAAGGATATTAAAAAATCAAATATAACTAATGATAGAGGTAATCTAATATGTGAACATAATATGGGTAATAATATTGGTAGTACAAAAATATATGTAACTAACAGCAAAGTATCTGGATTATATTGGGAATTTGTTGGAATATTACAACCTAAGAGAGGTGTTCCATTAATTAATAATGAATTATCAAAAGCATTGGAAACTAAATTAGAATTTACAGAAGATGAATGGATACAATTTAATATTAATAATTTAAGGCAAGATAATTATGTTAAATCATGTAATAAGTATTATAAGCCTGTTGCTATAAATAATGAAATTGTATGATAACGTAAGAATAACGTAAGAAATTTATATATATATATATATTAATTTATATAGAGAACTTGATGCCCGTTACAATTAATACAAGTAATATTTTTATTGATAATGGTACAAGTAATTACATTGTTGATATGGTTAGAGTTAAAACAAAAAACAAAATTTTAAAAAATAATACACCATATATATATCCTAATATTGATAAAAAATATTCATATAACGATACCTTATTTAATTATTTAAACTTTACTTATGATAATTTAAAATATCCAACGATTGATGCTGACGCAACTTATTTAGTAGTTTGGTGGAAATTTGATAATGATGTTTTATTTTATAATTCTGCTCCTAATCCCATAAATTTAGTATTAACATCTAGAACAAATACAAGTAATGATGGTAATTTTACTATCAGTGATAAATATATTGGCAATGGTTGTTTTTATAAAAATGATCAAAATGATATCTATGGATATAATATAACACCTGAAAATTGGTTATCAAGTTTATTAAAATTAGAAGCAACTTTCACTTTTTGGGTAAAACAAACTTATAGTACATCAACAGACATAACGCAACATATTTTTAGACAAGATAATTCATTTATTATAAGACAGTCTGGAACTAATTTTCAAGTATATATATCTCCTGATAATTGGGCTTATTTCGATTATTCAAATGGATTTCATATGCCATATTATACATGGACACATTTAGCAGTTGTCGTTAATTTAAAAGAAGGCACTGATAAGCAAGATGTTATCAATGTATATAGAAATGGTATATTATTACCAACTACATTAAATACAACAAGTAATACATATACCGGGATCATTGGTACTGGTTTTAATAATGATACAAGTACATTTCGATTTTTATCCAGTTCTGAAACAAATTATAATCAGGGATATAGAGGTTATTTAGATGATTTTAGAATCTATAAAAAAGCACTAACTGGTGATGAAATATACGAATTATATAATAGCTATCGTTACACCGAATACAATGTTTGTTTCGAAGATGATACAACATGTGATATGTTAGTTGTAGGTGGAGGTGGCGGAGGTAGTAGAAGAATGGGTGGTGGTGGTGGAGCAGGGGCATTGATTTATGATACTTTTACATTTAGGTCAAATGAAAACTACAAATTGAGAATTGGCAAAGGTGGTATGGGTGTTCATGTTGAAGGCAATATTGGTGGTTCTATATCAACTGCCATGAAAACAGGAGAACAAGGTGGAAATACTGAAATACTTTTAAATAAAACTACTTTATATAAAGCTGTTGGTGGTGGTGGAGGAACAGGTGGTGGCACAGGTGACGGGCAGCATGGTGGTGAAGGTGGTTCGGGTGGTGGTGCTGGTGGCAAAGATTATTTATACGGTGGTTTAATTTCTCGCGATAATATTGTAAATGGTGGTACTGTTGCTGTTTATGCACACTTTTTATCTCCTTCTTATAATCCTTATTATATGAGTGATAAAATATTTGGCAATGAAGGTGGCCAGGGTAATGGTGATAATCCATGGGGTGGTGGAGGAGGTGGTGGAGCTGGCGCTCGCGGAGCTGATAGTAATTCATCTAATCCATATGCCAATAATATCAATAAGGGAGGTGATGGTTTATCTGGTGTTAAAAATGTAGATTTTATGAAACATTTTTCAATAAAAAACAAAGAAATTGGACATCATTATAAAGGCAAGGTGTATTTCGCAGGTGGTGGTGGTGGTGGAAACTGGGATGGATACATATACTATAATGATGGTGGATTAGGAGGTGGTGGTAGAAGTGGGATGTATTATACATTGAGACTAAGTAATATAGATGGAAAACCTAATACAGGAGGTGGTGGTGGTGGTGATGGATATGACCAATTTCAAGGAGGACACGGTGGTAGCGGTGTTATATTGTTACGATATAAATTAGATTATATTGGAGATGAAGATTATAGTGCTCAATGGATACATAATAAAAATAATACAAGTTTACATACATATGCTTGTGTAGGTATTGGTACAGAAGGTACAGAAAATTATTCATTGATGATAAATGGAGATATTAATTTTACTGGCGAGCTTTACAAAGATGGTGGAATAATTGAAACACCTAAACATATTGTTGAAAAGCCTTCTGTTGAAGAGGTACCATTTACTATTTTTTCAGGAGAAAGATTATATCCATCTGAATATGCAAGGCGTAATTATTTTTCTAAAATAGATGGAGTATCTCCTGACATTTTCAATATATATGATAGTAATAATAATTATGGTAATGGTGAATATACTATAAAATATTCTACACAATATTCTGATAATAATTATTCACCACATTATATATTTCATAAACCTTATCCTGATGATAACATTTATTCTAACAATGCAACATGGGCATTGGGACAATATAATTCAGGTAATTATGTTGGTAGTTACAGTCTCGCGGGAGTTAGAGGTGATTGGATAACTATACAAATGCCTTGTAAAATTTTATTAACAAAGTTTATATTTGTATCTATACAATATAACAATATTAATATAAATAGATTACCTAGAAAATATTCTATATTTGGATGTAATGATAATGATAATAATTGGGTAAAAATATATGAGGAAAATTTACCGGATGATTATATATTTTCACATAAATATATTAATGTAAATGATAGTTATCTAAAAATATTAACAGATAATGAAAGACAAAGTGGCAATAAACTTTTTAATACGTTTGGTTTAGTTGTAGAAAAAATAGGCAATACTTCTGTTCTTGCTATGGCTGAATGGAATATATATGGAAAGGAAGAATTAATTTTAAATCAAAAACCTATACATAATTATTTAAAACAATATCCTATGGTTAATAGTACTTCATCTTCTGTATTAAATAATGATTATTCGCGTGCTATTTGGAATGATAATGGATATGTTATAAAAGCCAGAGTATCCAATTATTATAATAATAATCATGGGGTTTATGAGTTATTTAACGGTAATAATAATACTTATAATGATTGCTATCATAGTAGTGATAGATTTAATGGTACATATCCATACAATTATACAAGTAGCACAAGATTTAAAGGTACAGTCGGAGATTACATAATGATCGATGTTGGAAGAAGCATTAATCCGGTTTATATGGTACTTATGCCAAGGTCAAATACAGATTTTAATGATAATGGTGCTTTTTTAAATGGTTGTCCTGGTAGATTTAAAATTTTTGCCAGTAATGATAATGACTGTTATGAAGATGATAATCATTCTTCATGGGTAGAAATATTTCATCAAGCAGAACATTTATTAGCGAATTCATATAATTATAGTATATTCACTGAATTTAAATTTACAAATGTTACAAGTCTTTATAGATATTACACATTAGTAACGACACATTTATCTGGTGATTATAGACATCTTATGATAAATGATTGGCGTATATTTGGAGGAGAAGCCCTAAATACAGATAACAAATATTTAACTTTTCATTATGATTACTCTGGTGATTTTGCAGATAATGTTACTTCAAATAATTATGCGGATATTAATGATATCTATGATGGTTTATTCGCTTGGTATAAATTTGATGATAATTATAATGATAGTAGCGGTAATAATTATCATTTAACAAATGTTAATACCTCTTTTAGTTCTACAATAACAATTGATGGTAACTCTGTTGATTTTGATATTGATAATAATAATTTTTTAGAATTCCCATCAAGCATCAATCCATATATAATATCACAAAATAATGGTATTACATTTAGTTTTTGGTTTAAGCTTGAAACTAATGAAAATTCATCTTTTGATGATTTCGTAGCACTTATGGATTTTAGTGATGGTTCAAATATTGATAATAATAGATTATTTATAGCATTATATAAACCCAATGCAAATAATTTAGATTTAAGAAATTTATATTTTAGAATTAATGATGTTAATACTACTATACCTGTCAATAAAAACACAGTAGATTTATCACAATATACATTAATTACATGGACTATAAATTCATCTGGTAATTGGTACATTTATATCAATGGTATATTGGAATCAAGTTCCATTACTAAAATAATACCTAATATGACGTATTCTCATAGATATATAAATAATAATTCATATGGAAAAAGATTTAATGGTTATCTTGATAATTTTCTCATATATGAACGTCCCTTGACAAAATCTGAAATAAAATTAATATATTTAAAGTATATTAATAGAAATTTAATTGCATATTACGATTTTAATACAGAATATTTTCTTGATAGCAAGGAACGAGAATATCCACCAGCAAGTAAAAGAAACTTTGTTCCATCGAATAATACTGATTTAGAGTATACTAAATATGTGTCACATACTTATGGTGAAGGATATTATACAATAACCGTATCTAGTGTTAATACTACTTATCCACAATATAATCCTATTAGAATATTTAATGATGCTGATGTTTCTGGTGGATTATGGGCATATTCACAATATTCAAATATATCCGGTACATTTTTGGATAGCAATTTTAATGATAATAATGGCAAATTAACTTCTTTAAACTATAAAGGCGAATGGATACAAATAGAATTACCTGTTAAAATTAAATTAACTAAATATATATTTAAACAAAGAGCTAATTCAACTGATAGCTTAAATTCCCCTGGTATATACAAAATATTTGGTAGCAATAATGAAAGAGATTGGCACGAATTAGTCAATAAAACAATTACAACAGCTAATTATTCTAATTGGTTATATATTGACAGTACTGTATCTACAACAAATTATTATAAATATTTTATATTAGTCGTAAATAAACTTGCAGGTGTTGGTGAAAATACTAATAATTTAAATTTAGAAAGATGGTATATATATGGTATTGAAAAATGTAAAGGTTATAAAAATAATATAGGAAATAATTATTTAATTACAAAAAATAATTCTAAAATAAAGCAAGTTGATGGTATAATAAACAATGCTATATATATTGATGATGACTATGATATTTTATCATCTATTGATAATTATCCAAATATTACAAGTAAATCTATATTTTCATATTCTATTTGGGTAAAAAGAAATACAATTGGTAATACTGATTTTATATTTTCACAAGGAGTTTCAAGTAATTCAAATGAAATTGGATTATTAATTGATTCTAATAATAAAATTAACTTTTATGTATATGGTTATAATATATTAACTACCGAAACATTTACAGATACTTCTAAATATATCCATATTGTATCTATCATTAATAATAATAATATATCACTTTATATCAATGGTGAATTTTATTCTACTATTTCTGTATCTGCAAATATATCAGAAAGTATTTTATATATTGGTAGCAGAGGTTCTAATAGAACACGATTATCTATTGATGAATTTCGCATATATAATAGACAATTAAATTCATGCGATGTTTATGGATTATATATAGACCTTTCGCAAAAATATGGACAATCTCAATATGAATTAACAATTAATGAAGATATGGTATGTGATATTTTACTTGTTGGCGGTGGAGGCAGTGGAGCAAGTGATGGTGGCGGTGGTGGTGGTGGTGATGTAATATATTACAAAGATATTAATTTAACTTCTGGTACTTATACAATTAATGTTGGTAGTGGTGGTTATGGTAATTATAGAGGTGATTCTTTACAAGGTGGTGGATATAATGGTTTTAATTCAAGTTTCGTAGGCAATGGTATTAAAATAATATCCGCCGGTGGCGGTGGTGGTGGTGGTTTTGTAAATTCACCTGCGAATGATGGCACACTTGTATCTTATATAAACCCATTAAATAATGATATTGTATATTCATCTGGTGCTGGTGGAGGTAATATTCAGAATTATATGAAAGCATCTGGTAATAATTATTCTGGTGATGGAGGTGATAATGCTGGTTCTAATTATGCTGGGGGTGGTGGTGGTGGTGCTGGTGATATGGGAAGTAAAGGTTCTTTTGCTGATGCACCTGTTAAAAAAGCAAATGATATTGGTGGTTTAGGTGGCAATGGCATTGTAAATAATATTACAGGTGCTCAATTTAAATATGGTTATGGTGGTTCTGGAAGTGGAGGTTTTATGAAAAATGGATTGTTTTATGGTGTATATAGTGGATATTTTAGTGATAATGTTAATTGGTTTAGTTCACTAACTCCATATGGTTATGGCTTTTCAACAAATGGTTCAAATGTAGGTACATTTACAAATAATGTAAGAACACCAAATTCAGCTGATTATTATTCTATTCAATGGACTGGATATTTTAAAGCACGTGAAACTGGCACTTATACATTTTATACAAATTCCGATGACGCTTCTTATTTGTGGATAGGCAAATATGCTGAAACTGGTTTTACAACCAGTAATGCTACTGTTATAAATGGTGGTACACATGGTATGACAACACGTTCCGGTACAATAAATTTAGTTGAAAATTTATATTATCCTATTCGAATTCAATTCGGTGAAGCAGGTGGTGGTGATAATATAATAGTATATTTTAAAACACCTGGTAATGTATATATATATGATGGTATCGGATACTATTATTATTTAATTAGTTATCCATTGAATGGTTTAAATGGTACTGGTAATGGTGGTCAGGGTGGTAAATTTAATTTTGATCCAGAACTATATGGAAAAGGTGGTTCTGGAATAGTAATTATTAAATATAAGGCTAAATATACTAAACCTTCATATAGTTTAATACAGTGGACTTATGAACATGGTAGTGATTATGTTTACCATATGGGTAATGTAGGGATAGGTACAAGTAATCCAACAACAATGTTAGATGTCACTGGTGATATAACAGGTAATACTAAAAACTTTAAAATTGAACATCCTTTATTCAAAGATAAATGGTTATATCATGGCACTATTGAAGCTCCAAGATATGAAAACATTTATCGTGGAAAAAAAACATTAAAAAATGGCAAATGTTCTGTTAATATTGACAAGGAATGTAACGAAACTGGTGGAATGATTACTGGAACATTTGAGGCATTAAATAAAAATATACAACTATATCTGCAAAATAATCAAACATTTGATAAAGTTATTGGAGATATAGTTGATGGAATTATAAGAATACGTTGTGAAAATATTGTTGATGATATTGAAATTGATTGGATGGTTATTGGAGAACGTAAAGATGGTAATGTTATTAATGAACCTATTACAAACTCCAAAGGTAGTTTAATATGTGAACATTATTTTAATGGTTATAATAATTTTAATGTTGATTATTAAAATGAGTACATAATTTATAAAATCTATTGAAATCTTTTAAAGTTTATAAAAAATCATAAAATATTAAATTATGTACTCATTTTACTTATTTTTAATATATAAATAAATATAATTGTAATAATTTATATAGAGAACTTTTAGTACATGCTTAATGTCTATTAAATTAATTAACAGTAATATAGTAATAAATGATGGATCCAGCAATTTTATTATGCAGAGGATTCGTTCAAGTGGTAAGCAAAAAGATACTATTGCATTAAATGAACCAACTCTTTCAGAAGGTATCGCTATAAATAGAGTATCTAACATTAGCGATGATAAATATATTGTATTTACATATGATGCTAATAGAAACTATAATAAAATAAGTACTGAGAATACTAATTTAATAGCCTGGTATAAATTTGATAAAAATGCTAATGATAGCAGTGGTAATTATAAAAATTTAACTGAATATAATTCACAAGGATTTTATGATGATGCTGCTTTTTTTAGTGGTGATACATATTATCAAATTGATAATTATGGTTATTTTAGCAGAAATGTATTTAGTATATCTTTATGGGCTAAAATAGAACCAAAGAGTGGTCATCAAGCAATCGCAAGTTGTAGAGGCAATTTTGTCGGATGGACTTTATATCTTTTTAATAATAATATACAATTATTAATTGGTTCCGGTAATACATCTTGGGTTTTTATTGATATATATAGTACTTTTGCTACTTCTCCATCTACATGGAAACATTTAGTTATAACTTTTAATAAAAATACATCAACAATTAATATTTATATTGATGGTATTCTTACTAAAACAACAACAAATATTAATTTTGAAGTTTGTAATGTTAATAATTTTAGAATAGGCGCTGGTGCTAATGAAGGTATCGCAGCATATCAAATCAATAATAAATCATTAATTCGTGATTTCCGCATTTATGATAAGGAATTGTCATATAATGATGTTAGAATATTATTTAATAATAATAAATCATATCCTAAATTATTAATTGATAATGATTATTTAATTATTTGGAATAAATTTGAAAATTCTATTGATGATAGTAGCGGATATAACAATAATTTATTATCTACTGGCGCGATTTCTTATGATACACAAAATTATGTTTTTAACAATTCCATCTATTTACCAGGCAATTCGTTTCTAAGTACTCCCGATAATATTAATCCATATGAATTATGGAAAAACAAAGGCATTTCTTTATGTGCTTGGTTTAAAGTAAAATCGGAAAGTGATACATGGGCTGGTTTATTTGAAATATGTTTAGATAAAAACAACAGAATTAGTCTTTCCAGGTCTGGTAATAATAATCATTTATGGATTGGCAAGTTAGTTAATGGAAGTACATGGTACATTAATACTGATATATCAAATAGTACTTTTTTTGAAGATATTTGGCATCACTTAGTATTTACTATTGATAGTTCAGGTAAATGGGAATTGTATATTGATGGCATATTAAAATATACTGTTGAAGATCATACAATACCTTCAACACATAATTTAATATTGATAGGTAATACTATTAGTGATGTTAATAGACAAATTAATGGAAATATTGATGACTTTCGTTTATATAATAAATCACTTAATAAAATAGAGGTTTTTGAATTATATAACAGAAATAATCAAAATTATCTTTTAAATCGTACTGAATATAATTTAACTTTTCATGAAGATACATATTGTGATGTTTTAGTTGTTGCTGGTGGTGGAGGAGGAGGTATGGATATGGGTGGTGGTGGTGGAGGTGGTGGTGTAATATATAAAAAGGGTTATTTAGCACAAGCGAATAATACATTATCAATATATGTTGGAAATGGTGGAATTGGCGCACCAGCGGGAAATACATTTGGACAACCTGCTAATCATCAATTTAATATAAATGGTAAAAATGGACATAATTCCGCATTTGCTGAACTTGTTGCTATTGGCGGTGGTTATGGTGGTAGTTCTTATTACGGGCATTATTTAGGTGGTTATGGTAGTGATGGTGGATGTGGTGGTGGAGCAAGTGGATATTATACAGAAGGTAGCGAAGATAGATCTGGTAGAGAAACTCCAAGCCAAGGTAGAAAAGGCGGTAAAAGAGGAGGTACATATCATTCAGGTGGTGGAGGTGGTGCTGGTGAAGAAGGTGGTACAGGTACACACGCAGGCGCACCCAAGGGTGGTGATGGTATTTATTCTGATATAATGGGCGTTGGTTATTATTGGGGTGGTGGCGGTGGCGGTGGTGGATACATTACAACAGGAGGAAATGGTGGTAAAGGTGGTGGTGGAGGCGGTAGTGTTAATGTAACAAGTGGTGGAAAAGGTGGAATTAATGATGGTGAAGCAGGTGGTGGCGGTGGTACAATTAGACATGCGAATACACCAGGTGGTAATGCAGGTAAACATACAGGTGGTGGTGGTGGTGGTGGGTCGCATTATAATATTAATAATAAGGGTGGTGATGGTGGATCAGGTATCGTTATTGTGAGATACACTTCTAAATATGGTGAATATGAATATGAAGGACAATGGAAACATAGTTTTAATACTCCTGTAATAAATTACTTTGGTAATGTTGGTATTGGAACATTTGCTGTTGATAATTATACATTGAATGTAAAAGGTGATATTAATATAATTGGTAATTTATACAATTATGAAGGTGAACATAAACTTGGTGAAAGAGTAGCTAATTATAATGCTAATAATGGCCCCATAGTTATCAATAAAGCTGTAAAATTAGCCGAAAATGCTACAACAAATAAAGGATGGCATTATGTTAAATATTTATCATCTGCTTCTACTGATTGGTATCCATCATATGGAAAATGCGAAATTATTCCACCGATAACACATAAATTTATATTTGATGAATTTGGCAGTTTTGATAAACCATTTCCAGATATATGGGATGAAATTATATTTATTCGCGATGATAGTAATATGCAAAATAGTGGCTCAAATTTTGGTGTTCAATACGTATATATGACAAGAGATACATATGGACAAATTTTTACAAATAGATATGATTGGCAATCAATAAGTGTAATAAAAACACATGAAGGATATAATAGAAATATATATTTTTATAATCGTTTTGATTCTAGTACATATCGTAATATGACGCCTTTTGTAATGTGTAGAAATAGAAATAGTAGTAATACAACCGATTTGGTTTATCATGAAAGAAGATATTCTATGGATGGTTCTGTTAGTACAGACGGAAGTTCTGGATGGGCACCTAGAACAAGTCAAACAGAATATACTGAATATCATGTTCTTGTTAGAAGTTCATTAGATTCAGCGCGTTTTTCATCTTTATCTCCAATACCTTTTTATACTAGTTATACTAAATATTTACAATATTATGCAGAACAAGCAAGTGGTGTTAAAGGATGGCGTATTGTTAGATTTTTGCCTGAGACTGCTAATGCTTGGCATCCTGTAAATGATAATTTAGCAGGTACAACTACTTATGGTGTGGCATATAATTATAGCAATGCGTTTAGTGTTCATTTTGGAAATTTTGATGAATTTTTATTTTCAACACATGGAATGAAACATTGGATACATGTTACAAAAGAACAGGCAATTGGTACTACATATAGTAATTCAGCAAGAAAAATAATAAAATCGTCTGTTATGCCATTTTCTTATTATGCAAATTGGTATAATAGAGGTAGTGGAGCACCCGAGGATCCATGGATTGGTTTAAGAAATCACGGAACATCACCTGTCAATACCCCATTTCAAAGCGGTGGATTTGGTGGAGATATGATTTTATATGGTGAAAATAGTTATTCTGGTGGTCATTGGTCATTACCTTCGATTAGTTATGATGGAGGCTTATGTGTATTTGTTAGAAATTCAAGTGATACGGTATCAGAATATTCATACGATACTGAATTTAAAATATTAAAATTTGAACATAGTGGGGGACGCGAAAATCAAACAGAATATGTTATTGATTTCCCAACAGAAACGATTTGTGATATTTTAGTAGTTGGTGGTGGTGGTGCTGGTGGATTTAATGCTGGTGGTGGTGGTGGTGCTGGTGGATATATATACGGAACAGAAATTAAAATGAAAGGAACTTATTATGTTAATGTAGGAAAAGGTGGTCAATATCATGGTTCTTCAACAAATGATGGTGGTGAAGATAGCAGTATTTCTAATAATTTATACTGTTTAATTGCAAAAGGTGGAGGTAGTGGCGCAGATAGTGCGGCTAAGGGTAATGATGGCGGTTGTGGTGGTGGTGCAGCAAGTTCTTCATCAAGTGTAGATGAACCAGGTGGTATTAGTACTCAATCAACGACATTTGTTTTTGAAAACAAAACATTAATTGGGTATGGTAATCCAGGTGGTATGGGAAGACGTCAAGAACAAGGTGGATGGACAAGAGCAGGTGGTGGTGGTGGTGGTGCCGGTGGCGCTGGTAATACATCAGGTGATTATAGTGTTAATTCAGGACAAGCGCCAAGAATTGACTATGGTGGTGATGGTGGTATTGGAAAACAATGTAATATAACAGGCATTAATGAATTTTATGCAGGTGGTGGAGGTGGTAGCGTACATAATAATCAAAATACAAATCCTTCATTACCAGATTATCCAGGTACTGGTGGATTGGGTGGAGGTGGTGATGCTGGACTACCTTATTTAGCTGGGAAATCTGGAAAGAATGGGACAGGTGGCGGTGGTGGTGCAGGTGGTGGAGGTAATGGTGCCGGTGGAAACGGAGGTTCAGGAATAATAATTATTAAATATAAAGATTTTAAAACACCCGATGAAATAGTACAATGGACATATAAGTCGGAAAATACAGATGTATATAACTTAGGTAATGTAGCTATTCGCAAAGATTTTGCTACATCCAAATTGGATGTTAATGGTGATATAACAGGAACTACTAAAAACTTTAAAATTGAACATCCATTAGGATATAATAAGTGGTTATATCACAGCAGTATCGAAGGTCCGCGTTATGATAATATATATCGTGGTGTAAAAACAATAATTAATGGTGAGGCAATAGTAAATATTGATAAGGAATGCAATGAAACAGGAGGAATGACTCCTGGTACATTTGTGGCATTAAATAGATATCCACAACTATATCTCAGAAATAATAAGACATTTGATAAAGTTAAAGGTAATATAGTAGATGGTACTATTAAAATATATTGTGAAAATACCAAAGATAAAATAGAAGTTAATTGGATGGTAATTGCTGAAAGACAAGATGATAATATTAAACAATCATTATTAACAAATAATGAAGGAAGATTAATATGCGAAAAAAATAGATTATAATTCTTTATTATATAAATTAATTTTATAATAATATATTATTACCATTATAAGTAATAATGTTAGTAATACTAAACTTATAATTTTTATATTACTATTTATATTATTCATCGGGCATTTATTCATAATCTATAATCTATTAATAATTATATAGAATATTCTTTTACTTTATTGACTATTATATTATATATATATTTTGGATACACAGTTTTAATATTATTTAAATAGTCTATGAATTCCAAACTTTTTTCTTTTTGTATATTAATTATTTGTTGAATAATATCATTATTTAAAATTTTTCTATTATAACATTCGTGATTAATTTCAAATATTATTAGGGCAATGCATAATTTATAAAGTACTGTTGTTATATTGCCATACGAATTAATATTTAATATAGTTTTATTTGTTATTATTTGTTGTGATAATAGAAATGTCATTATTTCATTAAATGATTTAATTGTAATTGGTACATCATTATATCTATTATTAATATTTTTGATATAATTAGCTATTTGAGCGTAATTTCTATTTAATGCATTCAGCGAAATGTCTATATAATCACATAATATTATAGGACATCCAAGACTTTTATAGTTATTTAAATTCCACCAGTACAAATCAAGTACTCTTCTTGTATATATTACTTTATTAAGTGTAAATTTATAATTATTTTTTTTTGATATTTGTTTTAAGTAGTATAGTATAAAGTCGTTATTAGTATTATTTTTATAGATATTTTTATACTTAGTGTTTACAGGGATATTCTTTATATTTTCGGCAAATCTCTTTGATATTCTTGCGGCTATTGCATATTCTGTATAATTAATGTTTTCACACACTAAATCAATAATATCATCATTGATATTCATATTGTTATTGAATAATTAATAGAATATTAGTCAATTTTTACTTTAAAGACATCCAAAATAGGTCAAATGTGAATACATATATATCATAATATTATTGGTCATTATCTTATTTTCATTGATTTTATATTTTGTCAATAATTCTTTAATTAAACTGCTCCTTATATTGTTGCTCTTATTATTAACAATTATATTATGATAATTATTAACGATTCTATAAAACTTGTAATCCAACATAATATATTAATGAATTATTTTTTTATATAAATATTTATATTAATTTAAATAGAGATACAATTCAATATGCCTATTGAATTAGATGATACAACTATCAATATTATCAATGGTGAAGATACTTATCAAGTAGATATTGTTAAATCCAAAGGATATTATATTGATATAAATAATCAAAATATAGAATATTTAGCACAATGGACTTATAGCAGTTCTGATGCGAGTGTATACCATTTAGGTAATGTTGGTATTGGCACATATCCTAGTAATACAAAAATATTAAATGTTGATAATAGTATCAACATAATTGGCGACCTTTATATTAATAATATTTTAGTAAATACTCCTAAATATAAACATTATACAATAACTTATAGTAACAGATATTTACCAGATGTTAATCCTAAATTAATTCCTTATAATTTACCAAATAATAACGAATATCAAATATATACATTTGTTTATAATTCTCTTAATGATAATGGTGCAAGACAAACTCAATATACTATAAAATTTAATGAACCAACAGAATGTGATATATTAATAGTTGCTGGTGGTGGTGGTGGTGGATACGATAGAGCTGCTGGTGGTGGTGCTGGTGGTTTAATATTTAAATCACAAATACTTAATGGATATTATACTATTTTAGTTGGAGATGGTGGCAATGGTTCTACTAATAGCTCTTCAAATGGTGCTAATGGTTATAATTCAAGTATTATAAATAATACTGTAAATATTAATTATTTATTAAATGAAGTCGCAATAGGTGGTGGTGGTGGTGGTTCATATAGAGTTGGTTCTGATGGAGGTAGTGGTGGTGGTAGTCATGGTGCGATAACTACTAACATTCCAGGTAAATCTCTTTCAGGGCAAGGAAAAAATGGTGGTGTTGGTTCAGGTGGAACTAATCAAAATTCGGGTGGCGGTGGTGGTGCCGGTGGTCTTGGTGGCAATGGTTTAAGTGGTCTTAATCCTGAATATTCAGGTAATGGTGGTATAGGTTTTGATTTTAGTTCTTATTATGGAATAACAAGTGGTGATGGAGGATGGTTTGCAGGAGGTGGTGGTGGTTCTATCGCATTTGATAATACTACGGAAGCAACTAAAACAACAAGTTCACGTGGTGGTCGTGGTGGTGGTGGTAATGCAGGTTTAGGAAGAGGTCAACATGGAAGTCCAGGATTACCTAATACTGGGGGTGGTGGTGGTGGTGGTGCAAATATAAATCAAGGAAATGGTGGCAAAGGTGGTTCTGGTGTTGTAATAATAAGATGCAAATTATCAAATACAGATTTTAATATTCCTATTATTTCCAATGGGATTACTAATAATTTCAATGAATTTGAACAAACAAATACTTTGACATTTGGTTATAATGAAAATTATTTAAGATACGATTACTATCCTGAATTAACTACATTTAATGATACTGCTAATTTGATTGCTTGGTATAAGTTTGATGCTGATCCAACTAATGGTGCTATATTAACTAACTATGGTAGCGGAGGTTCATTATATAATGCAACATTAAATATTGTTAATAATGGTATTGAAAGATTAAGTGGATTTAATACACAGTATAGATATTATTGGAAAAGTGATGCTGCTCATGGCAATTATATATCTATTCCGAATACATTAATTGGACAACTTAATAATAATGGACATACTATATGTTTTTGGACAAAAGACGTTTCTATTAGTGATAATGATTTGGTTTTGCTTGCAACTAAATCTGGAAGAAATGATATATACATTAGAATTAATTCTCCTTGGTCTAATAATATGATTTATTATGATAGTGGTAATTCATCAAGTGCTTCATCATATTTAAGGGCATCAATAGCAAGTGGTATAAGTAATAATGAATTAGTATTTTGGTGTTTTTCAAGAAAAAATATTAGTTCTACACAAAATGAATTGATTATTTATAAAAATGGCAACAAAATACATTCTATTATAGGTACAAGATATGATTATAATAATTTATCTTTATCTGATATATTTGCTATTGGTTATAATATGCCTTCAACTGATGTAGACTTTGTATTTAAAAATAAATCATTGGAAGATTTCCGTATATATAATAAAGCACTGAGACATGAAGAAATAGAAAATTTGCATTTGGAATTTACATATAATAAATTATTAGCTCATTATAAATTTAATGATTTTACTAATTTAGGTAAAGATAGTTCAATTAATTCTTATAATGCTACTGTTTATGGTACACCTCAACATATATCCCCTGATACTATATCTTTTGATATTGGTAATGGTACACAATATTTATTATTTCCAACTGATGTTATTAAAAATAATAGCTTAACGAGAGAAGAACTAACATTTTCCATATGGGTTAATAAAAAAGTTTCAAATACTGGATATGTTACATATTTTGGTATTGATGATAATACTACAACAGATCTTTCTAAAACTATATTTTTTGGACAATCTAGTGTTGGTTCTACATATATACATTTTAGATATGGTCTTTCTACGGTTGATTTAAATACAGCATATGATAATAGAACCATTGATGTATGGAATCATTATTCATTTGTATTAAGAAAAGATGGGAATAATGCAAATATTAAGTTTTATGTAAATGGAATTGAATATATAGCTTTTAATAGCAATGTAGCTTGGTTAGAATTACATAATTATTTAAAAATTAATAGATGGCAAGCCGGAATACACAATGATAATATTAATAAATATATTAGAGACTTCCGTATTTTTAATACTGCTTTATCTGCCTGTCAAATAAGATATATATACAAATCATCTTCTCATGTATATAATCAATGTAAATATACACTGCAATTCGATAGAGATACAGAGTGTGATATTTTAGTAGTTGCCGGTGGTGGAGGGGGGTGTGGTAATAATAGTTATCACGCTGGTGGAGGAGGTGGAGCAGGAGAGCTACTAGAAAAATATAATTTGACATTTACAGCTGATACTCTATATACTATCATTGTTGGCAATGGAGGTAAAGGACAACCAAATAAATTTGCACCTGCTATTGAAGGTTATGATAGTGGTATTTATACAGGTGCGAATGGTGTTATCCCTTTTTATCATAGTAGAGGTGGTGGACGTGGTGGTGGTGGTTACAATACTGGTGATTTAATATTTGAAGCTACATCCGGTGGCAGTGGTGGTGGTGCTTCTATGTCATATGATGGCACTAAATATATAAATTATAATTATGGTTTATCTATTAAATATAACACAGACGGGCGTGGTCATGATGGTAAAATGAGCGTTAATCTTGATGCTGGAAGTGGAGGGGGGGCAGGTAGTATAGGAGAATATTCATCTTCAAGTTTAGGTCAAGCTCAATCTCTTCCAGGTAAAGGATATACATCATATATAACTGGTAATGCTGTAACATATGCTTCTGGTGGTTACGGAGGATGGCAGTATAGTCGTAATACTGCAATCGCTGGTAAAGGTTCAGGGGGATGGGGATGGGGTGGCCCAGGTGGTCAACTTTCTTATCCAGGTGGTAATGGAATTGATGGTATTGTTATAATAAAATATAAATATATAACTTCAACTCCCGATTCCAATGTCACATACACGATGAATTCTTGGACGTATACCAATTATAGTAGCGTTTATTATAGTGGTAATGTCGGTATTGGAATCAGTAACCCAAGAAACAAATTAGATGTTAATGGTGATATATCAGCTACTACAAAATCGTTTAGTATCCAACATCCATTAAATAATAATATGACTTTATATCATGGAAATATAGAATGTCCTAGATATGACAATTTATATAGAGGACGCGCTGTTATTGTAAATGGCAATTGCATTGTTGATATTGATAAAGAATGTAATGATACAGGAGGGTTAATTGAAGGTACATTTGATGCTTTGAATACAGATAGTCAATTATATTTACAGAACAATCAAACATTTGATAATGTAAAAGGCTATATTGAAAATGGTAAAATATATATAGAATGTGAAAATACAGAAGATGTAATAAATATTAATTGGATTGTTATAGCTGAAAGAAAAGATACTGATGTTATTAAATTATATAATACAAATATAAATGGAAAATTAATTTGCGAACATTTCAAATAAATATTTATATAAATTATATAGAGATATAAATGCCAATTGAAATTGATAATACTAATATTATTATTAATGATGGCATAACAAGTAATGTTTATGAAGTTGTTAAATCAAAAGGTGAAAAATATAGTAATGACTATAATTATTCACCACAACCAATTACTTTGGATGAAACAATAAAACCTCAAATACCTGCCGATAAGTATCAATATATTACATTAACATATGAAAATGCTCATCCATATTATAATTCAACTTCTAATGGAAAGCAAAGAATACATACTATTAATTTCCCCGAAGATGTTGTCGCTGATATTTTAATAGTTGGTGGTGGTGGTGGTGGGGGGAAAACCGATGCTGGTGGTGGTGGTGGTGGTGGTGTAATTTATGAAAAAGATCTAATATTAAATGGAACATATACTATCAAAGTAGGTAGAGGAGGTCTTGGTGGAAAAAATCCGAGTAATTATAATGTGGGATTGCCAGGTTCAAAAGGGAAAAATTCACAAATAATTGGTGGCAATATAGTTATAAACAAGGAGGCAATAGGAGGAGGAGGTGGGGGGTCAGGACACCCAAGTGATGTAGAACCAATTGAAGGAGGTGGAAGCAGTGGTGGTTTGGGTACAAGTGATACTATAAGAAATACTAATAATTATCACATAGAAGGACAAGGTTATTCGGGAGGCATAGGTCATTCATCATACGGAGGAGGTGGGGGTGGAGGTGCTGGTGGTCCCGGATTAGACGGAAGTTCAACAATTCCAGCAAGCGGGGGTAGAGGAAGGGAAATAAATATTACTGGGACACCTATTTTTTACGCTGGTGGTGGTGGAGGTGGTCATTGTTATATTAATTCAACATGGATAAATACATCAGGTGGTTTAGGTGGTGGAGGGTCTGGTACTGGTTTGGGAGATGGACTAAATGCCACTTATTATGGAGGTGGAGGAGGTGGAGGAGGGGGTAATTGGGGTAATGGAGGAGACGGATATAGTGGCATAGTAATCATAAGATATTATTACGTGTCAAGCATAACTCATAAATATTTGGCATTTACTTATAATCCATATCCTGTATTAACTGCTGATAGTACTAATTTAGTTGCTTGGTATAAGTTTGATGGTAATTTTAATGATAGTAGTGGTAATAGTCATCATTTAACCGCGGTTAATACTACTATTTCATCTACTAATTCATTGATTAATGATAGTGCTAATTTCTCAGGTCAAGATGATTATTTAGAGTTTCCATCTTCTATTAATCCTTATACTATATGGAATGGTAATGGTATATCTTTTACAATGTGGGTTAAAATAACAAGTTCTGGTATATGGTCGCGTTTTATTGATTTTCAAAGTATTATACCAAGCAATTCAGGATTATTAATAGCAAAAAAAGATACATCAAATAATATAAGAATACAGGTTAATAATACACAGAATGATTTTACACCATCTGTAAATGTATTTGATGGTAACTGGCATCATTTAGTATTTACTTGCTCTTCATCTGGGGTATGGTCTGCTTATGTAGATGGAACAAATCAAAATATATCATATACTCAAAATATACCTAACTTAACTTATGTAGCGAGGTATATAAATAAAAGCACATATTCCAGCGATGGCAAGTTTGATGGTCTAATGGATGGTTTCCGTATATATAATAAGTCATTATCACAAACAGAAGTATCAACTTTATACACTAATATAAACATACCAACAACATACCAAGTAAATTTCCCTGTAAATACAACTTGCGATATTTTAATAGTTGGTGGTGGTGGTGGTGGCGGTGCTGGACACGGAGGAGGAGGAGGTGCAGGTCAATTAGTATATATTAATCAAGCGACTCTAAATGGTACATATAATGTAAATGTTGGTAAAGGTGGTATTGGTGGAATAAGTACAGAAGTATCTGGAACAAGACAAGCAACTAAGGGTATTAATAGCTCTTTTGACATTGTCATTGCAGAAGGAGGTGGGGCAAATACAAATACTTTAAGTGATAAAAATGGAGGAAGTGGTGCTGGGGGGGATGGATATACACCAGATGGTGGAACAGAAGGTAAAGGATTAAAAAATGCTAATGTAGATACTTTTTCATCTGGTTCTGTATATGCTTTTGGTAATGATGGTGGTATTCAATCTGATACTACAAAGAGGATAGCCGGAGGAGGAGGAGGTGCTGGTGCTCCCGGATTAGATGGTACTTCATATGGATATGGTGGCGTAGGATTAAGTGGTATATCATCATTGTCAATTGATTTTAAAACACATTTTGGATTACCCACAAATGATACTATTGGTGATTATGATAGTATAAGTAATAAAGTTTATTTTGCAGGTGGAGGGGGGGGTGGACAAACTCCTATATCTGATAATAGTTCTCTTGGAGGCGGTGGTAAAGGTGGTAGTAGTACTATTCCAACTACAAATCCTGGATTTAATGGATTAGCAAATTCTGGTGGTGGCGGAGGTGGCGGCAGTGGTGGAGCAGGGCAAGGAGGAGATGGCGGTTCAGGCATAGTCATCATAAGATTTCCATATATAAGAAATTATGACTTAATTTCATATGATGCTCAGTGGACATATAATAGTGAAAATACCAGTGTTTATCATTTAGGTAATGTTGGTATTAATATTAATGCTGATACTTCTAATTCATTAACAATAGCAGGTGATGTAAATATCAATGGTGATATATATATTAATAATGCTAAATTTAATTATTCTAATACTATAATTGAAAACGAACAAGTTTTTATATCATATGATTATATTGAAAAATTAACTGGTATGAATGGATGGACTAAAATTAAACACAAGCCATCAGGTGTATCAAGTTATTATCCCGGACATACATTTGATGCTGGTGGAACAATTGACGGATCACAAGTAATCGGTAATCCCAATGATAATACACAACATTGGAGTATTCCATTTGACCAAGCAAATGCTAAATATTTCTTATTTCACATAAAACATAGTGATTTTAACTCAAAATATGAAGACAGGTGGATTGTTATTGAAAGAAGTGAAATAATTAGAACTTCTGATTATGCTGGAACTTATGGATATAATAGTGGTTATATTCATTATTATAAAAGTAATCTAAATCCTAATGGTTTTACAGAAAAATCATCAACTAATTATAGTGGTAATGCTATTGACCAAGCACTTTATAATAGAACTAATAGCACATATCCAGACCCTCAAATATCAACTTATATGACTACTAAAAATGGAACAACCTATGCTCCTTGGTCAACAACACCAGAAGGATATCAAGTTAAAGAAGTATATACGGAGGCTTATGACACTTCAATGAATTTAGAAGAAGGTGGAGTATATGTTAAATATACTGATGACATTCCTATAACAATACCACAACCACAAATACCTTTGAATAATTATCAATATATTACACTAACATTCGAAAATGCTCATCCAAATTATACTTCAACTACTGATGGAAATCAAAGAACACATATTATTAATTTCCCTGAAAATGTTGTCGCCGATATTTTAATAGTTGGTGGTGGAGGTGGTGGGGGAAGTCATGGTGGTGGAAATTATGAATGTGGTGGAGGTGGCGCTGGTGCTTTTCAATATATTAATAATGTAATGTTATATGGTGTTTATAATATTATAGTTGGTAATGGAGGTTCGCCATCTGGTAAAGGTTATTCTTCTCAAATTAAATATTCTAATAATATTTTATATAATTGTGAAGGTGGTGGTGCTGGTGGTGGTTCTAATGGTATTTTAAACGCTAATAATAACGGTGGAAGTGGTGGTGGAGGACAATTTGGCTATAATAATTTTGGAATTGCAAATGAAAGATTGAAAGGTTTCAATGGGGCAAAAGGAACTACTAATTCAGGAATAAATGAAGGTGGTGGTGGTGGTGGGGCAGGTGGTTCAGCTATATTAAAATTTGGAGGTATAGGTAAAATATGCGATATATTGGGTAATAATAATTATTATGCTGGTGGTGGTGGTGGATGTACATATAGTTCTATAAGAGGAGATGGAGGTTTGGGTGGAGGAGGAAAAGGTAGCACTTCTTCTTTGCAAGCAGAAAACGGATTAAATGGTACAGGTGGTGGAGGTGGTGGAGGTTATTTAGTCGGAAATAAACCAGGTGGTAGTGGCGGTTCAGGCATAGTCATCATAAGATATTATGTTGCGTCAAGTATAACTCATAAATATTTGACATTAAATTATACACCTCTTTCTAATTTAGTATATGATTTTACTCCATATAATGATTTTACAAGTTGGACGAATTATGCCACACAAATTGGAGCTACTTGGGATTTAGAATTATGGTATTCAACTATCGGTGTATTTAAGGGAGGTTTTGGATATATTCAATTACGATTACCAAATGATTACGATAATATAAAAATAAATTACGCAAATCCTCACACAACAGATTACACTTATATTTATATTGATACTTTACAAAATCTTCCAACAACAGTACCTACTGATAATTATAAGGATAGAGCAGCTCCTTATGAATCAAGAACATATAGTACATCATATACATTCGGACAATATTTGAAAATTGTAGAATATGATAATGCTGTAATTGGAGGAGACCTAATAATAACATTTAGTAAAAGTCAAACAAAATATACTTTAAATGTTCTCGAAGATACAACTTGTGATATATTAGTTGTTGGTGGTGGTGGTGCTGGTGGAAATTCTATGGGTGGTGGTGGTGGTGCAGGAGGTGTCGTATATACTATTAATCAAACATTAAATGCTGGAACTTATACTATTGGAGTTGGTAAAGGAGGATTAGGAATATCATTAGCACAGGATTATGGTACAGGACAAGGAACAATTGGAGCCGACCAAGATGGAAAAGATAGTTTTATTAAAGATACTAATGGAAACTATGTTTCTTTGAATATGGGAGGAACTAATCAAAATTTAAGAGCGTATGGTGGAGGTGGTGGTGGTATTTACTTTAACCCAGTATATGTCAATGGAAGAGATGGAGGTAGTGGTGGTGGTTGTAGTGAATCAAATAATAATAATTGGGTAGTAAATACAGCAGGTTCTGCTTTACAGGGAAATACTTACTGGAATGGAATTACTTATGTCGCAGGTGGTAAATCAGGAAGACAAAATACAACACAATATCAAGACTATAACGCAGGAGGTGGAGGGGGGGCAGGTAGTAATGGTAATGTATATAAAGATGGTAATAACGGTGTCTCAATAAATATTACTGGATCACAAAAATATTACGCAGCAGGAGGTGGAGCAGGTCAATACTCTATAAATTATTCAACCAATGAGGGTATAGGAGGTTCTGGCATTGGAGGAAATGGTAGAATATATAGCGGAACATCATATTTGAGGGAGGCAACAAGTGGAACAAACGGAACAGGTAGCGGAGGAGGAGGTGGATCATACACACAAGACCCAGATAATCCAGCTGGAAGTGGCGGTTCAGGTATAGTCATCATACGATATAAAATTAATAATTATAAATTAAAAGGATTAAGTTGGAATTATAGTAATCAATATGATGATGTATATTATATGAATAAAGTTAGTATTAATAAGTATAATGCAACATCCCAACTAGATATAAATGGTGATATTGTCGGTACTTCTAAAAGTTTTAAAATAGTACATCCTATTTCAAAAAATATATATTTATATCATGCTTGTATTGAAGGTCCTCGTTTTGATAATATATATCGTGGAAAAAAATTAGTTATTAATGGTTATTGTGAAGTTGATATTGATAGTGATTGTAATAGTACAGGGGGGATGACACCTGGTACTTTTGTAGCTTTAAATGATAATTGTCAATTATATCTACAAAATAATCAAACTTTTGATAAAGTTAGAGGATATATTGAAAATGGAATAATAAAAATATATTGTATAAATACTACCGAAAATATAATGGTTGATTGGCTTGTTATTGGTGAAAGAAAGGATAATGATGTTATTAAAAGCTCATTTACAAACGCAAGTGGTAAATTAATATGTGAACATTAATTTACCTTGTATTATTTTTATAAATATTTATACTAATTAAATATAGAGAGGTAATTCAATGCCGATTGGGCTGAATAATACAGATATAGAAGTTGATTATGGAGATGGTAATGTATTTAATATAGATATTCCTAAATATAATATAACAAATACT
>Ga0075458_10000033_pt1 | contig 38202 bp, 60 predicted proteins | sample DEB3_08_DNA_FD_77576 | JGI IMG/M metagenome (GOLD analysis project Ga0075458, IMG submission 77576) | Aqueous microbial communities from the Delaware River and Bay under freshwater to marine salinity gradient to study organic matter... | ecosystem: Environmental > Aquatic > Marine > Coastal ... | reverse complement strand
TCTCACGCGCAAAAAAAACGCACTGCCGGGATTTCAGCGCGGCCGGTGTGGGTTTCTTGTCAAAAAACGGAGTTCCCATGGCCCGGCCCCGCTTCAAGCCGACCGCGAAGCAACGGGAGCGGGTCAAGCTGTGCAAGGCAGACGGCTGGTCGAATGACCGGATCGCCCGGCAGATCGGGATCTCGCGGCCGACCCTCGAGCAGTATTTCGCCGAGGAAATCGAGTTCGGGGCGGATACGAAGCGGCTCGAGCTGATCGAGGCCATGGATGCGGCGGCGAAGAAGGGCAACGCATCGGCGGGCAAATGGCTTCACGAACGGTTCGACGCGGCGCGAGCCGCGGCCCAGATCGAGCAGCGCGGCCAGGTGCAGGAGCCGGAGCGCAAGCCGGGACGGGTGAACAAGCGCGAGGAACTGCAGGAGGCGGCGGCGAAGGTGGGCGGCATCTACGCCGTGAGGCCGGGGCCAGAGAAAACCCACTGACTTGGTCGACGGCCTGCCCGGACTGGGTCGAGCGCATCGTCCAGCGGCGGTCGCTGATCCCCTTCGAGCCGCTGTTCCCCGACCAGGCGCAGGAGGCGCTGGCGGTCTTCAAGTCGCTGCGCGTCGTCGACGTGGCCGGCCAGCCGACCTTCGGCGAATCGGCCGACGAGTGGGTCTTCGACTTCGTGCGGGCCATCTTCGGCGCCTACGATGCGGCGCGGGCACGGCGGCTGATCCGGGAGTTCTTCCTGTTGATCAGCAAGAAGAACACGAAGTCGACGATCGCCGCGGCGATCATGCTGACGGCGCTGATCGTGAACTGGCGCCACAACGCCGAGCTGCTGATCTTGGCGCCGCGTGTGGAGGTGGCGAAGAATTCCTTCGAGCCGGCCGCTGCGATGGTGCGGGCCGACCCCGAACTGACGGCGCTGCTGCACATCCAGGACAGTTGGCGGCAGATCAAGCACCGGATCACCGGCGCCGTGCTGAAGGTCGTGGCCGCCGACACGGCGACCGTGAGCGGCAAGAAGGCTGCGTTCATCCTGATCGAGGAGCTCTGGGAGTTTGGCAAGCGGCCGAACGCCGAGGCGATGCTGCGCGAGGCCCTGGGCGGCATGGCCTCCCGCCAGGAGGGCTTCGTGATCTACCTCTCGACCCAGTCGGACAACCCGCCGGCGGGTGTCTTCAAGTCGAAGCTGGACTACTTCCGGTCGGTGCGGGACGGCGAGATCGACGACCGCAAGTGCCTGCCGGTCCTGTACGAATTCCCGCCGGCCATGGTGGAGTCGAAGGCCTACCTCGAGCCGCGGAACTTCTACGTCACGAACCCGAACATCGGCCGATCGGTCGACGCGGAGTTCCTGAGCGACGAACTGGCGAAGGCGCGCATCGGCGGGCCGAACTCCATGGCGATCTTCCTCGCCAAGCACCTGAACATCGAGATCGGCATCGGCCTGCGCAACGACCGCTGGCCCGGCGCCGAGTTCTGGCAGCGGACCGAGGACCGGACCATCACCCTCGACAGCCTGCTGGACCGCAGCGAGGTGGTGATCCCCGGGATCGACGGCGGCGGCCTCGACGACCTGTTCGGCCTGACGGTGCTGGGCCGCGACCGGCAGACGAAAAACTGGCTGTCCTGGTCGCATGCGTGGTGCCACCAGGGCGTGCTCGAGCGGCGCAAGTCGATCGCGAGCCTACTGCAGGATTTTCGGGCGGCCGGCGAGCTGACGATCGTCGACGACGAGCTCGACGACATCTCGGCAATCGTCGAGATCATCGCGACCATCAAGGACCGCGGGCTGCTGGGCGGCGTCGCGGTCGACCCGGCCGGTCTCGGTGAGTTCGCCGACGCGCTGGCAGAGATCGGCGTGACGGCCGAGGGCGGCCTGCTGAAGGGCGCTCCCCAGGGCTACGCGATGATGAACGCGATCAAGACCGCGGAGCGCAAGCTGGCGAACGGCACGCTCCGGCACGCGCCGTCGAAGCTGATGTCGTGGTGCGTCGGGAACCTGAAGATCGAGCCCACGGCCACGGCGATCCGGGCCACGAAGCAGAACGCCGGGGACGCGAAGATCGACCCTGTCATGGCGCTGTTCGACGCCGTCACCTTCATGTCGCTGAACCCGCAGGCCGCCGCGCAGCTCGACGTCGCGGCGATGCTCGGCTGACCACGGAGACCACCATGAAGACCATGCACCGCACGTCGGTCTCGGACGGCGAGGGCCTCGACTTCGTCCTCTCGGACGGCAGTCTCGATCGCCACGGAACCCGGATCAACCCGAAGGGCTGGGACCTGCGGAACTTCAAGAAGAACCCGATCGCGCTGTTCGGCCACGACGGCCGCTTCCCGATCGGATCCTGGGAGAACATCCGCGTCGAGGGCGACAAGCTGGTGGCCACGTTGAAGCTGGCGGCCAAGGGCACGTCGGCCCGCATCGACGAGATCATCAGCCTGGTCGAGCAGGGCATCCTGCGCGCGACGTCGGTCGGCTTCTCGGTCTTGAAGTACGGCGTCGCCGGCAAGGACCAGTTCGACTTCATCGAGCAGGAGCTGCTGGAGACCTCGGTGGTCTCGGTCGGCTCGAACTCCAACGCGCTGGCGAAGGCCCGGGCGCTGAACCTCTCCCCCGAAACACTGTCCATGGTCTTCGGCGAGTCCGCCAATGAAGCCCGCGCGACCGTGAGCAACGCCGGCAAGACCGCCGCGAACCCTCCCCAGACCGAAAGGCCCAAGGCCATGAAGAAGACCCTGTCCCAGCGCATCGTGGATGCGCAGAACGAACTGAACCTGAAGCGCGACAAGCTCGCCGAGCTGAACGCGGCCGACGACCTCGACCTCGACGCGATCGAGCAGGCCACGAACGACATCGGCCTCGCCGAGCGCACCGTGAACGTGCTCAAGGCCTCGGAGGCCAAGCTCGGCACCGAGATCGAGCGCGAGACCGGCGGCGCCCCGGCGATCGCCCGGGCCCCGCTCGGCAGCCCGCTGAAGGGCATCAACGGCTTCGACCTGATCACCCGCGCGGCGCTGGTCCGCGGCGTCTCGCACTTCGCGAAGAAGCCGATCGACCAGGTGCTGCAGGAGCGGTACCCGGGCCACGAGGCGACGGCGGTGTTCACCCGCGCCGACCAGACGATCGGCACCACGACGGTGTCGGGCTGGGCCTCGGAGCTGGTGCAGACGGCCTACGCCGACTTCCTGCAGGCCCTGCAGCCCTACTCGGTGTACCCGGCGCTGCGCGACCGCGGCATCCGCCTGTCGTTCGACGGCGTGGGCACCGCCTCCATGCCGAGCCGCACCGCCGGCGGCGCCGGCGGTGGCTTCGTCGCCGAGGGATCGCCGATCAAGGTCGGTCGCATCACCACGGCCGCCACGACCATGACGGCGAAGAAGCTGGGCATCGTCGTCCCGTTCTCCCGCGAGCTGGCCAAGCGCAGCACGCCGGCGATCGAGGCGCTGGTGCGCCAGGCCATCCTCGAGGACACCGGGTCGACGCTCGACCCGCTGGTCCTGGACGCGACGGCGGCAGACTCGGCCCGTCCGGCCGGACTCCTGAACGGCGTCTCGGCGGCGGCCACCGGCTACGCCGGCGGTGACTACCAGGCGGTGATCGAGGACTTCAAGGCGCTGCTGGCACCGTTCATCTCGGCGAACGGGGCCGACAACATCACCGTGATCATGAACCCGGCCCAGGGTCTCGCGATCTCGCTGATGGCCGGCCCGGTCGGCAACCCCGGCTGGTTCGACGAGATCCGCAAGCGGGTCACGATCGTCGAGTCGACCAACGCCACCGCGGCGCGCCTGATCGCGATCCGCAACTCCGACCTGGCGACCGCGCTCGGCGACATGCCGGAGTTCGACGTCAGCGAGCAGGCGACCATCCACATGGAGGACACCACGCCGCTCGAGATCGTGAGCGGCACCGGCCCGACCACGGCCGACCCGGTGCGCTCGCTGTGGCAGACCGCCAGCATCGGCGTCCGCATGCTGATGGACGTCAGCTGGAAGATGCGCCGCAGCGGCATGGTGCAGTGGATCAACGGCACCAGCTACTGAGCGTAGCCATCCGACCATGAACCCCACAGAGGGCGCTTCGGCGCCCTCTATTTCGTCATCTTCAACACAAGAGGTGCCCTCATGGGTCTCCGTCGTTTCCGGGTGGCTGTGACCACCGACGCCAGTGGCGACGCCACGGCCTACACGCCCTACCTGTCGGGCTACATCCACTCGATCCAGTACGTGAAGACCGACTTCGCCGACGGCGTCGACTTCACGATCACCGCCGAGGCGACCGGCGAGACGATCTGGACCGAGTCCAACGTCAACGCCGCCGCGGTCAAGGCGCCGCGCCAGGCCACGCACAGCACGGCCGGCGTGGCCGCGCTCTACGCCGCCGGCGGCACCGCCGTGCAGGACCGCGTCGCGGTCAGCCGCGATCGCGTCAAGATCGTGGTCGCCCAGGGCGGCAACGTGAAGTCCGGCGCGTTCAACATCCTCGTCGACGACGGCAAGGGCCTGTGATCTTGGCGGGGAGCGTTCGCGCTCCCCGTCACCTACTTCCCGGAGGCAGCATGCACACCACCTGGTACGTCCTCGAAAACGGCCAGCCGGCGAACCCGGACGACTGCGCCCCCGACGCTTCCGGCCGCCTGGTCCACAAGAGCGGCACGCCGGTGGCGATGCGCGGCGACGTTCCCAGCAGCCGCGCCATGTCGGCCGACGACCTGCAGGCCGCCGGCGCCAACCGCGAGCTGAAGCCGGCCGCGACCGGCCGCGGCTACCGCACGCGCGCCGCCAAGGCCGACTGATGAAGCTGCCCTCCCTGCGCGCCCTGCTGCCCTGGCGGAAGCGCGCCGCCGAGGGCGCCTATCGCCCGGGCCCGTATCTCCTGAACGACGGCTGGCTGTCGGCGACGGCCGGCCGTTTCACGAACTGGTGGCAGCTCGGCTACTCGCCCGAGAGCTACACCAGCAACTCGGCGATCGTGGAGGCCTGCGTCGGCGCATACAGCCAGACGATCGCCATGTGCCCCGGCGACCACTGGCGCAAGCTGCCGAATGGCGGGCGCGAGCGGGTGACCACGTCGGCGCTGAGCCGCGTGCTGCGGCGGCCGAACGACTACCAGAGCCTCTCGGACTTCCTGCTCAACCTGACCCGCCGGCTGTACTCGGACGGCGAGGCGTTCGCCTATGCCGTCAGGAACGACCGCTTCGAGATCGCCGAGCTGCACCTGATGCGCAACGGCCGCGCCGGCGTGTCGTCGACCGGCGAGATCTTCTACGCGCTCTACGGCAACGACGTCGCCGAGCGCCGCTTCGATCTGTCCCGCGCCATCCCGGCCCGCGACGTCCTGCACGTCCGCCTGCACACCCCGACGCACCCGCTAAAAGGGGTCTCGCCGCTGCTGGCGAACCAGCTGTCGCTCGCGCTCGCCGGCGCGGCCATGAGCCAGCAGGTCACGTTCTACCTCAACCAGGCGCGGCCCTCGTTCATGCTGGAGACCGAGGCGCAGCTGACCCGCGACCAGGTCCGGGATCTCCGGGCGAGCTGGAACGAGCAGACGCAGGGCGAAAATGCCGGCGGCACGCCGATCCTCGCCTGGGGCCTGAAGGCGAAGCCGGTGATCACGAACGCCAACGACAACCAGCTGGCCGATCTTCTGAAGATCAGCCAGGAGGACGTCGCGCTGGCGTTCCAGATGCCGCTGCAGGTGCTGGGAATCGGCGGAACGCCGTTCGCCAGCACCGAGGCGCTGATGGCGTCCTGGAAGGCCCGCGGCCTCGGCTTCGCGTTGAACCATATCGAAGAAGCCTTTGGGCTTCTGTTCGACCTGAAGGGCATGCCGGACGAGTACCTCGAGCTGGACACCCGCGCGCTGATGCGCTCGGCCTTCAAGGACCGGATCGAGGGCCTCGCCCGCGGCGTTCTCAGCGGCATCTACAGCCCCGACGAGGCCCGCGCCGAGGAAGACCTGCCGGCGGTCCCGGGCGGCGTCGGCGCCGAGCCGCGTGTCCAGCAGCAGGTCGTCCCGCTGAGCTACGGCGCGGAGATGGAGCCCACCCCGCCGGCCGCGCCGCCGCCGCCCGCCGCGCCCGCCGCGCCCGAGCCTCCCCACAATCCAGAAGCCGAGGGCCCAAATGACAGCGAACCCCGCGCCGTCGATTTCTCCGCTCGGTCGCTCCTCAACGCCGCCGACGAGTTCGACCGCCGTGCAGCTGCCTGATTCGCTGCGCGAGGCGCTGGGCCAGGTCATCGCCGACCTGCGCCGCGAGTGGCGCCGCGAGCGCGAGGTGATCGAGGCGCAGGCGCGGGAGACGGTCGCCGGCCTGCGTGCCCGCGTCGTCGAGCTCGAGGCCGAACTGCGCGCCAAGATCGAGGCCCGGCTGGCTGAGGTGAAGGATGGAGCCCCTGGCGAACAGGGTCCGGCCGGCGAGCTCGGCCCGCGGGGCGAGCGCGGCGAGCCGGGGCCGATCGGCCCGCAGGGCGAGCGCGGCGAACCCGGCGCGGCCGGCGAGCGTGGCGCCGAGGGCGCACCCGGCAAGCTGCCCCGCGTGGCCGAGTGGCAGGACCGGGTTTATCGCGAGGCCGAGGTCGTGACGTTGGCCGGCGGCGTGTGGCAGGCGGCCCGCGACACCGGCAAGGCGCCGCCGCACGAGGACTGGACCTGCATCGTGGCAGCCGGGCGCGACGGCGCCGATGGCCGCTCGCTGAACCCCCGCGCCACCTGGTCGCCGGACGAGACCTACGCGCGCCTCGACATCGTGGCGCTGGACGGCGGGGCCTTCGTGGCGCGCCGCGACGATCCCGGCCCGTGCCCGGGCGATGGCTGGCAGCTGCTGGCCATGCGCGGCAAACCCGGCCGACCGGGCGAGAAGGGCGACTCGGTCAAGGGCGACCGTGGCCCGCCGGGCCCGCCGGTGGCCAGCATCGACCTGGACGAGACGGGCATGGTGACGATCGAGAACGCAGACGGCAGCAGGGTGCAGGGCGACTTCGCCCGCGTGCTGGCCGCGATCGGCCGGTAGCCATGGCCGCGCAGCCTTACCGCACCGTCGTCGACAACGCCGCGACGAGCCGCGCGCTGGTCGAGGCCACGACGGTCTTCGACGAGATGGGCGTCACGCCGACCGACGAGCAGACCGCCCGCATGGAGGCTGCCATCCTGCAGGCCTCCGGGCTGATCGACCGCTTCCTCGACCGGGTGCTGGCCGAGGAGGACGTGACCGACCACTTCCGGTCGCCCCGCGGCGAGGTGCTGCGGCTGTCGCGCTGCCCGGTGGTCGAAGTCCTCGAGGTGATCGAGGCCGGCACCGAACTGACCACCGACGACTACGAGCTCGACGAGGCGACCGGCCAGCTCTGGCGGCTGAGCGACGGCGACCGCATCTGGTGGTCGGACGCCGCGGCCATCACGGTCTCCTACGTCGGCGGCTACGGGCTGCCAGACGACCTGCCGGCCGACATCCAGCGCGCGGCGATCGAGCAGGCGAAGTCGCAGTACATGGCTTCCGGTCGCGACCCGAACCTGCGGTCGTTCTCGGTCCCAGACGTCTACCAGGCGACCTACTCGGTCGGCGGCGGTGACAGCATGGGCAAGTCCGGGCTGCTGGCGCAGGTCGAGGGCGCGCTGGCGCCGTACCGCAGGGTAGGGGCGTGACGCTCGCCGAGACGGTCGCCGCGGTGCTGGCCGAGCACGGCGAGACCATGACGCTGGCGCGTGCCTCGCACACGTCGATTGCGGTGATGGGCAAGCGGCTGATCGGGACCACCGAGGAGACCGGCGGCTCGGCCGAACAGCAGCGGTTCCGGGTAAAGATCGGCACCGCCGAGCTCGACGCCTCGGCCTGGGCAAGCAAGGTGCCCACGACCACCGACACCCTGACGGTCGGCGGGCGGGTGCGCGCGATCGTCGACGTGCGGCCGCTCGGCGATGGCGGCGCGGTCGCGCTCTACGAGCTGGAGGTCATGGGCTAGTGGGCATCACGGTCGAGAACATCGGCCGCCCGCTGGACGGCAAGTCGATCGGCGAGTGGGTGAAGGCGGCCACGATCCGCACCGCCGAGGAGGCGCTGCGACAGGAGGTCAAGCGGGGCTTCGACGCCGCGCCGGTGGTCGTCACCGACGGCATGCCGCGGCGCGACTACGGGCTGGTGAAGCCCTTCGGCAAGATCGAGTTCATCGCGAACACCGCGCTGGCCGACGCCGTGCGCTGGGCGCTGACGGAGCTGCAGAAGCGCAGCCCCGTGCTGACCGGCCGCTACGCGCAGTCCCACGCGGTGCTGCTGAACGGGCAGGAGATCGAGGGCAACATCTGGCAGGCGCTGCGCCGGGCCGGGCCGATCGACCGGGTGCAGATCGTCAACCCGCAGCCCTACGCCCGCAAGATCGAGGCGGCGAGGGCGAACAAGAAGACCGGCCGCGGCGCGCGCAAGGCGCTGAGCAAGCAGGCGAAGGCGGGCGTCTACCAGCCCGTCGTCCGCGCCCTGGTGCAGCGGTACGGCAAGAGCATGTTCTTCGACTTCAAATACGTGAAGCTGGACACCGGCCTGAAGGTCTGGGGCAAGTCGGGCGGCAGCAAGAGCGCGAAGCGGGTGCTGCGCGACCAGGTCTACCCGGCGATCCAGTTCTTCAAGCGGCCGAGCGGCCTACCGAATTGAGGCGCACATGGCCGGTGACCCCCTCCGCGACGCCTTCCGCAGCGAGCTCACCACCGTGCTGGCGATCACGCCGGCGATCCCCTGGACGGTGAAGGACGTGCAGAACACCACCGAGCAGCCGGCCCCGCCGGCCGCCGACGCCGCGAGCTCGGCGCAGGGCCACTTTGAGATCGAGTTTCCGGGCGCCACGGAGGCCCAGTACACGTTCGGCGCCCCCGGCGCGAACCTCCACCTCGAGCAGGGGCAGGTAACGATCCGCGCCGTGACCCGCCTGCGCGCCGGCACGACGGTGCGCGACCTCGCCGAGGGCTACCTCGCCACCGTGCGCAGCCGCTTTCGCATGCGCCGGTTTGCCGTCGGCTCGCTGCAGTGCCGCATCACCGACACCGCGCCTATGGGCGGCGGGCAGGACGAGGCCGGCATGTGGGTCGAGTCGCTGGCGCTGGGCTACGAGATCTTCAACGTCGGCTGACCGCCGACCCTGACACCGACCGACCGCCGCCCATCCGGGCGGCTTTTTCATGTCCCAAACCTAGGAGCACCGCAAAATGGACTCTGCGAACAAACAGTCGGCGGTGATCGCCGAGGTCACCCAGGGCACCACGCCCAGCTCGCCCGCCTTCAAGCTGCTCCGCGACACCCGCGTCTCCGGCGGCGCGCAGCGTGGCGCCTCCCGCTCGCCGGAGCGCCGGCCCGACCGTGCGATGGCGAACTTCTACAAGAACCTCGCCAGCTTCGGCCGCTCGATCGAGATCCCGTTCTCGCGCGACGCGGCGACCGACATCCTGCTCGAGTCGGCGCTGTGCGGCGCCTGGTCGACCGACGTCCTGAAGAACGGCTCGACGAAGAAGTTCTTCACCCTCGAGGAGAAGTTCGAAGGCGGCGCCACGGACCCCTACCGCCGCACGCTGGGCTGCATGGTCGACTCGCTGTCGATCGCGCTGCGCAACGGCGAGCCGGGCCAGATGGTCTTCGGCCTGCAGGCGCTCAGCGAGAGCACCGCCACGACGGCGATCGCCAGCTCCACCTACGCCGCGCCCACGCCGGGCTACGCGCCGGTGACCCCGGCCGACATCACGGTGAACGACCTGTTCGGCCTGACCACCCCGAAGGTGACCGCGCTGAACCTGAACATCAGCAACAGCCTGTCCCCGCAGCACGCCTGGGGCTCGGTCGACCCGCACGCGATCGGGCTGGGCCTGTTCTCGGTGACCGGCTCGGTCACGTTCTACTTCTCCGCGCTGGCCGATTACTCGACGTTCGTCACGCCGACCGGCGCGCTGACGCTCGACCTCACGATCGGCTCGGAGGCGAACTACAAGGACCAGCTGGTCCTGTCGAACTGCGTCGTGAGCAATCCCGACGTCGACGACCCGGGCGCCACCGGCACCCACATGGTCACGCTGAACTTCGAGGCCATGTACGACTCCAGCGACGCCGCGGCGATCGTCTGGAATCGCAACGTCGCGTGACGCGATGAAGTACCTGATCGAGGCCAACTTCCACGTCTTCCTGCCCGCGCAGGACGGCAAGGCCGAGGCGAAGGTCGCCTTCGGCCGCGGCCAGGTCGTCGACGAGTCCGACATTCCCGAAGGCCACACCGGCGACGACTGGGTGGCCAAGGGACTCGCCACGGTGGCTTCGGCCACCTAGCGGCGCCGTAAGGCACCGCGTCCCCCGGGGGCCAGCAGGTCGGTGCTGGCCCCCACCCCTCCCGACCCGAGGAAACCATGAACGACGTGAAGTACACCTTCGACAACATCGAGGCGCTGCAGCGCAACCGCGAGATCGAGGGCGAGAAGGGCACCGAGATCGGCCTGCCGGGCGGCATCACGCTGACCGTGCTGGCCGCGAGCGACGCGAACCCGCGCTGGCGGGCGCGCTCCGAGCAGATCCACAGCGAGCTTCGGCGCCTGACGGCCGCCCGCGCCACGCCCGAGCGGCAGCGGTCCTACCTGTCGCGCGTCTACGCCGACTGCCTGGTGGTCGGCTGGTCCGGCGTGACGAGCAACGATGTCGAGGTGCCGTTCAGCCCAGACGCCTGCGCCGCCTTCCTGCGGCTGGCCGACGACGCCTTCGAGGCGATCGGCAACGTGGTGCACGACACCAAGATGTTCCGCGGCGAGCGCATCCAGATCGCGGTCGACCAGGGAAAAGCCTGATCCGCTGGGACATCGAGAACGAGGCGCTGATCCCGGACTGGCGAGCCCACGCCGACAAGGGCGAGGAATGGGCCGTCGAGCGGCTCCTCTCTCGCCCGGCGCTGTCTCCCGAGGTCGTGCCGGTCTGGGCGGCCTTTCAGCACCTCGACCCCTACCGCCCGCGCCTGCCGATCGGCGGCGGCATGGGCCCGGGCATCCTCCTCCCGCTCCCGATCCCCCGGCCGGACATCCGGTCCGAGGGCGAGCGCCTCGGCTACCGGGGCGAGGGGCTCGAGGACTTTTGCGAGATCGTCGAGCAGCTCGATCACGCCCTGATCGAGGCCACGGCGCGGCGCGAAGCCGACCGGGCGAAGGCCTCGGCAAAGCAGGCCCAGCAACGGTCCCGACCCCAGCGAAGGTGATCCGATGGCCGACGAGACCAAGATCATCCGCATCGTCGTCGACTCGTCGGCGGCGATCGACGGCTCGCGCCGGGCGACCGACGCGCTGGCGCGGATGGAGCGGTCTCTCGACCAGTCGAAGACCGCCCTCGAGCGCATGGAGGCTGGGCTCGGGCGCGTCGGCGGCTTCCTGAAGGCGCAGATCGCCCTGCAGGTCGCCGAGCTCGGCTCGCGCCTGATCGAGATGGGCCGGCAGGCCTTCGAAGCCGCGGCCGGCCTCGACGAGCTGGCCGAGCAGCTGGGCACGAACGCCCGCGCGCTGCAGGGCCTGCAGTACCAGGCCGGCCAGTACGGCGTGAAGGCCGAGCAGCTCGAGACGGCGCTGTCGAAGTTCAGCCAGAAGATGGGCGAGGCGGCCGACGGTTCGAAGGACATGGTCGAGGCGCTGAACGCGCTCGGCGTGAAGAACCTCGACTTTCAGGGCAAATTGCGCCCGACGGAAGCCCTGATGCAGGACGTCGCCGCGGCGATCGTCTCGATCGAGGACCCGGCCAAGCGGTCCGCCGCCGCCGTCGACTTCTTCGGCAAGGCCGGCACGCGCATGCTGCCCATGCTGGGCGAGATCGCGAAGGGCGCCGACAACATGGCTGCCGCCGCCGAGCGGGCGGGCGCGATGATCTCGGGCGACACGATCGCGCGGCTCGACAAGCTGTCGGACAAGATGGAGGCCAACCGGGTGAAGTGGCGGGCGCAGATGGCCGAGGTGGCCGCTGCGCTCGACGAGGCCCGCGAGGGCTTCAACAAGTGGGCGACCGAGACCGGCGCCGGCGCCGAGGCGTGGCTGAAGCGCCAGGCTGACGGCCTGAACGAGTGGGCGCAGGGCCTGTCCGAGGCCGTGGCGATGGCCGGCGCGCGGGCGTCGGCGATGTTCCTCGAGGCGTTCCGCGCCATGCCGGACCAGCTGGGCAAGCTGTTCACCGACGCGCTGAACAAGGCGATCGAGGCGGTCGAGGCTGGCCTCAACAAGATTTTGTCCGGCCTGTCCAACTCGCCGCTGGGCCAGTTCCTCGGCATCGGTGGCGGCTCGGTGAGCCTCGGCCGCATGTCGGGTGGCGGCGCCAGCTTCGGCGACTACACCGGGCAGATCGGCGCGGCCGGTGACGCCGCGGCCGGCAGCATGGCGGGCGTGCTGGCGGCGCGCCGCGAGGCGATGGCGCGGCAGGCGCTGATCAACCGGCAGGCCGGCATGGAGGGCGACGAGGCGAACGCCCGCGTCGGCAAGCTGGCCGGCGTCTACGCGCCCGGTGCCTCGACCTCGGCCGTGAAGGGCGCCGGCGGCAGCGAAGCGGATGCGATCGCGAAGGCGATGCGCGGCGCGCGGCTGGACGCCGATACGCAGACCGCGCTGGCCGAGGCCTCCGAGCGCGGCGCCCGCGCCGTGGCCGACCTCGAGACCCACTTCAAGGCGCTGAAGGCCGCCCAGGACGCCTACGGCAAGACCGCCGACCAGAACACCGCCGGCGTGGCGGCGCTGACGGCCGAGCTCGAGAAGCTGATGGCGGCGGCCGACAAGGGCAAGGCGCTGAAGGACTTCAACCTCGGCACCGCCGACCTCGAGAAGGCGAACGAGCTGCTGGAGGCCGAGAACCAGCTGGTGAACGCCTCGGCCGAGGTCCGCGCCCGCGAGCTCGCGATCATCAAGACCCGCCAGGAGATCCTTTCGAAGGGCCTCGACGAGACCAACGCCAAGGAGCGCGAGGCCATCGAGCGGCGCTACTCCGCGATCGAGCAGAACGAGCGGCTGAAGGCGCAGGGCGAGGAAATCAAGAAGGCGAACGAGCTGTGGACCGCGCCTCTGAAGTCGGCGCTGGAGTCGATCCAGCGCACGGGCGCCGACATGTGGGAGCAGCTGCTCGAGAACGGCAAGTTCTCGGCCGAGGAGTTCGGCCAGATCTTCATCAAGATGGCGCGCCGCGCCGCGGCCGAGCTGCTGGCGCTGGCGACCATCCGGCCGGTGATCAGCGTGGCGATGCAGGGCCTCGGCTCGGTCGGCCTGGTCTCGCCCGGCACCGCCACGGCGCTCGGCTACCCGTCCTCCGGCGGCGGTGGCGGCAGCATCGGCGGCCTGGGTGGCATGGGCGGCGGCAGCCTGTTCGGTGGCGGCCTGTTCGGCAGCACCGGCGGCGGCAGCAGCAGCGGCTGGCTGGGCAACATCGGGTCCTGGCTGAACTCGCCGATCGGCGGCTCGTGGTCGGGGATCTCGAACGTGCCGGCCGGAGCCTTTGGCCCGGCGCCGAACACGACCGGCGGCCTCGGGCTCAGCGGAACGACCTGGGGGCAGGGCCTCGGCGCCGCCGCCGGCGCCGGCATGGGCATCTACCAGCTGGCGACGGCCAAGGGGAACACCGCGAAGACCATCGGCGGCATCGCCTCGCTTGTCGGCGCCGGCGTCAGCCTGATCCCGGGCGTCGGCCAGATCGCCGGCCCGATCATCGGCATGCTGGGCGGCCTCCTGCCTAGCCTGTTCGGCGAAGGCGAGAAGATCCCGCCGATGCCGCCGCTGGATTACGGCGCCGGCGTGATCAACCCGGCCGGCATGGGCTTCAGCTACGCCGAGAACCAGCTGAACGGCGGCAAGGGCATGGGTGGCGCGGCGTCGTCGATCGGCGGCAGCGTCATGGGCCTGTTCAAGCGCGCGGGCCTGACCGGCGTCCCGGGCATGCTGATCGGTGGCGACATCGCCTCCGGCATGAACAGCGTCTGGAGCGGTGGCCAGTGGCAGCAGTCGCCCTACACGCAGGTCGGCCTGCACACGCCGGGCGGCTACGAGCGCCTGACCTACAACGACAGCAGCCGCACGCCCGAGCAGGCGGCCGACCTGCTGGTCGCGGCGATGTTCCGCGCCAACGTGCTGCGCGGCGGCGTCACGGGCGCCTCGCCGGCGCTGCAGACCGCCGTCGCCAACAGCCAGCCGAATACCGCGAAGGCCGTCCAGGACCTGATCGACTTCGTCAACGCCTACGACAAGCTGGGCCAGTCGGCGGCGACGGCGAAGGACGCCCTGATCAAGCTGGGCGACCAGTTCGGCGAGATGGCTGCGACGGCCGGCGGCTACGGCCTGTCGGGCGACCCGATCGCGGCCGAGTACAACAAGCAGAAGTTCCGTTACGCGCAGGACTTCATCGACGGCATGCTCGACCCGCTGGCGGTGCAGCTGCGCGCCCTCGAGGACCAGAAGAACGACTCGATCGCCTCGGCCGAGTACATCCGTGACAAGGTCGGCGGGGTCTACGTCGACATCAACAAGATCACCGAGTATTGGCTGAAGAAGGAACTCGACCTCAAGGCGCAGTACGCCGAGAAGTCGGTCGGCCTCTACCAGGACCTGATCGACCGGCTGACCTACGGCGACCTCGCGAACGCCACGCCGACGCAGACCTACGGCGGCACTCGCGCCAGCTACATGGCGACGCTGGCGCAGGCGCAGGCGGGCGACCCGACGGCCGCCGGCAACCTCGGCGGCGTGGCCGAGGCCTACGCGAACGCCAGCCGAAGCTACTTCGGGTCGTCGGCCGAGTACGCCGCGCTGGCCGAACAGATCCGCAGCGACCTGGTCGCCCAGCAGTCCAAGGCGATCGGCGGCGATGCCGGCGCGCAGTCGGCCCAGATCAACGAACTGATCCGGTCGGCGGCCAACGACCGCGAGGAGATGCGGGCCCTGCGCGAGCAGATTGCGGCGCTCACCGCCCAGATGGCGCGGCGGTAGCCCGTGGCCACTTCGGTCTATCTCAGGACGGCGCCGCCGTGGCCGTTCGGCGCTGTCCCGCGCGACGAGCCCCGGGCGTTCCTGCTCGAGGCGGGCGTCGACGCCCAGCAGCTCGGTGCGCACGAGGGCAAGGCTTACCTGCTGGTGGCGACCCCGTTCGACGCCGCGCTCGAGCTCGACCTGCCCGGCCCGCCGTTCCCCTTCGGTGGCGTGCCGCGCCGCACGCCGCGGGCGACCACGCTGCAGGGCACGACGGCCACGATCTACCCGGCCGCCACCGGCAACGCCGCGCGCTCGACGGCGAACGACGACGAGCCCGCAGCGCAGTGGGTGCCGGGCAAGCTGAGCGGGGCCTTCAATTACGAGCTGGCGCTGTTCGTCGCCGAGGGGCCGACCTGGGGCAGCGGCGGCGGCACGCTCGGCATCCTTGAGCTCACCGACCCGGACGGCGAACTGGACGACCTGCGGACGCTAGGCTGGGACGGCGCGCCGATCGAGATCCGCCGCGGCGAGCCGGACGCCTATTTCTCGACCTACAGCACCGTCGCCAAGCTGTCGGCGGCCGGCATCCGCTTCGACCTGCGCCGCAAGGAGATCCTGCTGCGCGACCTATCCTGGCAGCTGAGCCAGGCCGAGCTCCACGGCGAGCGGTACGGCGGCACCGGCGGCGCCGACGGCGACGCCACCCTGAAGGGGCGGATCAAACCGATCGCCTTCGGCGAAGTGTTCAACATCCCCCCGGTGCAGATCAACGCCACCGGCCTGATCTACCAGGTCTCGTGCACGTCGGTGCTGGCGATCGACGCCGTGAAGGACGGCGGCAACGACCTGACGCCCGGCAGCGACTACGCGACCTATGCCGAGCTGGCGGCGGCCACGGTGGCATCCGGCCACTACGCGACCTGCAAGGCGCTCGGCCTGTTCCGGCTGGGCTCGGCGCCGGTCTACGCCATCACCGCCGACGTGCGCGGCGACAACGACAGCCGCAACGGCCTGACCTACCCGGAGACCCGGGCGCAGATCGCGCGCCGCATCGCGACCGGCCGGGGCAACATCCGGCTGCGCGACCCGCAGGATCTCGACGGCGCGACGTTCTCGGTGCTCGACCAGTGGCAGCCCGCCACCGTCGGCCGCTACTGGGACGCCGAGATCACGAAGGCCGAGGCGCTGTCGGAACTCATGGTCGGCTGCTGCGGCTGGTGGTCGATCGGCCTCGACGGCCGGCTGGCGATCGGGCAGGTCGAGGACCCGGCGCTGGCGGCGGCATCGCTCACCCTCGACTTCGACGGCGACAACGGCGCCGACGTGCGGGTCGACGCGCCGAGCATGACGAACTGGCAGCCGCCGCGCCGGTCCACGCTAATGGGCTGGCAGCGCAATTACACGCCGCTGTCGGTGACGCAGATCGCGGGCGTGGTGAGCCAGTCCGACGCGGCGATCCTGCAGGCGCAGGGCCAGCTGGCGACGTCGAACAGCCTGTGGGTGCAGTCGTCCTACCCGAGCTCGCCGGTCGTGCAGATCGACGGCGGGTTCGCGGCCGAGGCCGACGCCCAGCTGGAGGCCGACCGCCAGCGCCGGCTGTTCGGCCAGGTCCGCGAGGTCTTCGAGCTGCCGGTCGTGATGGACCCCTTCGCGCCGGTCGTCGGTCGGGTGGTGGCGATCGCCAACGCGAACCGCCTGGGCCTGGGCGCGCTCACGAAGGCGTGGTGCTTCGGCGTGGCCGTGAACGCCAACGGCAAGCCCATTCTCAAGCTGTGGCGGTAGCCCATGTCGAACGTGCTGATCCTGTCGCCGGGCAAGTCGGACGCCGCCACGCTGGCGGCATCGTCCGAGCTGGCGTCGCTGCCGGCCTCGAACCTGCAGAACATGCAGCCGAAGCGGAAGTGGCGCTCGGACGCGGCCACCTCGCCCTACCTCGAGCTGGACTTCGGCGCCGCCGGCTGCGCGGCCACCGGCTTCGCGCTGATCGGCCACAACCTCACGGCGTCGGCCACGATCCGGGTGCGCGGGAAAGCGACCTATCCGGTGACGAGCTCGCCGACCGTCGACACCACCGCCCTGTCGGCCTGGCCGTCGAGCGGGAAGCCCTCGGACGAGTCCTGGCCGCACTACCTGTCCTGGCTGTCCTGGTCGAACGTCACCGCGCTGCGCTACTGGCGCATCGACATCGCCGACGGCACGAACCCTGACGGCTACGTCGAGGCCGGCCGCCTCATGCTGGGCGCCTACTGGCAGCCCAGCCTGAACTTCGACCTCGCCGGCACGCCGCTCGCCTACGACCAGCGCGACGTCCAGATCGCGACCGACTACGGCAACACCTTCACCGATCGCCGCGCCACCACGGCGCCGCGGCTGTTCCAGCTGCAGATCAGCGCCGCCAACCGGACCGAGGTCCTGGCCGGCATCGCCGAGATCCAGCGGCTGCGCGGCATGTGGGGCGACGTCGCCTGCCTGCTCGACCCGGCCGCCACGACCCATTTTCACCGCCACAGCATGCAGGCCGTCTTCGCCGGGCAGCAGCGTCACCAGACGCCGCCGCTGTTCGATGCCAGCGGCGAGATGTGGTCGGTCGACCTCAACCTCCGCGAAGTCCTCTAGGAGCGCCCGACCATGTTCGCCAACAAGACCCTGCAGGCCATCACCAGCGTCGGCACCGGCGCGTACCAGCTGAACACGACCGGCACCGGCTCGTGGCAGACCTGGCGGTCGCAGTTCTCGACCGGCGCCCAGGTTGCCTACTACGCCGAGAACGCAGACGGGACCGTCTGGGAGTACGGCTACGGCACGCTGACGACAGGCACGCCGGACCAGATCAGCCGCAACGTGACCGACAGCAGCACCGGATCGATCATCGACTGGGCGTCGGGCGACGGCACGGTCTACGTCATGTCGGTGCCGTGGTCGGAGGCCCTCGAGGGTCGCTGGGACGCCACGAACAGCATGTTCGCCCCGGCCGGCCGGAAGCCCTGGACGGCGACCGGGACATCGGGCCTCAACGTCACCGCGGCGCACGCCGGTGGCCGGTACTCGTTCGACACGTCGGCGGCGGCGCGCACGGTCACCCTGCCGGCGATCGCGGACGTGCCGATGGGCTTCAACATCGAGGTCTGGGGGCTCAGCGCGTCCTACCCGCTGATCCTCGACCCGGCGGCCAGCGACGCGATCGACGCGACGGCCGGCGGCACGAACGTCGCCCTGCCGGGCAACTGCAACACGCTGTTGATCAGCGACGGCACCCAGTGGCGGACCGTGTTCCGCAACACGCCGGCGCTGGGCGTGCCGAAGGGCTACCTCTTCGGCCTGGAGTTCTCGACGGCCGGGAGCTCGACCACCGCCACGGTGTCGGCGGGCGAGGCGGCCGACTCGACCGGCGCGAAGATCATCAAGCTGGCGTCGAGCATGTCGAAGACGACCGGCGCATGGTCGGCGGGGACGGGCAACGGCGGCCTCGATACCGGCACCATCGCGAACTCGACCTCCTACCATTTCCACTTGATCGAGAACGTCGCGACGGGCGTGCAAGATGTGCTGATCTCGACCAGCGCGACCGCGCCGACCATGCCGAGCGGCTACACCCTGGCGCGGCGACTGTTCGGCGCTCGCACCGATGGCTCGGGCAAGTGGATCAAGGCGATCCAGAACGGCGACGAGTTCCGGCTGGAGACGCCACTCGACTACTCGGCAGTGCCTGGCAGCACCTCGCGCGGGAGCCTCTCCCTGGGCGTTCCGACGGGCGTCGTCGTGAACCCGCACCTCATGGTGTCGGTGACGGCCGGCGGCGGCTCGGGCTGCACGGCGCTCCTGACCTCGCTGGACGAGACGGACACTGCGCCGAGCGGCACGCTGAACCACGGCTCGGTGCCGAGCGCGGCCACGCAAAGCGCGGTCTTCGAGGTGCGGACGATCCACACGAACACCTCCGGCCAGATCGGCCGGCGCATCAACACGACCGACGGGCAGGTGAACGTCAAGCTGATGGGCTGGACCGACCGTCGCGGGAGGGACGCATAAATGGGCGCGTTCGTTGACCGGGACGGTGCACGGCGGATCGTCGGTCGGTTCGCCACGGCGCAACGCGACGGCCAAGAGTACCTCGCCGCCGACGCGCCCGAGCTGGTGCTCGACGACACCGTCCGCGCCAAGCTGGCCCAGATCGCCGCGCAGTTGGCCCAGCACACGACGGCCGGCGTCGAGTTCGGCGGCAAGCGGTTCGCGATCGATGACCGCAGCGTCGGCCGGATTGTCTCGCGGGCCGTCTTCGCCCGAGCCTGCATCGACGGCGCCGACCAGTGGAACGATGAGGTCTCCGGCTGGATCGCCATCGACAACACCCGGCCCAGCTTCACCGCGGCCGAGTTCTGGGAGTTCGCCAAGGCCGCCCAGCTCCACGTTACGGCGCTCACCCTGAACGCCCGCTCGCTGAAGGACGCCGTCCTGGCCGCCGCCGCCGCCGGTGACCTCGAGGCGCTGGCGGCGATCGACCCCTCCACAGGTTGGGAGTAGCGGCCCATGAGCGACGAGCGCGCGGCGGCAAGGTTCGAGGGGCGGGTATCCCTCGGCAACGTCCTGACGATCATCACCGGGATCGCCGCGCTTGCGCTCACATGGGGCAGCCTGCAGGGCGACTTCCGGGCGCTCGCCCAGCGGGTCGATAAGGGCGAGATCCGCGACGACAAGACCGCCGAGGCGCTGGAGGCCATCAAGGGCGCCATCGCCGAGATGCGGGCCGAGCAGCGCGCCACCCGCGTGGAGGCCGAGCGGGTCGTCCGCCAGCTCGACCGCGTGGCCGACCGGCTCGAGGCCCTGACGCGGGGCGGGGCGAGCAAGACGACCAACCCCTAGACCGACCAGAGGCACCACCATGATCAACCGTGACCGGTTCTTTCCGGCCGCGCGCGCCGGCGCGTTCGGCGGCTCCCTGACGCAGGGTCAGGTCGACGGCCTGAACTCGATCCTCGACGCCTGGGAGCGCCGGACCAACCCGGACCTGCGCCAGCTGGCCTACATGCTCGCCACCACGAAGCACGAGACGGCGCACACCATGCAGCCGATCGGCGAGCACGGCGGCGACGCCTACTTCTTCCGCATGTACGACCGCGACGGCGAGCGGCCCGAAGTCGCCCGGGCGCTCGGCAACATCGCGGCCGGCGACGGCGTGCGGTTCCACGGGCGCGGCTACGTCCAGCTGACCGGCCGGACGAACTACCACCGCATGAGCAAGGTGGTCGGCGCCGACCTGGTCGAGAACCCCGACCTCGCGCTCGATCCCGACGTCGCCGCCGTCATCCTCATGGAGGGCATGGAGCGGGGGATGTTCACCGGCGTCGGCCTGTCCCGCTACTTCAACCCGGTGGCGTGCGACTGGGTCGGCGCCCGCCGCATCATCAACGGCACCGACTGCGCCGCCCAGATCGCCGAGATCGCCAAGGCCTTCAACGTGGCGCTCGACGGCGCCCGCTAGGCCATCAACCGAGGGAACCGACCATGCCCGCCTTCCTGATCCCGCTGCTCCTCAACCTTGCGCCGACCGTCGCCAGCTGGGTGCTGGGCGACAAGACCGGCAAGGCTGTCGACCAGGTCGCCGGCATCATCAAGCAGACCACCGGCCTCGACGGCGACCCGGCCGACGTCTTGTCGCAGAACCCCGAGCTGGCGCTCCGGCTGAAGGAGGCGCTGATCCGCGCCGAGAGCGAGGAACGCCAGCGGCAGCACGAGGAGGTGCTGGCCCAGCTGGCCGACGTCGCCAGCGCCCGGCAGCAGACCGTCGACCTGGCGAAGGTCGGCTCGGCGATCTCGTGGGGCGCCCCGATCATCAGCGTGATCGTGACCGCCGGCTTCTTTGCCATGCTCTACCTGGTCGTGACCCGCGAGATCCCCGAGGGCTCGCAGCGCCTCGCCGACATCATGCTCGGTTGGCTGGGCGCGGCGTTCTCCGCAGTGGTCGGCTACTGGGTCGGCAGCTCGGCCGGCAGCGCGCAGAAGACCAGCCTGGTCGAGGCGCTGGCCCGGAAGCAGTAGAGATCGGCCGCCACCCGGCGGCCCACGATCTCGGCGGTCGGCCCTTCCGACGTCGAGTGCCCGACGAGGGCGTTTCCTCCCTAAACTTGAACGCCCGCCTCGGTGACCCCGGGGCGGGCGCTTTTTCGTGTCCGGTCGCCACCGCCCGCCGGTTGAATCGGTTCGCCACTTCCGGCGGAACGCAGCGGGATCAACCGCTGGCGAACCTTTCGCTAAGTCGTTGCCGCGCCTCGATTGCGGGGCAACATGATCATTTGACACGCCTCAATGGCTTCAATGACTTAGGCCTAGGTGCGCCAGAAGGTTCGCCACGAGGTTCGCCAGCCACAACCCGGAGGCGAGACTCGACCTTCTCCAGCCCAGCCTTCGCCATCGCTTCCTGGTCGGCCGCCCGGCTGTAGAGCTCGGCGTGCGCGATGGCGTCGTGGCCCAGCACGTCCATCAGCTCGCGCGTGGTCGCCCCGGTCTCCGCGAGCAGCTTGCCCAGCGTCTTCCGCAGGCCGTGCAGCGTGGTGCCCGACAGCTTCGCCGATCGGCACCAGCGCGCCCAGTCGTTCGTCAGGCCCTCGGCGGAGCGCGGCTGGCCGTCCTCGGTGGCCGTCACCAGCTCGCCGTGCCGCGGCGCGCCGTCGAGCGCCTCCCGCAGCATCGGCAGGATCGGCAGCACCAGCCGCTTGCCGGTCTTCTGCTGGGTCAGCGCCAGGCGATCGCCGGCGACGTCGCGCCACGAGATCCGCACGAGGTCCGACCGGCGCTGGCCGGTGTAGAGGGCGAGGGCGTAGATCGTCCGCTGCATCGTGCCGATCGGGTAGCGGGCCTCGAACTGGGCGCGCTCGCCATCGGTCCATGCCCGGTGCCCCTCGATCGTCGGCCGGTATCGCAGCATGTGGGTCGGGTCGTGCTGTATCCACTCAAGGTCGAGGCCGACCATGATCATCTTGCGCAGCACGATCAGGGCGTCCGCCCCGGCGTGCGGCCGATCCGACATCCGCGACAGCAGCGCCTTCACATGGCGGCGCCGGAGGTCAGGCAGGGGGACGTCGGCCCAGGTCAGGGGATCGCCGTCGGCAACCCGCATCGCCAGCAGGCGCTCGGCCCGGGCGATGTACTGGTCGCGGGTGGTGGACCGCAGCCGCCGGAAGTCGGCGTCGTGCTGGGCGTAGTGGCGCCACGCCGCCTTCAGCGTCTGGGGCCGGGCGTGGTTGGGATGGCGGACAACCTCGGCCCGCTTCGGACGGCCCTGCTGGGCGGCCTCATAGGCCCGCTGGAAGGCCTCGTCGCCCGGCTGGCCCGGGAGGGCGACCGAGACGCCCTTGCGCCTGTAGCGCCACCGCAGGCGGCCGTGCCGGTCCTTGTAGGAGGAGACGAAGGGGATGTCGGTCATGGGTGGGGACGCTACCGTCCCGCTGGGACCAACCGCAAGGCACGGTCGACCTGGTTCTCCCGGTCGTCGGCGCCGAGATCGGCGAAGGCGGCGTCGATCTTCAGCCGGTCCCAGATCACGCGCTTGCCGATGCGGACGGGTCGGGGCATCCGGCCGGCCTGCACCAGCTCGTCGAACAGGGTTGGGCCGATGCCGATGTAGCGGGCGGCCTCGTCGCGGGACAGGCCGCGCGGCGGATAGGCGTCGACGCGATCAGCCATTGGTCGGCTCCTGTGCGACGCGCCCCGTCCCGAGGCACCTCCGGCACGTCTCGGCATGTCCGCCTAGCCCGAAGCACCGAGGGCACGTCTTGCCTTCGCGCTGTTCTTCCTCGCGCGCCATTCGCTCGAGGCGGTCGGGGTCGGTGCTGCTCGGGATCTGCGCCCGCAGCTGCTCGGCGTCGTCAGCCATTGGTCCCTCCCGCGTCGAGAAGTTCCTGCAACGCCAGCCCCGGCAGGTCGTCCTCCAGCATTTTAATGGCCGTGGTGCGCGCGCCCTCCAGCGCGACGATCCGCTCTTGCTTTGCAGCCAGCGCAATATCCTGTTGGTCTGCGGCATCGCGGTGGAAAGCTGCGCTGCGCTCCAGCGCGGCGATCCGGGCGGCCTGCGCGTCGAGTTCTCGCTTCTGCAAGCGGATTGTCTCGTCGCGGCAGTAGATGCCGTCATAGTCAGACATGTCGGCCTCGACACGCTGCATTTTTCCGTCCACGACCTGATAGGCGTGGTTGATTTCCAGCCGCTCCTTGAGCCGTTCGTTCTCAGCCTTCAGCGCGGCGATGGTGTCGAGCAGGGCGGGCGCGGCGTTGCGGAGTTCCGCGATCAGGGCGGCGTTGGCGTTGACCTCGTTGCTCGGACGTCGGCCCCGAAGATGGGTGTGGGACAACCATCCGATCAGGTCGCCGTGTTCATCGCGCAGCTTGGTCCCTTCTTCGTATGTGGCCTGCCACGGCCCCGGCGTTGCCTTGCAGAGCAGGTCGCGCAACCGCTCCACCAGCGCGTCTGTCGTGGTGTCAGTCATTGCGGGCCTCCTGTGCGATGGCGCGGAGAGCGGCGGCGGTCAGCGCGCGTCATCGGGGACCTCCTGCTGGTGCGGGCCGGACAACTTGGCGTCGCGGTAGTGCACGTTGTTGGCGCTCGCCAAATAGTTCGGCGTCGCAATTTCCAGCGTGTCGAAGTGGTGCTCGTGCAGCTTGCCCCACTTATCGACGTAGGAAACGCGCCACATATCCTTGACGCGCGGCGCGGTGTAGTGGTCGCGGTGAACCTTGAGGGCGGCGCGCATCATGTCGCGGCTAAGGTTCCCGGCCATATCGCTTCGACTGTAGGCGTCGCTCATTTTGTCCAGCACTTCATCCGGCACATCCTCCGGCCTCGGCAGCCTCGGCTCGGCCAGCATGGCGAGGATGGTGCGGGCGTAAACGCGAACGTCCGCCTTTTCCTTCAACCACTCCACCGCTTCCTTCTGTTCGTCGGTCATCGCCTTCGTCTCCTCTCTGCGCGCCATGCGCTCGAGCCGCTCGGGGTCGGTGCTGGCGCGCTTCTGGGCGCGGAGGTGGGCGGCGTCGGCGCTGGCCATCAGCCGATCTCCTTCAGTGCCTGCTCGCGCGCCTCGTTCAGCTCGGCCATCGCGTCGTGGCTGCCGCCGCGGTCCGGGTGCGCCGTCTGCGCCTTGAAGCGATAGGCGTCGCTGATCTTCTCGCGGGTGATCGGCGTGACTTGATCGGCCAGCCCTAAGACATCACGCCACGACCGCTTCGCTGGTCCCGGCGGCGGCAAGGCGTCATAGCCCGCGAACGCCTGGTCGAGCGTGCCGACGCCGTAGCGGTCGATGCCCCGGATGCACTCGACGTGGGCCGCGATCGCCGCGATGTTCCCGGCCACCGACGTCCAGCGGTCGCAGGCCAGCACGCGGTCCTTGCCGTTCAGCCGGAAGTAGACCGCGACGCCCGGGTCCTGCGGCGGGCGCCGGCCGCTGCGAGGCTCGCCGTAGGTCGTCAGTTCGACGTTCGTCGACAGCAGTACGTCGCGCGCGCCCAGCCGCTCGAGTTCGCCGTCGAGTCGGTTGCGAGCCTCGGCGATCGTCAGTTCGCGAGAGCGGCGATAACTGCCGCCGCTCGAGTAGGTGCCATAGCTGGTGCCGGTGAAACGGGTCGGCTTCCGGCTGCCGTCCGGCGTGCGGGGCCAGCCCAGGGGCCACGACAACGGGTATCGGGTGGCGTCGGTCATTCGGCACCGCCCTTCTCGGCGACAGCCAGCATCTCGCCCAGCACCTTGTGCTGTGCCCTCGCATGTTCGAGCCAGGCACCGTCGTACACAGTGCCAACCCGGCGGGCCGAGGCAGCGATCGCCTCGGCCGTGAGGGCTATAGCCTTCAGCCGGGCCGACAGGGCGGCGGAAATCGGCGGGTAGGGGTAGGTCATTCTGGAATCCTCGTCAGAACGGCGTCGAGACGCTGCTGCAGGTCGGGCACGTCCTCGCCACGCGCCTGGCGGCGCACGTCGCGGAGCAGGTCGACCAGCTCCTTCCGGCCCGGCTCCCCGCGCAGCTCGGCCGCGACCAGCCGCTCCAGCGTGACGATCGCGCCGTCGAGCCCGCGCGTCTGGTAGTCGGCGGTGTTGCGGTCCAGCTTCCCGCTGGCGATCAAGTGCGGGTAGACCTTCGCGCGCATGGACCGCTCGCGCTTCAGTTCGGCGAGCTGTGCCTGCAGCGAGGCGGGGCGGAAGGTGGCGATGTTCATGGCCGGCACTTCTCGGCAATCCGCGCCGGCACGTCCGGATGCCAGCCGCCGATCAGCACTCGGCAGTCGAGCCCTGGGCGAACAGACTCGCAGGCCTTGGCGAGCAACAGGGCCACGAGGATGACGCATATCGCCGCGATGGTGGAGTTCATCGCGATGCACCGTCGGCCTGGCCCTGCAGCGCCGCCCGCCGCGCCTCGACGGCGTCGTTCACCCGCTTGTAGAGCTCGGGCCGCCGCGACTTCAGGGCGGCCATCTGCTTCGCCTCCTTCTCGCCCGCGTGGCAGTTCAGGAGGGCGTCCTCGGTCGCCGCATCGGCTGCCAGCTTGACCAGCTGGTCGGCGATCTCGACGGCCTTGTCGACGGGCTCGTCACCGCGCGCCCAGGCAGCCAGCTGCTCGCCGGCCTGCTCGGTGATCGGCTTGCCGTCCGGGAACATCGCGAGGTGCTGCTCCTGGATCTTCCGTGGCAGCTTGTAAGACACCAGCCCGGGCGCCTCGTTCGACAGCGTCAGCATGGTGGTCAGCTCGAACATGAAGCGCGGGTCGCCGATCGGCATCCAGCCCTGCGGCTCGGGCTTGCCGCCGGCGCCGACCTTGACCTTCTCCTCGGCCCGGAAGCAGAAGACCAGCGGGATGCGGCGCTGCAGGAAGGACCCGATCATCGCCTTGTGCGCGGTCTTCGGCTTGATCCACGCCCGCATGTTCTGGCGCTCGTCGTCGCCCTTCAGCTGGTCGTGCCAGTCCAGGACGCCACCTTCGCCCGCCCACTCGTGCGTCATGCTGTCGATCACCAGCACGGCGTAACCGGCCTTCTCGGCAGCCTCGGCGGCCTGGGCGAAACGCTCCGGCCGGAACGGCGGCGCCAGGTCGGCGACGTCGAACTTGAAGCGGTCGGAGTAGTGCGACATCCGCCGCGCCTCGGTGTCGATCGCGGCGATCTTGCCGTTCGGGCCTGCGATGCCGCGGGCGATCCGCAGCGCCGAAAAGGTCTTGCCGCTGCCGGTGCCGCCGGCCACGCCGACGAACAGGCCGACGCCCTGCCGCCGGGCCGGCTGGAACGAGAAGCTCGGGAGAGTGTCGGGCATGGTGCTACTCCGCCGCCTGCCGCTTGGCATCGACCTCGAGCGGGGCCTGCCACGCCTCCAGGCGGCGGAACATCGCCAGCTTGCGGATCTCGGCGCGCTCGGTCCGCCACTTCGGCGGGTCCATGTGGGTGGTCTCGGTCGTGTAGCCCGGCCACACGCCGCGCTGCATGCAGGTCGCCCACATCCGCGACCCGAGCTCGACCAGCTCGACGGCCTCGAAGTGAGCCTGCCCCGAGAACTCGTGCACCGACACGCCGAACGGCGGGGCCTGCTCGATCGTCAGGAACTTGAACGTCACCGACCGGACGTCCGGCAGCACCGCGGTCAGGACCTGGCTGTAGAACGCCGCCTGGATGTCGTAGCCCATGTCGAACGCGGTGCGCTGCCAGTCCTCCGGCGCCGCGCTGCTCCCGGTGGTCTTCACGTCGACCGCGAGGATGTGGCCGCCCCTCATGGACGCGGCCGGCAGCCAGTCGACCCGGATGCGCCGCCAGTTGCCGAACGGGTCGCGGCACACGGCGGTGACCTCGGCCAGCCCCTCGTCGAAGACGCCCGCGAGCTCGGTGCCGTCGATCCCTTCGCGCGCCGCCTCGGCGAGCTGCTTCACGGAGGCCATGTCGGTGGCCAGCACCGGGACGTGGCCGGCGGCCAGCGCAGCGTCGCGCGCCTGCTGGGCCGCCTTGCTGCGGAAGTCGTCGGCCGCGATCTCGACGATGTCGCGCCCTCGGCCGAGGATCAGCTTGTGCGCCGCCGTGCCGATGTTCATGGCGCGGCTCGGCTTCTCCGGCTCGTCGGCGATCGCAGTGTTCAGCCGCGGGTGATCGTACCAGGCGTGGCGCGGCGACCGGCTGACCAGCGTCTTCAGGATCGAGGACGACAGCGACGGCGTCACCACCGGGTCGGCGTGGTAGTCGGCCTCGGGCACGTCCGGGTAAAGGCCGGGTTCACTGATCTGCATGGGCTGTTTCCTTCTCGGTCGGTTCGGGTTGACGATTCTGGCGGTGGTGCTGGGCCTCGTGATCGGTGACCTCGGCCCAGCTGTAGAACCGCTCGTGGCAGACGATGCAGCGCAGCGAGTCGGGGTCGGTGCGCCGGGTGTTCAAGCGCGCGACCTCTCGATCACCTCGAGCTCGGGCGCTGCCGGCGCGCAGGGACCGCGGAGCGACAAGAGGCCCGGCGTCGGCTGGACGGCGTTCCGGTACAGCTCCTCGAGCTCCTCGCGGGCGTCATTGGTGCGCCCGCCTATGAGAAGCCGGAGCGCCCAGCGGAGCTTGTTGAGTTCGGCGCCGGTCACGGGGCACCCGCGAGGCCGCAGTAGCCGACACGCTCGTAGCCTTCGCCGCGCGACGGCGGGCTGGCTCTGTCGTCGTCCCCGTAGCGATACACCTCGCCGCCCTCGCTGATGACGCCGTACCAGCGCCACATCGCGCAACCCGACGCCCGGCAGCGGGTGGTTTCTTCGTACCAGTCGCGGTTGACGGCGGCGCCGACAAGGTGCGGTTCCTCGCCCATGCGCGTGACCTCCGTCGCGGTGGCGATCACGCGCGCCTCCGGGCACCACCAGCCGTCGCGGGCTTCCTTCTCGGTGCCGATCACTGGCCGCACCGCCGCTCGGCCGCGAGCGTGGCAAGGTAGCTCTGGCGCTGCTGGAGCGCCGCGACCTCCTTGCCGGCCGCGCCTTGGAAGTCCATGGCGAACCAGAGGGGCCAGATGAACAGGCCCGCGACGCCGGCGGCGACGTTCTGCGCGACCTTCGCGCCCTCCTCGCGGCCCAGTTCGCGGATCTTGCTGTCGTTCGCCGCGACCTCGGCGGCGATCTGCGGGCAGTCGAGCGCCTTGTCAGCGGGCTGGACGACCGGCACGGGAGCCGGCGCGCGACCGGCGCAGGCGGGTAGGGCGAGGACGAGGGCGGCGGCGACGATCAGGCGGTTGTGCATGTGCTTCCTCCGGTTGCGGCCGAGCGTTCCTCGACCCGGCGCTTGAGCTCGAGCAGGCCGTCGGCATGCCGATCGGCTTCGATGAATGGCCGCCAGAAGGCGGCGCGGTCGGTCACGCCCGCCCACCGCTCGACGTCGGCAAGGGTCGCGGCGGGCATCCAGCCGGGCATGGCGCGGTCGGCGCTGTAGGCGCGGGGCTTGGGCTGGTCGTGGCCGACCAGGCGAGCAGCTTCCTGTGGGGTCGTGCGGAGGCGGTTCATCGGACGACCACGCGCTCGATCGGCACGTCGACCGGCCGGCAGCGCAGCCGCCACCCGGATTGCGGCCGCAACTTCGCGTCCAGCTGCACGCCACGGATCGCCTGCATGCAGTCCTCGCGGCTGACGAAGGGTTCCTCGCCGTTGCCGCGCATCCGACGGCTGTTCGGCTGGTCCTCGCGGAGCAGGGCGCCGCTCGACCGCTCGGCGACGATCTCGTACTCGACCGCGCCGGCCTTCTTCGCGAAGGCGAGGAAGGTGGCCAACCCGGCGGCGGCGATCAGGAGGCCAGCGCGCCCGGTCACGCGGCGATTCCGAGGTCGTCGGCTGTCGCGGGCCTGGCGACCGGCGGCAGCAGGTCCAACTCGGAGAGCTTGCCGTTCCCGAGGAACGCGCCCTCCGCCGACCACGCCAGGTGCGTGCCGTGCGGGCTGAGCCCGAGCAGCGGCAGCGGGTCGTCGCCGTGCGCCGTGATGATGCGGGCGACGCCGCCGTTCCGCATCGGGACGAGCGCCCAGCCGCGGTCGTTGATCGGGTAGTTCGACTGCAGGACGTGGTCGCGAACCGTCAGCATCAGCGCACCACCAGTAGCCGGTACGGCGACCGGATCGGCGGGAGCGGCGGGGCGCTGTTCGGCGGCATCCGGTCGGGCTCGGGCAGCAGGTCGCGCAGGCGAACGCGGCGGCGGCCGGGCTCGTCGTCGATCTGCACGAAGGCGTGCTGGTTGGTGGCGTCGATCAGGCAAAGACGGCCGCGGCCGTACATGCTGTGAACGATGCGGCTCCCCGGATTCAGGGCTTGCATGGTGGTCCCCCGCTCGCTCGCCAGGCCGGCTGGTTGTGGGGCTGGCCGGCCCGGCTTTCGCGATGGTGCGGAGGTCGGCTCCGCGCCGGTCACCGGCGGTCGGGCCGGGAACGGGCGGGATGATGTGATGGGAGCAGTCCCGCTGTCAAGGGACTAATCCCTCCGGGACAGTCCACAGGGCTGGTCTATACTGACGCCGGAAGGGGAGGGATCGCCCATGGAGTTCGTCGGACTGTTCGCGTGGCTGGGTGCCGCCATCGGCGCGGGCGCCATCGCCAGCTCGAAGAACCGCTCGTTCTTCGGCTACTTTCTGCTCGGCTTCCTGCTGCCGCTGGTCGGCCTGCTGATCGCGATCGGCATGGCGCCCAGGCAGCCAGCCGCGGCCGGCGCAGCCCGCGGTGGCGGCTTCGCCGTGGTCTTCCCCGGCATTGTCCTGGTTGTCGCGGTGGTTGTAGTCTACCTGGCGACGAGGTAGCCGACTACAGCGCGCCCTTCAGAAGATCGTCCCACTCGAGGACGCGGTAGATCCGGTGCACACGGCGCCGGTCGATCTCAATCACCGCCTTCGGATTGTACTGGCCGAGCTTGATCTTCGACCCAGACACCGACAGCAGCTGCTTCACGAGCGCCGGCCGCACCGGCGACCCGTCTTCCGCGACCAGCTCGACGACGACATGGTCGCCGACCGATGCGGCCCGCTTTTCTTCGACGTAGATCAGGCCATTCGGCCTGCGCCAGGGCGACATCGAGTCGCCGACCACGTTCAACGCGAAGACATCCCGCCGGCCTTCTATGCCGGGCAAGCGTGGAACGTAGCCAATTACGGCCCCGTTCATCTCGAAATCCCCATTCCCCGAGCCCCCCATAGCCGTGCCGTACAGAGGCACATCACTATTCAGTGATCGGATCACAGGAAGCGCGGGCGCGTCAATTGATCGCTGCACGTTCGATGAAAAAGTTTCTCTGCCGTCGGTTGCATCGGCGTTCTCGGACCGCACGAAGTGTCCGGCATCGTACCCTGCGGCCTCTGCGAGCTTGCGCAGGCCGTCGGCCGCCGGCTTCCTGGACCTGCCGCGCAGGATGTCGCGCACGTAGGTCGCCGATTGCCCGGCGGCGATGCTCCAGCTCTTGGCGTCGAGACCCTTCTCCTCGATCACGCGCCGGAGCTCAGTTTTCAACCAGTCGTTCATAGCGGGAATGTCCCACGCTCATGCCTTGTGAGTAAGCGGGAACAGTCCCCTTGACCGGCGGGATAGGTCCCGTTTACGGTGGGGCATGTCCACGCTCCGCTCGCTTGTCGCAGAAATCGAAGCCTTTTGTCGTGATTGTTCCATGTCCGAGGCCGCCTTCTCTCAGGCGGTCGCGAAGGACGGGAAGTTCGTCCGGCGAATCCGCGAGGGCGGCGAGATCACGGTCCGCAAGTTGGACGAGGTCCGAGCCTTCATTGCCGCCGGCCGCGCCAAGGCTCGTCGCGCGGCGCGCCGCCAGCCCCGCCGGACGGCCGCCTGATGGAAACGCTCGCCGCGCCCGCCGACGGCCGCAGCATGCGGGGCCAGCGCGCCCGCGCGGCCGTGCTCACGGCGTGCCGCGAGCTCATGTGTGCTGGTGACTTCCGGCCGCCGGTGGTTGCCATCGCCGACCGTGCCGACTGCTCGGTGCGCACCGTGTTCCAGCACTTCAAGACCGCCGAGGCCGTGCACCTCGAGGCGATCGACGACCAGCCGACGCGCGAGCTGATGGTGGCGCACGTCCTGGGCGTGGCGTCGACCAACGCCGTCGAGACCATCGCAATCGCGCGCGCCATCGTGCTGGGCCGGGCCACCTGACCATGACCGGCGCCCGTTCACTCGATCCCGAGCGCCGCCAGCTTGCGAAGGGCGAGGGCGGCTCGCGCCAGTGCCACGCGGCTCGCCTGGCGCGGATCGGCGGCGTCGACCGGGATTGCCTCGCGCAGGATCACGTCCAGGCCGCGGCCGTCGACCTCGAGGAACAGCGACAGCGCGACCGTCGTGCCGGTATCGCGCGCCGTGTGCCACGACAGGATCTCGATCCGAGGGGACGCGAGGCCGGCCGCAGCGTGGGGCGGTGCGGTCGGCCTCGCTCGTGCACCGGCGGGGGCCGGCGGCACTTGGTGAATTTCAAAGGAGTGTTGATCGCGGCTCGTCTTGAGCCTGGCAGCCATCCGAGCCGCGATCGAACCGAGTCTTTCCATGCCCACCAGCATGGAGACGTCACATGGAAAAATCCGGGAGCCCGGTGCCCCGAAAAGTTCGCGGAGTACGGCTCGTGAACGCCGCCACCCTGTCGACCTACGACGTGAACGAGACGCTGGCCGCCAAGCTGCGCGGCTTCGGCGCGAAGATGCTGGCGCGCCGCGCCGGCGGGGTCTCGACGAGAACCGCGGAGAACTGGCTGGCCGGCGAGAACGGCCCCGCCTGGAAGCACACGGTCGCGATGCTCAATGACGACGAGCTGTGCGCGCGGCTGCTCGAGGCAGCGGGCAGGGGAGATCTTGCCCGATCCGCCGAGACCATTGCGGCGCTGAAGCGCGCGCTGATCAGCGAGGGCAAGTGAGCGGTTCGATCGAAGTCTCCCTGCACGACTGGCGCGGAATCGGCCCCGACATCGAGCCGGACCTGTTCGTCTGGCGCTACCGGCTCGGCTTCCTGACGCTGACCGTCTGCCGGGTCTGCGTGCTGGCGGCCTACCAGGACACGAAGGCAAGCGCCGATCGGCTGCGCGCCGCGATCCGCCAGGCACTGCCCACGGAGGGACGATGAACAACGGCGCGCTCGCCTACGTCCGGTTCCTGCACCGGCTCGGCTTCGACCTCTACACCGACGGCCGTTTCCGCGCCGACTTCGACCGCTTCCGCAACGACCTGTGACAGGAGCCCCGACATGGCCAGAAAGACCCGCAGCCGCAGAGCCGAGAACGCCGCCGACTTCGCCGGACCAGACGCCAACAGGGAGGCGATCGAGACACTGGCGAAGGCCGCCGCGGCCGAGAACGCGAAGAAGAAGAACTCCGGCGAGGTGACCGACGAGACCGTCGGCATGCACGTCAACCTGATCAAGGCGGCCGAGGCGAACTGGCGCGAGGCCCGCGATCGCGCCGCCGAGCTGCAGGGCGTCCTGCGCAACCGCTACAAGGTCGCGAAGAACGACGGCGTCGACGTCGACGCGCTGAAGCTGGCGTTCAAGATCGCCGAGCGCAGCAGCGGCGAGGTCGTCAGCGAGCAGCGCAACGTCGGCCGCTACCTCCGCATCATGGGCGCGCCGCTCGGCACGCAGTGGAACCTGTTCCCGGCCGAGGGCGAGTCGGCGAACGGCACGGGCATGGACCCCGAGCTGCAGGGCCAGCACGCCTACGGCAACAACGAGCCCGAGGACAACAACCCGTTCGACCCCGGCACCGAGCAGCACGTCGACTGGCAGCGCGGCTGGCGTAACGCCGAGGCCGCGACCGCCCGCAACATGGGTCCGGCGGCGACCGCCCACTGATGCCCAAGCTGCTCGCCCTCGACCTGTCCAGCAACGTCGGCCACGCCGTGCTCGAGCGCGGCCGGCCGCCGCTGTTCGGCACGGTCCGGCTGGCGGGCAAGGACAAGGCCGCGCTGATGTCGGCGTTCCTCGGCTTCCTCGAGGACGCCCAGGCGCTGCACGGGTTCGACAGCATGGCCTGGGAGCGGCCGATCATCACGCCGCGCGACACGGTCGACAAGCTGGAGCTGCTCTACGGCCTGGTCGGCATCGCCTACGCCTGGGCGGGCCGCATGGACTTTCCCTACCGCGAGTGCCCGGTGCAGTCGGCGAAGATCGCGCTGACCGGCCGGGCGAACGCGAAAAAGGAAGACATGGTCGCCGCGGCGATGAACGACATGGGCTGGAAGGTCGCCGACGATCACCAGGCCGATGCCGGCGCCGTCGGGATCTGGGCGTTCGACCTGATCTGGCCGAAGCCGAGGGCCGCCTGATGGGCTTCCCGAAACCTCGCCTGACCGCCGAGCTGCGCGAGGAAGTCCGGGCGCTCTACGCCGCCGGCGAGCTCAGCAACAAGGAGATCGGCCGCCGCTACGGCAAGGCCGCGAATTGGGTCAACCAGCTGGCGGCGCAGTATGGCTGGCCGCTGCGCACGAAGTCGAAGCCGGCCACGGTCTACGGCGGCAAGGTGCGATCGCCGCACTCCCACAAGCCGCTGACCGACGCCCAGCGCCGGGCGGAGCGCGAAGCCGAACAGGCGCGTCTCGCCCGCGATCTCTATGGCGACCTCCTGCCCGACGTCGAGTACCTGCGCCGCAAGATGCCCGTCAGTCGCGAGGGCGCGCTGATCCGGGTCGGCGGCACGCTGCGCACCGAGGAGGAGGTAAGGGCGATCGCCGCCCGCGAACGCCGCCTTGAGCAGCCGGCGCCGGCGCTGCTGGCCACCATCGAGCGGCCGGCAAGGAACACGAGATCGAGCGGCGGCGGGCTTAAAGGCCTGCACGCTGATGCAGGGGCGCTCGCGACCCCGCCGGAAGCCGAGGTAGCGCGCGGCCCGCTCGATACCACCACGGCCGGTGCTGGCGGCGATCTCTGCCGTTGCGGTCGCAACGCCGTGCACCCGGGCCGCTGCTGGGCGCGGAGGGGCATGGACGGGCCGCCTGTGCCGAAGGAAGCCCGCCCGTCGCTTGCTGCCCGTGTGGCCCAGCTCGAGGCCGAGCTGGCGGTACTGCGGAGCCGGCTGCAGCCGGTGGGGGCGGCGTGATGCGGGTGCTGATCGGCTGCGAGACTAGCGGCATCGTGCGACGGGCCTTCCTCGACCGGGGACACGACGCCTGGTCGTGCGACGTCCTGCCGGCCGAGGACCGCTCGAACCGCCATATCCAGTGCGACGTGCGCGAGCTGCTGGACGACGGCTGGGACCTGCTGGCGGTGATGCACCCGCCCTGCACCCGGCTCTGCAACAGCGGCGTCCGGTGGCTGTCGGTGCCACCGCCGGGCAAGACGGCCGAGCAGATGCAGGCCGAGCTGGTCGAGGGCGCCGCGCTGTTCAGCGCCTGCTGGAACGCGCCGATCGACCGGATCGCGGTCGAGAACCCGGTGATGCACCGCCACGCCAAGGCGCTGATCCAGAACTACCAGCCGCCCGCGCAGTCGATCCAACCGTGGGAGTACGGCCACGGCGAGACGAAGCGGACGTGCTTCTGGCTGAAGGGCCTGCCGCCGCTGAAGCCGACCAACATCGTCGCCGGCCGCGAGCAGCGCGTGCATCGCATGCCGCCGTCGCCGGATCGGTGGAGGCACCGCAGCCGGTTCTTCCCGGGCGTCGCTGCGGCGATGGCCGACCAGTGGGGCGGGCACGCCATCGAGCGCGCGAGGTCTGCCTGATGCAGCTCGCGCTGTTCCCGATCCCGGCGGCGCTCAACGGCGCCACGCAGGCCCGCCGTATGGCGCTACTTGCTGAAATCCGCATTTGCGCCGCTGGGTGGCTGGCCCTGAACCGCGAGATTCGGGCGGTTCGGCCCGACCAGTGGCACGCCGACATCATCGTCTCGAACCTCCGCACGAACCGCGACTATCACCGGCGCGACGCACGCATCGCCATCGCCGAGCTGCAGAGGCAGCCATGAAGCCACCCCCCCCCCGATTCGGTGACGTCATGGGCACCATGAAGCGCGCCTCGAACGACTTCTACGTCGACCCGCCGGAAGCCACGGTCGCGCTGATGCGCACCGAGCGGTTCTCCGGCCTGTCGTGGGACCCGGCGTGCGGCAGCGGCACGATCCCGAAGACCATGGTGGCAGCTGGGCTGTCGTGCATCGGCACCGACCTGGTCGATCGCCATCCCGGCGACGAGGTGCTGGGCTTCGCCGTGCAGGACTTCCTCGCCGATCGGCCGCACCCGGCGAACATCGACAACATCGTCTGCAACCCGCCGTTCAACCTCGCCCAGGCCTTCGTCGACAAGGCGCTGACGATCGCCACGCACAAGGTCGCGATGCTGCTGCCGCTGACCTTCCTCGAGGGCGTCCGGCGCGGCCAGTGGCTGACCCGGACCCCGCTGGCGCGCGTCCACGTCTTCAGCTGGCGGATCTCCATGCCGCCCGGCGAGCTGCTGCTCAGCGGCGCCGTGAAGGCGAGCGGCGGCAAGAAGGCGTTCGCCTGGTTCATCTGGTCCCGCGACCACGACGGGCCGGCGCAGGTTCGGCTACTTCAGAAGGAGGCCGCGTAGATGGCCGCAGCACGCCCCGACACCTGGATGCCGATGTACTGGGGCGACTACGCCAAGGACACCGGGCACTTGGGCGCCGCCCAGCACGGCGCCTACCTGCTGCTGATCAAGCACTACTGGGTGACCGGCCAGCCGCTCCCCGACGACGACGCCCAGCTCTGGCGGATCGCCTGCGCTGACAGCGTCGGCCATTGGCGCAAGCTGAAGCCGATCGTGATGGCGTTCTTCCGGCTCGAGGACGGCGCCTGGCACCACGGCCGGATCGACGCCGAGCTCGACAAGGCGGGCGCGTTCATCGACCAGCGGGCGGCTGCCGGAAGGGCATCGGCCGAGGCACGGAAGCGGCAACGGCAGGGCAACACCCGTTCAACACCCGTTGACGTTTCGTTGGGCTCCCCGTTGCAACGGGAAGGGCAACGGGAAGCCAAGACGTCACAGTCACCTTCACCAGTAGTAGAGATCTCGTCTGTGGCACACGAGCCGCGCGCGCCATCGCCGAGCGACATGGGGAACCCCAGTTCGGAGCCCGATCTCGGAAATCCGACATCGCCCCACTGGGACGCCGAGCCGGTGATCGACCTCGAGCCGCCGACGTTCCTGAAGCAACCCCCACCGGGTCGCGCGGCGCCCCTGCCCGAGGGCTGGCTGCCCGGCGAGGACACCCAACGCGCCCTGACGAAGTCGCGGCCAGACCTCACGCCCGAGCGCATCACCCAGCGCACTGCCGAGTTCCGCGCCCACTGCGCCGACACGAACAAGCACTCCCACAACTTCGACGCCTACTGGTTCAACTTCGTGGTGAAAACTCATGTCGAACGCGCCAGCCACCCGAGGCAGGTTTCAGCCGAGCGAAGCCCCGCGCATGACGGAATCCGTGCGGCGCGTGCTCGCCGATCCGTTCAGCCTGGGCACTGACCTCGTCCCGTGGGAACCGCCAGCGGTTCCGCCCGACAGCGCGAAGCTCCGCGCGGCGAAGGCCGAGCTGGAGCGCGCACTCACCGACGCGCCCGCGGCCCATGTCGACTGGTGCCTCGGGAAGCTGTTCGCCTTGCCGACTAGGGCGCAGACCCCGGAGAGCGCGGCCTACCTCGCCGAGAGCTTCCTCGACGCCTGCGGGTGCTACCCGGCGGACCTCTGGACCTCGATCACCACCGAACTGCTGCGCACGAAGAAATTCCGGCCCAGCCCGGCCGAGTTCGTCGAGCTCGCCGAGCCGAAGCTGGCCGAGCGCCGGCGCATGCTCGAGCGGGTGCGGCAGATGCTCGACGGCGTGAAGCCGGCGCTCCCGCCGAAGCCCGAGGAGCGGCCAATCCCCACGCGGCTGGGCCGCCTCGAGCACCTCCGGTCGACCTACGAACGCCTCGGCCGCACCCTCGACGTCGAGCGGCTGGACCGGGAGATCGCAGCCGAGAAGGGCGACCTCGGGCGACAGGAGCGGATGCTGACGGACGCTCCCGATCGGCGAACCGAGAACGCGCCGTTCGCGCCCGCCGACACCGCGCAGAACCGCCGTCTGGCCGAACTGGCGGCAGCGAAGCGGGCCGCAGCGTGAGCAACCGCGATCGCTACCGCGAGCACCGCATCCGCGGCTCCCTCGAGCGGCATGTGGCCAGCACGCCCGACGAGCACCGGGTGCAGGGCCTAGCCCGGTCGGCGTGGCAGCAGCGCGGGACCGTGTGCTTCACCGAGGCCGACTTGCAGGCGATGCCCTGGGCGTCCCGGGCACTGATCGAGGGCGAGGCGCGGCGGATCTACGGACCAAGGGGAGGTCGGTGATGGCGAGGAAGCGCAAGGTTCGGACGAAGCCCCGGAAGACGCCCCGCGACGCGCTGGAGTGGCAGGAGCGGCACTCGCCGACCGTCGAGATCTCGGTCGACGATCCCGAGGCCACCCGAAAGGCCAGGCGCAACCTGACCCGCTGCCGGCAGTCCGAGGCGTGGCGGCACAACCGCCTGTCCGGGATGCAGCGCGAGGCCGAGCGTGAGATGGAATTGGCCTGGCGGTCGAGGACAGTCGGGCTGGGCGCCTCGGCGTCGAAGTACGGCCGCAGCTTCGGCGGTGGCGCACGGTCCGACGTCGCCTTTGCGATGGACGACGTGTGGCGCGACTGGACGGGCGAGGCACCGCGCCGGCGGATCATGCTGGTGGTCGTGATCGAATGCCTGACCGAGCCGAAGACGCTGGGCCAGATCGAGCGCGAGCACCGGATGCGAGACGGGCAGGCGTTCCAGCACTACGCCGCAGGCCTCGACCTGTGGTGCGAACTGCGCGGCTGGACCCGCACGCCGGCGTCGATCGGCACGCTGGTCGCAGAGCGGCCTTGACAAGGCGAGGAGAGTTCAAGCAGAAATTCCTAGCCTACGCGATTGTGTGCGCCCGGAGCCCAAAGCCCCGGGCGTTTTCATTGGAGCCCGGCCGATGCGCATCCCGACGATCACGTCGCGCATCGCCACCATCGACACCCGCCGGGTCAAGCCTCCACCGAAGACCGCCGACCTCGAACTGCAGACGCAGGCGCACCGCGACTGGCGGGCGTTGGTGATCCGCCGCGCTGGTGGCGCGTGTCAGGGAACGACGCACGAGGGCGAGCGCACCGGCCACCGGCTGATCGCCGACCACGTCGTCGAGCGCAGGGATGGCGGCGCCACCCTCGACCCGGCGAACGGGCAGGCGCTGTGCTGGCGCTGCCACGGGCTGAAGACCGCAGCTGCCCGCGCAGCCCGCCGCTGACCCCAGGGGGGGGCGGGTCAGAAAATTGCCCCGCCGGGGGGCCGGACAC
>Ga0075458_10000032_pt1 | contig 38424 bp, 58 predicted proteins | sample DEB3_08_DNA_FD_77576 | JGI IMG/M metagenome (GOLD analysis project Ga0075458, IMG submission 77576) | Aqueous microbial communities from the Delaware River and Bay under freshwater to marine salinity gradient to study organic matter... | ecosystem: Environmental > Aquatic > Marine > Coastal ... | reverse complement strand
TCGCCGCAGCCCTCGCCGCATCCCTCGCCGCATCCCTCTTCGCAGCCCTCCCCGCAGCCATCGCCGCATCCCTCCCCGCAGCCCACGCCGCAGCCACCGCCGCAGCGTCGATCTCGCCTCCGGCGTAGGCGCGCGCTGCCTCGATCGCCTTGCGTGGGCGGTCGTCGTTTGGTCGCTCCTTCTCGAAGATTGGGAGGACTTTTTCGGCGCAGTCAGCAGCGAACAGTCGCAACGCAACCGTCAGGTCAACAGCGGCAATCAGCGTCCGCGAACGTGCGGCGTACTTGTCCGGCGGGTTGCCGTGCGGGGTTACGTCGCCGTCGAGTTCCACCACACAAGCAATAGAACCCGGCGCGTATGTCAACGCATCGAACAGCGTAGGCGAGGCGTGATAGCCGTACTCGCACGGGATGATCTTGCGGTTAGCGGGAATGGTGCGTGTCTCCCCCACCGTCCACGCGGGTTCGTCCCCACTAGATGTGGTCATGTCGTATTGCAGGAAGTGGTATGCCCGCATTACTTGTGCCGTCCCTTCACTAATAGGATCAAATCATGCCGCGATACTAAGTGCAATACCTAGATCGCCAGATTCGCTCGAATTCCGCGGGAAATTTCCAGCCGGGCGTTGTTGTCGAACGTCCGTTCTACTGGCGCAGTAGTTCGCCTGACGCTAGTAGAACGCGTGTTCTTCACCGTGCGCGGCTTGCGCGCAACTTCGACGCCGTTGATCTTCAGCGTGCTAGCACGCCCGGAGAATCGCCACGGTAGATTCTGAGCCTTCGGCTGCCGCCCGATGGGATCGCGCATCAGCACTTCCCACGGACGCAATGCGCCCTCGGTGAACATAACGATACCTTATCCCGAACAGAACATCCGTTCGCGAGTGGGTCAGAACAAGCGTTCTGCCCCAGACTCGAACGTGCGTTCTACTTGGCGACCACCTGCCAGCGAGACGCGATTGCGTCCGCACGCTGGATCGCGCGCTTGTGCTGATCGCTGCCGAAGCGCCACGGGAGTTGCCGACCGCCAGACTTGACCATCACCGCGTTCATTCGTGCGTCCCTTCCGTTCGTGTCCGGTGTTCATTGCCACTGGAGACAGTTAAGCAGGCCAGCCGCGCCGTGTGTAACATTAAATTGATATCTAGGGTCAATTTCTATTAAAGTTGTGATAGTTTCTGGCGGTGCTATCAATTTGTTGATACTTGGTGATGCCATACCTAGGTAGGGTATCCGCGATGCGCCCACCTAGGAATTGATAAGACGTATATGCAAGTGGACGGATAGGACAGACGTGCTGAACAGATGTTCTGGAGAACGGATGTTCTGGCACGCTGGCCCGGTCGCAGGTGACGTCATACCCCGACCCCGTACCGGTACCCCTCGCTCCCGGCTGATTCTGCTAATTTGCTTAGGCGGTTACGCTGTTCTGTCTGTCACGACAAGCGATACATGACACGCGCGTCATGGCATGCCGCGGCGAGACGGGCGACCGCGACGGCGGCGCCGCGCGGGGGGACATCCCCGCTACAAATTGCAACAAAAAATCCAGCCCCCACCTTTTCTGCCACTGCAATAAGGGAATCAGAACCGCGCCTAAAGCCCGCAGGAAGCGTCTACAGCGCGCTTCCGTGGCGCAGTGGCACTAAGTACCACGCCCGAGTAAGCGGGCTCGTGAGGCCCCTTAGGGCCGTGCCGCCCACGTGTTTTTAGCCCGCTTTAGACGCCATAGCGCCCCGTAAAAATACAGGAGTCAGTAATCTAGGTAATTAGACTCCTGAAAAAATACAGGATATTTTTCTAGACTAGGCACTTTATGCTAGGTTATTTTCACATGTTATTGACAAATGATAATTTGTGTATACACTATCACCATGGCAGCACGACCTAAGTTAACAATGAAGCAAGCCCGCTTTGTTCAAGAGTACCTTATTGATAACAATGGGACTCAGGCGGCTATCCGGGCCGGGTATGCAGCAGGAAGCGCCGACGTAACCGCTGCTCGGCTGATGAAAGACCCACGGATTAGCCGGGAACTAGATAAAGTCCGTGACCGAGTATTCCAGCGGGCAGAGGTAACGGCTGAAGACATCGTTCGAGAGGGGTGGGCGATCGCGACCGACCCAACGGCACCGCATGCAGCCCGTGTCTCAGCCCTTACCCTCCTTGCCAAGCGTCATCGTGAGTTTAGTGACAAGCGGGAAGTGGACGTGCGGGCGATCTCGCTTATTGCTAACACCTACGGGGTAGACGAAACAGAACTTATCCAAGAAGCGCAGAGAATTAACCTCATGCTTAAGTCGGGTAATAATGATTAACATGTATTATCCGTTCACGAAGTCCGGGAACCAAGATTCCTAGAACCGCCAAACAGCCGCTTCATACCACCGACGTACCCTTAGAGGTACTGGCGGCTATTTCGCTGATTAAGAAACGTGATGCCGCTCGGGCCAAACCTCCTTCGGTCACTGAGTTCTCTAAGATAGTTCGTATTCTCTCTGACGATCCCATTAAGCCTGAGTTAATTCCATTCACAGGTTGGCCGCATCAGTTAGAACGGTTTGAGTCGTGGGAACAGGGCAACTCCGAAATCATCCTAAAGGCACGCCAGTTAGGCATGTCGGAAGCCATTGTGCTGTATGCGCTGTACCGCGCTATGTATTCAGGGTGGCGAGTGGCCCTTTTCTCCGTAGGTCAGAGAGAAGCGCGGGAACTGTTGACCCGGTGCCGGAGGGCATGGTTCTCCCTGCCTCCGTCCAAGAGGGGGATTGTGAACTGGAGGACGGACGACGCTGAGTTTGACTCCGGTGGGCGCATCATGGCCCTGCCGTCGTCAGAGGATGCTGGCGTTTCGTACACATTCCAGTTAGCAGTGATGGACGAGTTAGCCTTTCACCCGTGGGGAGAATCCAACTATGCCGCTCTTCGTCCTACTCTTTCTGCTGGTGGACAGTTTATTGCATTATCTACTGCTAACCCAAGGCTTGGGCCATCGGGCCTATTCCATGATTTGTACATGGCTTCAGCAGAGGGCGAAACGCCTTACACCGCTGTATTCATCCCTTGGTCAGCGCGTCCGGGGCGTGATGAGGCGTGGCTGGCGGTAGAACGTGCGGCGTATACCGGCATGCCGGAGGAGTTTGACGCCTTCTACCCAGACTCAGAAGACGATGCATTCGTTGCCAGACAAGGGCTGGTGTTCCCGCAGTTCGATAGGCACCGCCATGTGGGGGAGCAGCGGGTTCCTATTGAGGACTGCATTCGGGTGGTAGCGGGTATCGACTTTGGTGGTGGCGACCCTACGGCTATCGTAGTCCTTGGGATGGACTCACATCATCATGTACATCAGTACGCCGAGTTCTACAAACCGGGCACGGTGGGCGTTGATCAATTGATCAACTTCCTTAGCCAATACCCAATCGGCACTGTTGTTTGTGACCCGACCGAACCAGTTGCTATCTCTACGCTTCAGGCTCAAGGTATCCCCGCTCGTGGTGCTGACAACCGCCGAGGCGAGGGCCTTGGCATGGTTGCGTTCCTGTTGGAAAATGACAAACTTACTATAAGCCCCGAATGTAAAAACTCTATTAGCGAATTCCCCGGATACCGCTGGTCAGACCGCACTGACCCAAATGACCGCACCCGGTACTCCACCAAGACCCCGGTAAACCACCACGCTGACGCTATGGACGCACGGCGTTACGCCATCATGGAACTGTCGTGGGCGCTACGCGGTGTAACAAAACTGCCCAATAGAACCCTCAGCGGCAAGCCGCTACGGAGACATGCTGTATGAACGACATCGCTGTACCCAACAAGAATGGCGATTACCGCTACCACTGCGCTTGTGGACAGACTTCGCCCAAGGAAAAGTTTGCCATCGACCACACTCTCGATGGCCATGAGGGCATTATGGAAGTATTTGCCTTTGGTAAGTGGCGCAAGAGTGGCGTGAGATGGGGAGATATCAGTGTCTAGCCGTTGTGAAAACTGCTATCGTTTTAAGACTGATTACGCACATTATCGAATGTGTGTGCCTAAAAAGAAATGGCCGGATGAATTCTTTGTAAAGGCCAAATCAGTAGAGACTGCACCACCAATTGTTGAAGAGAGTAGACAAATTAGCATTAAAGATGCTATTATCTGCTCAACCTGTGGGTTTGAAGCCAAGTCTGATTTTGGTATGAAGTCCCACTCCCGCAAGCATGGCGGTGCTGAGTGACGGATGACTCGCTTTCTACCTCCCGTATTGTACGTTTGCTAGAACGTACCCGATACGCGCACGAAAAAACAATGATGAACCTCAAGGTTCGTCGTTCGCTTATTAACCAAGCAACCGCAGACTTTGCAGACGGCAACCAGACCGGCACCCTGCTCCCTGCGCCCTTCCAGAAGACCTCTCTAGCCATCCGCTCCATGATTGGCGCACCGGCTAAGGCTGCACAGCACTACGCTGCGCGCATTGCATCGAACCGCCCCGAAGTTTCTGTCATCCCAATTACTACCAAGAACAACATTTCTGACACGGTAGACAAGATGGCTGGCGCACAGGAGCGCCTAGACTCCCAGTTGTGGGTTGAGTCAGGTGGACGTGACGCTCAGTGGCAGATGGGCTGGGCCATGTCTGTAGGTGGGGCTGGGTACTACCTCACCCTCCCACGTGACGCCAACTTCGGCCTTCCTGACCGCATCATGTACGCGGACAAGAGCCAAGAAGAAGTTGAAGAACTCAAGAAGCAAGGCTTAATTGCCTCCGTTCCTCACGAAGAGGGCGGAAAGATGGTCTACGCCGAGCATGGCGATGTCTGGTCAGCCCGTCGCAAGCGTGCGATGGAGGTGAATTTCGAGTCTGGGCGTTCACTGTTCACTGTCCAGCCATACCCGCGCGACATGGTACTGCGCGAAAAAGACAATGATGGCATCAAGTGGGCCGCAATCATTGAGGAAATTCCTTACGAGTATTGCGCTCCGGGTTCCGAACTGGCGATGACCGCTGCTCAATACAAGGGCATCGACGCTGAGGACATGGATCGCTACGGCCTATTTGTTGACAAGAAAACGGGCCAGATTGTTGGCGGCATTCCGAAGGGAGCCCCCCTTAACTCTGACTGGGAATCGTCTGACGTATATACGCTCATTCGTTTCTTCACCCGCACAGAGGAGGTGATCCTTATCTCTGGGCAGGGTTCAGTGGATACCGCGACAGAAATCTGGCGTGGTGAACACGGGTGCACAATCATGGGTGTACCAACCTGTCCAGTCGTAGAAGTTCCGTTCTTCCAGACGGACGTATCACTGCACGGTCAGGAGTTCTCTACACCCCTGAACCAGATTTTTGGTATTGTCCCACAGATTAACCAACTTCTTACGCTTGCTTCTAACGCTGCCGCTTTCAATGGAATCCCCCGGTGGGTAGTAGAACTAACCAATGGCTCAACCCTTCGCACTGAAGACGGTGAGCCCAAGATGGTTGAAGCGGGTGAAGTACCGGGACTAGACCCCAATGAGGCGGCAGCGTACCCCGGAACCCTGAAGCAACTGACAATTGATACTAAGTCAATTGAGAAGATGCTTGAAGTATACCTACAGCAACTAGACAAGATGATGCCTTCACCGGTAACTTCCGGCGTTGCTGGCGCATCCGCCGCTGCGTGGCAGGTGCGTGAACTTATCCAGCAGTCTCAGGAAACCCTACGCCAGCCGGTAGACAACCACGCTCAGGCTGTTAAGCAAATCATCCTGATGTGGCACGACTGGATGCGCGACCTCGATGTGCCAATCTACTTTTTTGCCGCTCCCGGTTCACGTCGTTCTCGCCGTGAATTCCGCTCGCTTATTGAGTTTGATCCCAAAAACCTGACCGACTCCATTGTTGTGGCACAGGAACTTGACACTCCCGGCGAGCGCACTATCCGCGTACAGCAGGGTATCGAACTTCTTAAGGGCGGTCTTATTGACTACCAGAAGTTCTTTGAGGAATACGACAAGACTGAGGATTCGCGCCAAGCCGTCATTGATATGTACGTACAGCAGGTTGTTACCTACGTCATGTCTGGCATTCTCCCACCGGGCGCTAACCCCAACCCGCAGCCGGGCGGCGTTGAGCCCATCATCAAGGTTGTGGCCGACTCTGTACGTGGCGCTGTCAATTACGCCCTACTAAATGAATCCCCTAACTACGCAATTGCTACCGCTGAGCAGATGGTGCAGCAGTCTCAGGCTATGCGGCCTTCAGAAACTGGAGAAGCGGCACAGTTTGGTCAGGGCGGTGGCCCTAGCGGTGGGGCAAACGTTGCCTACAGTTCTGGTGTAGTCCAGCCCGGTATGGGGATGGCGGCAGACCTGTCACAAACCCTTGGCAGACGAGAGGCTAACCAGTACCTCATGGCAGGGGCGGCACTTGCCTAACCTCAACGTAGAACTGATGGACGAAGTACGACAGCAGGCATTTGACCAGTGCATTGATTTGTCCAAGGAACTCATTGCATCAATGCTTGGGCCAGACGGCGAGACAGTGGGCGATAAGCCCCTAGACCGAGGCCAGCGCATTGCCCGTGTAGAAGACATGGCGCGTCGCGGAGTAATGGACATGCTAAAAGTAATTTCCCCAAGGGTATATGATAACCTTGTTAAACAATATGTACGCGACGTGGATGAATCCCCGCTAATGAAGCGAGAACAATAATGGGATGGAAATTAGTAGGCGGTAAGCCTGTTTTTGTTCCAGATGAGACAAGGCCACCCACTGGTGATTTAACTGGGCAGGTTGGATTTAACAGCAGAAGCAACCAATGGGAATACGTATTGGCGCTTCCCGGTGGGGTAATGCGGTTTACTGGCGTTCAAGCGCCAGACCCATCCGCTTCCGCCCGTATCAGCGCCAATGCTTCTATGTACGGGGCAAATGTATCTGCTGCCAACGCAGCAGCACAACGGGCGCAAGAGGCAGAACAATGGCTAAAGAGTTTTGAATACAAAAAAACTCAAGACGATATTGCTAATGCCAATGAAACTAGAAAAATTTATCAGCAAGACGAGCAAATTGGAATTGCTAAACGCGCTCAATTATTTCTAGAATACAAGGGCGCATATGAGCAAGCCCAAGGTTTAACTGCTGAGTACAACACTACTCAGCAGCGCATGTTTGAAAATTCTGCCAAGATTAATGACATGCAATTCCAGCGGCAGGCGCTTCAGGCAAACCTAAACGCTCAGGTTGCTATTCAAAACCAGAACAACCAACTTGCAGTTCAGCAGGCTACCGCACAATTTGAGGCTGGCAGGCAAGAACGCCTTGCTGCACTGTCTAAAGACATTGGTGTTCTTGCCGCCGACCCCGGCGACCGCGCTAAACTTGCTTCTACCTTGCTTGCTAACAGCGGCTGGGGCAGGGCCAACACGGCCCTTGCCCAAGGCAATCAGATTACTGACGAGTCGCTGCAACCACTGGCGCAAGACCTCGGGCTTCGTGAAGAAATCCGGGCAATGAGGTCGCCGTTTACTTACACTCCAATTGTGGCTCCAAATATTCCGCAATTTGCCGGAATGACTATGCCAAACTTCCAAACAACTGCACCGCCTAAGCCTTTTAATCCTAATCCAACCGCCACGTCCAATACACCAACATCTACAAATTTTGGTGGCGGTATGATCCAGTCTAATGTACCAGTTGGTGGCGCTACTTATAATGGTCAGGCTATTGCAGGTGCATGGGGAAGCGGAGGAACACCGGCTCCTTCTTCAAGTGGAAGTAGCGGTGGTGGAGAAGGCGGAAGTGGCGGGGGCGGGGAAGGTGGCGGCGGTGGCGGCATGGCCGAAGGCGGCATGACCAACGAAGAAAAGTTTATCGTTGGTGATCGCCGTGATGGCAAGCCAGCCGGTACTGAAGAACTAATTATCAACCCAACTAAGGCCCCTATTAAAGTGGTGCCTAACAATGAATTGCCAAAATACTTTGGGGGCACCATGCCGCAACGATACGCTGACGGTACAGATGAGCCTACTGGTTACGCTTTAGGTAAGTACTTAGAACAAATGACACTTGCGGGTCGCGGAGATGAGGCCCTGTCCCTTCTTAAGAGTCATGGATATTCGCCAACTCCAACGCCAGCGCCAGAAACAAAAGCGCCAACTGGCATGCAACTGCCTACTACTGTAATTCCAGTAGTGCAAATGCAAAATCCTGTTAACCCATATGCCTCTGACTATGAAACACCACTAAGTTACACTCCCCCAGTATATAACTGGGGCGAACAAGATATGGGTTATGTACCCGCCCCCTTTAATGCAGTTACCACGCAAGGCCGCCCGCACTACTACGGACAAGCAGCAATTGATGAAGCAAACCGTCAGTACGCTTACCAAAAGCCCGGTCAAGTTCTTCCCGGATATAGTGCTGACCAGCGCCTTCGCGCAGGTCAAGAACGACTTGGAAACTTTATGCTTGCCCCCGCATTCGGCGCTGGGAATCTTGCATTGAATGCCCTAGGAGGGGCAAGCCGTTTCTTAAGCCGCCTGTATGGCTCCACACCGGGGGGTCAAGAGCGGGGATTTACCGGATTTGATAATTATCAGCGACCGCTTACTCCAGAGCAGCGTATTGCTGAAATGGGTGCATCATCTGGCGGCGGTTACATTCCGGGTTATAATTACCCAATGGATGTTATTGGTTTAGAAGGTTACGCTGAAGGTACGGACTACCCGCGTTACGCCAATGGCACAACTGACGGTTCTGTATTTGGCGAACTTCCAATGCAGGATACAACCGAAGCCCGCAACTTCCTAACCAAGTCGCTACAGAATGCCCTCAGCGGCACTCCGTGGACGGCTGCAAACTTGCCAAGTGCGGTATACGCATCTACTCCGGGAACTGACCCAGTAGTGGCGCAAATCCTTGGCTCTCTTAACGCGCAGGCTCGCGGTATCCCCGCGCAAACATTCCTGCGTCAAGCATCGCTTCTCGCACCTGAAGGCGCAAGCCAGCAGGTTACGCGGAGGTCGGCGTGACACTACCGGGCCTAGCACGGTACAAGGTTTTCCCTATTTCCCTGACGTACACGGCAGAATAGGAGGCTCGGTAGTGCCACTCCGTAAGGGTTCAAGCCAGAAGGTTATCTCAGAAAATATCAAGACTGAGGTAAAGGCTGGCAAGCCAAAGAAACAAGCAATTGCAATTGCCCTGTCAAAAGCAGGGAAGAGTAGGAAGGGGTAATGGCCGGTAAGTCCATGAAGTTGGGTGGCGGTGGTCGATTTGCCGCCCTCGAAAAGTCTATTGCCAAGGGTGGGGCCAAGAACCCGGCAGCAGTAGCAGCGTCTATTGGCCGTGAGAAGTACGGCGAGAAGAAGATGGCGAAGATGTCCGCAACCGGACGAAAGCGAGCAAAGTAATGCATAAGCCATACACCGGCCCAGACCGCATGATGGAAACGCACCGTGAAATCATGCACGACCCAGAACACAAGACCCGCCTGATGGACGAAATGCAGAATCCAGCAGTTATTGTTCAGTCTAACAAGGCTAAGATTTGGAGCGAAAAGTAATGGCGAAGATGACGATGGGTAAGGCTATGAAGATGGTCGAGAAGTCCCGTGAGGACAAGGCCCGCGACAAGAAGATGGGTTACAAGGAAGGCTCTAAGGCCGACATGAAACTCGACAAGATGCAGGCCAAGCGCATGATGGGCAAGAAGAAGTAGATGGCAAAGACCCCGGCTTGGCAGCGTAAGGAAGGCCAGAACCCCGCTGGCGGCCTTAATGAGAAGGGAAGGGCCTCCGCTCGTGCGGAAGGTCACAACCTTAAGCCACCAGTCAAGTCGGGCGACAACCCACGACGCGCTTCATTCCTAGCACGAATGGGTAACTCACCGGGGCCAGAGCGTGACGAAAAGGGGCGACCAACCCGCTTGCTCCTATCTCTTCAGGCGTGGGGCGCTTCGTCTAAGGCTGACGCCAAGAGCAAGGCTAAGGCCATCTCGGCGCGTAACAAGGGCAAGAAATAATGGCTATGTCAGAACCGCCCCAGTGGACTCATCAGCGTATGCAACGCATGAAGACGCAGTACCCAGAGTTTCAATACTCTAATCCGGGTAATGTTCTTCAAGTAGACAATTACGCTGTAAACAATGGCGGTGCGCCCACTGAATTTTCTCTTGCTGTAATGCGACTAGCCACGCACGCCGCCAATTCAACAAAGCCAAAGATTACCCCAGAAAACAACACTGGCATTTTCAATGGTCAATGATAACTCTTGGTATTCAGTAGCAAATAGCCAACCAGAACAAAGCAGTAGCGAACCACTCTATGCTGAGCCGTTGTATCCGGGAGACATCTACAACCCACCAACTCAGCAATCTGCAAGTATAAGTAATTATCAATTACAGCCAGAGCAAAAAGGTTTTCTAGGCGAGGCTGCTGATTTATTTCGAAGCGTTGTCCCTCAAGGGGTTAGGGATTTTGGCGGTCGCACTCTACGCGGGTTGTCATCTGCTGAGTACGCATTAAACCTTGTCTCCCCGCAGGGAAGGCAGTATGGCACTGAACTTGGTGAAACCATCGGCAGCATTCCATATGCTGGCGGTCTAGCGCGTACAGCATTTGACGTTGGGGCGTCACCACTTACCTTCCTTACTGCCGGTGTGGGCGCTGCGCCCATTGCTGGAGTACGCGGTCTAGGCATTGCCGGTAAGGCTTTAGGTGCCAGCCCAGAGATTGGCTCGTTTGGTGCAAGGGCTCTTAGCGCGGCAGGGTTAAACCTTGCTGGCACATACGGCGCAGAGGGCGGTCAGTATCTAGCAGAAAAGGCCGGTCTTTCAGAAGACGCACAGTTAGCCGCTGGTGTTGCTGGCGGTTTACTTGGTGGCGGTTTGGCAGCATCACGCCTTGCTACTAAGGGTATTGGTGCGGAATCAGCGGCAAAAGCATTTAAGCCGCAAACAGTAGCCGAATCTGTATTTGGAATTAAAAACGTAGAGCCAGAACTTTCCAGAACACAGACACTTCTAAATCACCTAAAAGAAACAACTGGGTTCGGGGTACTAGACAACGAATACTCTACGCCGATTATGCAAGAACGCAGGCGTATTAGAGAAGTTACAGATTCTCAAGCAAATCGCATTGGTAATCTTGCTGACTATGTATACAACCTGTTTGACACTGACAAGAATGGCGGGCTCAAGCAGTTCGGGGGTGCGCCCACCCTACAAGATGTTGCCGCTAAGTTGCCACTATACGCCCCCGACCTTAATGAAAAGCAACTGTCTGGGCTGACACGCCTTCGTGAAGAACTAGCGCCATTCAATCAGGCGCTTACCGAAATGGGCGTTACGCCCAACATGCGCGCTGACATCATTGATGGCGGTTTCTACCTTCCCCGTGGTCGTGCTTTAGAAGAAGGCGTAGATCAGCCACTGGTTCGTGCCTCATCTGCAATGCGCGGTTCCAAGAAGGGCTTTGAGCGCCCTGAAGAATTTGGAACAATGGCAACTGGTATCCAACAGGGATACACCTACAGCCCATTCTCAGAGTCACTTCAATCTTACATTCGTGATTTAGGCAATCGCGTAGGCGACCAATGGGCCACTAACCAATTTAAGGAAAGCGGTCTTGGAATGACCGCTAAGGAATCTCTGCTTGCCTCAAACCCCGCACTTGCTGCTAAGAAAGACGCAATTGATAACTCTCTGAAGAAATTGCTAGTAGCAGAGAAGAGCCTTAACGATGACACCGTTAGGGTAATTGAGCGTTTTATCAGCGACCCAGATTTTACTGACATTGAAGAACTAAGAGCAGCGTTGCCAGCCGCTGTTAAGCGCGGCACGTACGCTGGCATGAGCCGCGAAGATTTACAGAAGGCTCTTATTCAAACTAAAACCGACCTCAACGAGATTCGTGGTACTTGGAAGACAGCATTAGAGCGCGCTTCTCAAGAACCCGGAGCCGGGTCTATTGGTCTTTACGGTTTAACCGGTTCCTCATTCCCGGCAGAAGTATCTAACGTAGCCAACAAATACCTTAACCAAGAGATGCAACTTTCTGGTCGCGGTTCTCAGGTACTGGGTATTACAAAAGCATTTAACAACATCATGCGCGGGCTACGTGCATCTGCCGACCTGTCATTCATGGGCATTCAGGGGCTTCTAGGAGCCGCTACACACCCCATTCAATACGGCAAGGCTATGAAGGTAGCACTTCAGTCTATCGCTGACCCTGACGCCTTTGGTAAATTTGTTAGTACATTTGATGATTCTGCAAGGCAGGCGGGCAGGCTAACCTCAGCCGACTGGGCTTCTCTTGGTAGCAAAATTTCAGGTGGAGTTACTGAGTTCAGCCCATCTGCATCTGGCAGGGTTGGCAAATTGGTAGGCAAACTACCCGGCGTTGCTCAATCAGAACGTGCGTTCAGTTCTTTTGGCGATTCGCTCAGGCTGCTTTCAAACGATGGACTTTACCGGGCCATGAATGTTGGCGAAAGGGCCTTATCTGAAAACGAACTGAGGCAAATTACTAAGTTTTCCAACCTGATGACTGGTTACTCAAACCGACGTTTTGCTGGAGACTTGGGTGAAATTGCAACGTTCGCCCCTAGATTCTTCCAATCTCAGTTAGACCTGCTGGGAAGCGCCCTATTAGGCGGAGAGCCCATTGTTAGGGATCAGGCTTTTAAGTCGCTACGAAATCTAATTGGCGTAGGCACCCTTCTAACCTACGCTGCTAACACTGCCCGTGGCGAGGAAACCTCATTCAACCCAGACGACCCAAACTTCATGCGTATCCGTGATGTTGGCGGTAACGATGTATCCCTGTTCGGCCCATGGGACTCCCTGATGCGGGCTATCTCTTCTGCCGGTAAGGGTGACTTCTCATACATTGCCCGCACCAAAGCCTCCCCGGCAGTTGGTATTGCTTGGGATTTGCTTTCGGGTAAGACATTTACTGGCAAAGAGGTCGGTACGCCTGAGTATTTCCTGCGACAATTGCTGCCATTCGGCGTATCTGAAATTGGCACAGAGCCCATTTCAAAGACTGCTATTGGCTTGACTGGTGTTAAGGCTTCGCCGCTTACCGTTGGTGAGCAGGTTGAGCGTGGACGGTATGAGCAGTTAACCCCCGAAGACCAGTTCAGGGGAATCAACCCCCTTGCTTGGGGCGTTATGAAAGAAAACTTTGAGGATCTGGGTGACTCAAAGAACTACGGCGAATGGTATCAAAACACCTTAGAGGGCGTTACTAAGGAATTGATTGGCCGAGGTATTCCAAAAGAGTTTGCTTCTATTGAAGCCAACAAATTGGTTCAACAGCACCCGTATGTAGAAGTTTACAACGAACTTAAAAACCTCATGGAAATGCAGTGGATGGCAAGCCACCCCCAAGAGGCGTTAAAGAAGTTTGACGAAGAAAGAACTAAGCCAGATACTGATAAGACAAAGTGGAAACTTACTAAAGACCAAACAGAATTGCTTTACGCTATTTATTCCAATATGGCTGGCACTCCTTAAACGTTTATCTGTGTTGACAGATTAACAATTAGCCAGTATCCTTCAGGGGCAAACCTAGAGGATATTGGCTAATCTGTTTATACAGATAGCCCGAGGAGAAAGATGCCAGATACTGCTACTGAGCAGTCCGACGTTGCCGTATCGGAGCAGCCCGAGGGAATGGGTGAACACCTAGATGGTGCGACCACCCCAGACCTGAATGCTGTGGCCGGGAGTAACGAGGCTGTGGCTGATGGCGGGTCAACGTTCGATCCCAGTCTGCTGGAATCCGATGAAGGAATCCTGAAGATTGCGGACAAGTTCCCTAACCTAAAGGGGCTTCTGGAAAAGCAACGCAAGGACGGCGAAAACATTGGCCGTCAGCGTTTTGAATCAGAACTCCGCAAGGATATGGGGTCTATCGCACGGGCTCAGGCTTACCACGAGAATCTGATTAAGCAGATTGAGGAAACGGGATACATCCCGCCTCAACTTGCCAAGCAGACTCCACTCATGGTCAAAGCCAATGAGGATTGGGTTAAGTCTCAACTGAGCAAGGCGTGGGTTGAAGCCACTCTTAATAACTTCGGAGAATCCGAGGCGGGAGTTATCCGCTCCATTCTAGATAGTATGGAAGATAACCCGGATGGCATGGTAGACATTGCCTCTAAGACGTGGGAAGCCGCCGCTAAGACAGTTAAGTCAAAGACACTAACCGATCTTTCCCTTGATGAAGTCCCGCAGGATTCAAAACTCTACAAGCAAATTGCCGAGAAGGTTCAAAAGGAAGTCGAAACCGAACTGAACGCTCGCAACCTACAGAGTAACCGGCGCACCAATGCGCCCACTACCCCGTCAGGTGCAATTGCTGGAGGTATGAATGCAGAAGAAATTATCAACATGTCCGATGCCGACCGGCAGCGTTGGATGAGTAAACTCTCGGATAGCGACTTCAAGAAAGCGCGAGATGTACTCTTCAGGGCTGCGCTAGGCTAGGGCCAAACTAAAGGAACCTACCCAAGATGGCGCTTTACCCATCAACGGTACAGAGTGCAATTCCTCAACTTTGGGCTGAGGAACTTCAGCGCGCTCTACGCCGTGTTCTCGTTTACGCCAACGTATGCAACCGCAAGTACGAAGGCATCCTCAAGGAAAAGGGCGACTCGGTTCGCATCCAGACCGTCGCTGACATTTCAATTGGTGCATACACCCGCAACACCGACGTGTCCCTTCAGACGCTAACCACGACTGACATCGTGCTTATCGCTGATCAGGGCCGCACGTTCGGCTTCAAGTACGACGACGTTGACGACGTTCAGGCGCTACAGGGCATCATGGAAGAGGCCATGAGCCGTGCCGCTTACAACATGCGCGTCGAGGTTGACACGTACGTTGCAGGTATTCTTCAGGATGGCGTACAGGCCGCCAACCAACTGACCGCTGCCACTTCGGTTGGCACCGGCGCTGGTGACGACGACGCCTTTGAGATTCTTGTTGACCTCGCTGTGACCCTCAGCAACAACTTCGTCCCAGAGGACGGTCGTTGGTGCGTGGTTCCCCCGTGGTATGCCGGTGTTCTTAAGAAAGACCCACGCCGTTCGTCCTTCGGTACCCCGGAGAACGTCTCTCAGTACGGTGAGGGCATCCTTGGTATCGACACTGTGTCTGGCCTTCGCGTGTACGTGTCCACGAACACCCCAGACGGCGGTACCCCCGGCTCTAAGACCATTATTGCTGGCTACGATGACGCTGCTACCTTTGCGGAGCAGGTTACGAAGTTTAAGCAGGTCGAAGCGCCCACCGGTTTCTACACCAACAACTTCGGTCTAATGGTCTACGGCGCTAAGGTCACTCGTCCTTACGCACTGGCGTCCATTGACGTAACTGAAGCATAAGGGAGAGGAGACTTAAATGGCTGACACTGCTGTCGCAGTAACTAACATGGACTTCTCGACCGTTGGCTACGCTTCGTCCGGCGATTTCTCGTCCGGTTCGGTTGGCACTTCGGTCACGGCGGGAAACGTCGCTGTCATCACCGCTCCTGCGGGTGACACGGGCCACCTTGTCTTTACGTTCTACAACGCCGCTGGCGGCGCTACTGCAACCTTTGTTGCTGGCGATGAGCCACCGTCTGAGAACTCTGGTATTGGCAACTCTTCGGCAATTACCCTTACGGCTGACAAGCCATACATGGTAGTTATCCCGGCTGGTCGCTACGTTCAGGACAACGGTACTATTCGCATCAACATTGCTACCAACACTACAATTGTTGGTTGCTACCGTCGCCCGACTGGTAACTAAGGGGGTTTGAAATGACTCTACTCGGTGGAGTTGTTATCCCCGGCATTACGAATAAGGGCTACGTAAACTCGGCTGCGCTTGACGTTATCAACGTTACGGCTGACGCCGCTGACGCTATGACTGTAGCGCAGACCGGCACTGACTACATCTTTCAGGTAGACGCTGCCACCACCGACGCTGTAACCGGTATTAAGATTACCGGCGCAGCGGAGGGAGATGATGTAGCGATTGAAGTTATTTCTTCTGGTACTAACGAAGCAATGACATTCAACGCCAAGGGTTCCGGCGCAATCACCATCGGTGGGGTTTCTACCGGTGATGTGAACGTCGGTAGCGCAGCAAGCAACTACGTCAACTTCGCCCGCACGGGCGTTGCTGACGGTACTGGTTCTACAGCAACACTGCTAAAGGCTGGCGGCGCAGGTCGCCCAGCATCGGAGACTCAGGCTGGCTGGCTACCTATCAAGGTTGCTGGCGTGGCTTCGTGGCTCCCGTACTGGCAGTAAGTTAAATGGAACTCACGATTGAGGTTATTAGGTCAAAGATTGGCGAACTGCAACTACAGTTGTGGGCTGCTGAAGCAGAGATCGAACGCCTCAATCGTGAAGCATCCAAGAAGGTGACGAAGTGACGAGTCCATACGCAATTCCTTTTACGGGCGGCTGGAACGTCGCCACCTATACTAGCGATGACATGTCGGTTGATTGGCAAACCACTTCATCGCCCCTGACCCTGTTTGATGTAACTGGCGATGTAGCCGTCCGAGTATTTGGATGGAGCAACGCCGCTATTACCGGCACGGGGACTATCGCAGTCGGTGTAACCGGCAACACCGGGCATCTGTTACCAGCCACTACGCTCAACAACCCTAGCAATTTTCCTGACACTGGGTACGTGTGGGCGGACGCTACGCCCACCACTCACATTGATGAGATTCCAGCAGGCGGTAACTTCCACATTATTGCTGGTGGATTTGACATTATTGCTACTATTACCAACGGCGTAACCGCTGGCGCTATCACGCTGGTATGCCAGTGGTACCCACTAACTCCCGGCTCTACTGTGACGGTTCACTAATGGCAACTAGCCGCAAGGAACTTATTACCATCGCGGCTCGTCGCATTGGCGGGCGCACCGGGGAAGTCCTCTCCGGTAGCGCCACTACTGCCGTACTAGAAGGATTAGTTAATACTACAGGCGACAACACCTACTACTTAGGGGATCGCCTCATCTTCCTCGACGCCACCAATGAAAGCGACAAGGAGCGGCTGATTACCGGGTGGAACGATGCCACTGGAACGGCTACGTTTGCTGCGCGTTCAGTATCACCACCAACTGGTGAGTCGTACATCCTAGTCAACCGTGAAGACTACACCCTCAATGAATTCCGCCTTGCATTAGACAAGGCTATTGACTACACCCGACTGACGTACCGTCAGGTTATCCCCGCTACGCCCAACCTAGACCTGTACCCATTGAACACAATGGATTGGCTAGAAGGCTCCGGCGACGTTGATGCTGTGTTCTATGACGAGTCGCCAGTATCGCTGCACAATGAAGACTTTGCCCTCTGGTGGAATGGCTCTACTGACGCACCAGATGGGTGGACTCTCGATAGCGGTTCGGTAGAACAAAAGTCTGGCGGCTTGCGTTCCGCGTACTACGCCGAACTTACTGGCGGACAACTTACCCAGTCATTCTCCCAGCCACTCGTACAGTGGCTTACAAGGCGCATTGCGCCCGTCTACATCCCTATCCGTGGTGCTGCATGGGTGGTAGCAAATACCCCTAACAATGCGCGCGTCGGTATCTACGATGGTTACACAACTACATGGAGTGACTACCACACTGGTGACGGCGTACCTCAGTACCTTTCCCTGTCCGTTACGCCCAACGCCAGTCAGACAGAGTTTACTCTTGTCTTAGAGGCTGACGGAGTGGCGCAGTTCCACGCTGCCGTGTTCATGCAGAACACTGTCGCTGCGCCCAACGCCTTCCAGATTCGTGACGCTGGCTCCCAGTTCTATTACGAGTCGGAGATTAACAACGTCGTTCGCAACATCGGTGGCGTACCTACTATTGAGTTGCAAAAGTACCCGGCTATCCTCAGCCAGATTATTGTGTACTCTCGCCGCCCGCTTCCATACCCGATGACATCAGACTCAAGCGTGGTGCCGGACGAGTTCCGCCGTGCCCTTACCGCTGGATTGCTGCGCTTCATGCTACAGGCTAACAAGCCTAACCAAGACCGCGCACGTCTTGACACTGTGATGAACGCAGAGGCAAGCGTGTGGAACCGTATTACCAACAATGCTGTAAGTCTGCCGGTGCCGAAGCCTCCGGTCAGGTATGAAATCAGGGGGGCGTAATGCCACTAGACGATTCCGCCGCAAAGCGGAAGGTTGATACGTTTACCTTCATTCAGCGAGTGGACGCAGATAGCAAGACAACATGGGAAGTAGTGCATCGCGGGCAGATTGTTGATTCATGCAACACTGAATCAGAGGCACAAAAAATCATTGCACCGCTAATTGACCTAGATGTAACTGAAGTTAAGTTTGGACGACTCTAATGAGCGGATACCAGTTTACTAACGTAGCCAGCATTGAGCCTGTATCCGCAGCAGACGGAATGCTGAAGGGCAACACGGCTCTATACAACGTTATTAGCGGATGCGCCCCAACCTACTCTGCATCTAACATGACAGTAGATTGCGCGTCGGGCTCAATCACCCACTTCGGCTCTGTTGTTTCAGTCACTGGCGGTTCGGCATTTTGGACTCTGGTTGCCGATGGCTCTAACCCGCGCTGGACATGGCTGGCAATTGACAACACTGGAGCAGCAGTGGTTGTAAGCGGCACAGCAGCCGCAACCCCATCAGTTCCAACGCTAGGCGATCGAACTGCAATCGCGCTGGTCAAAGTAGAAGCGGCACAGACAGTAGCCGCAAACATTACTACAAAGATTGATAAAAGAATCCCGGCTGTTGCAAGCCCTTTTACTTACAAGTACAAATCATCTTCTCAAACGTTTACTACAAGCACCACATTTGCTGATATTAATGCATCAAGCGGTACTTTTTCCTTTTCAGCAGCCGCAAGTGGCGTATATGTTGCTAGGTATAATTTACCTATTACATACGGTGGCACAGGTGGAGTAAAACTACAATTTACTGGGCCTTCTTCTCCGACTGCCGTACGAATTAGCGGTATTAGGCCAGCATATCAAAATGACAACACGGGGACTCCCACCACCTTACCAAGTGGTGCACCACCAGAGCAAACAAATTCATCATCTTTTTCTAGTTCTTTCCTTGCATATGATTCTAGTAAGTCTGGAACTATTAACGTAGCATGGCTAAGTGATGGTTTAATTACAGTAGACTTATTAGTTGTCAATGGTTCTAATGCTGGAACGGTGACATTGCAGGGGGCGCAAAACTCCTCTAACAGCACTACTACATTTGGTACTGGGTGCTGGATGTTTGCACAGAGGATTGCGTAGTTGCCAGACTATTCTGTCGGTGAGTTGTCTCTAGACGGAAGGCGATACGCAATCGTCTCTGAGACTCTGCTGCCAAGCGGCACGCGGAGTATCCAGCGCAACTTCCGTGCTACCAACGTCACCGACCCGGCTCGTCTACGCCGAGTATCTTGGGATATCTGGGGGCCAATCGGCTCCTCTCGTCAGTCAATGTCTGGAGGCATGCTCCGCACTGACTACGTACAGAACCTAGACACCCGCTGGCCTAAGCGCCTTATCTCAAAGGGTGCGAGAAACGCAATTGACCTTAGCGGCCAAGACCCGTCACCATCAATTGGCTACTCTATTTATGATGAGTTTGTTTTTGATGAAAGTGACTACTTCTTTGACTCAGGGCCACTGATTACAAATACCCAATATTTTGATGAGCAGGCTGGTTCTATCTTTGCTCATCGTGGGTATGTTAGCACTCAGGTATACATTCCTACATGGAGTGCAGTTAACTCACAACTATGGTCTGCACCGGTAGCAGGTGCGGCAAGTTGGTATGGATACGGGCGAGTGGGCCTTGGCGGTTCTCAGCCTATCCAAACGCGAACCGGAGTTACATCTACTTCCGCTATATACACAGACACCGAAGATCTTACCAATACTCTTGTATACGGTACGGCAATGGTTCCGGGTTCTGACCGGCTGTGGTTTATCAATGCAAACTCTGCCGGTACTAACAACAACTGGGTTATTTACACCCTAGATAGTTTTGAAACACTATCTGCCCCGCTACAGGTTGGCGACCCTCTGGTCAATGCTACCGGCATTGGGCCGTTCGGCCCATTCACCTTCTTCGGTAGCGAGACTGGGCTATACACCTTTACTGACCAAGGCAAGCCAATCCCCCTGTCCCGCGCCCTAGCCAACCACAAGTCCCTTCTTAATGGAGCACAGTGGGCTGACCCCGGATGGGGCTGGAACTTTGCCATCACTGACATCGGCCTCCGTGCGGTCAATGGTACGACCGATAACCCTGTAGGCATCGGAGAGCGCATGCGCGCGTTTACCGGTCACAACGGGGTTCCTACAGCCGTCTGGGCCGAACGTGGTGAGTTGTTCGTGGCCTATCTGACCACCAGCAATGACACCTACATCTACCGGTGCGTGTTCTCAACGTCTGCCGCCGAGGGTGCATACGGGGCGCAAACGGCTTCTACTGGTCAGCCTGACTTTTACCCCATGCACTACCTGCCAAACACTCAGGTCGAGGCAATCTTCTCCACTAACAGCACAGCGGACACCACGCTGATGTGGGGCGAAGACAGCAACATGGCATACGAGACTATCTCTCGTATTGGCCGTGATGACCTCATGCCAACCCGCGTGTACTCCACTGAGGGCGGAACGTGGTACGGGACTGAACTGGACGTTGATCCCAACCTCCTGAAGACCCTACGCCTAGTCCGCCTTCGCACAGTAAGCATGGAGCCCGGTGACAATTGGACTGTTGGCGTAGTGTTCGACCCCGAAGATGGCAACGATTACGTTGACATTGGGACTGTTTATGATGACGGCGTTCAGACCATCTACCCAGTCCTGAATTACTACCCGCTCGCATCCATGACCGGGCGTACTATCAAGCCTCGGCTTACTCAGGTAGCCGGTGGGTCTAACTCTTCTTCCACCCCGCCTGAAATCAACGGGCAGATGGAACTAGAGTACGACGAACGCCCCGCCATCATTGAAGAGATTGTGGTGCTGATCGAACTAACTGGCACCAACTACACCAACAACGAAGTAATGGACACGTTCTCGCTGCTGATGAGCCAGCAGTCCAGTGGCCCATTCCGTATCACCCTCCCTGACGACATCCCTCCCGGTGGCGGTGGACAGCAGCGGTGGGGCATGGTAGCCGACGTGCGTAACCGCCATGACCTCAAGACTCGTGACGGTAACGGTATCGAGTGCGTTGAACTTACCCTACACATGTGGAACACCGGTCAGTCGGAGTACATCTAATGAACATGTACCCGAACGCTGGTCGCACCAACCCAACTGCTAACCAGTTGGCGCTTGGCTCCTTCGTTATTCCCTTTGCGGATAGCGACCCTACTACTCAGACCAACTGTCCAGAAGGACTAACGTACTTCTGGCTAGACAGTGGTGATATCAAGTTGTCTATCTTTGATAGGACAGTGGGTTGGAAAACAACAACGCTGACGTAAATGATTGCAAGTGTGGGGGGCGATGCGCCTGCAATCAAGTTGTTATTTCGCCCGCAAAACTTACTCTATCTGTAAAGGAATCTTAAATGGCCGCACCTTCCGCATGGACGTTTACTAACAACAGCCGCACGTACCTTCTAAACGGTACGTTCGACATTGACAGCGACACGTACAAGATGGCGCTGTTTACTTCGTCGTCTAACCTCGGCGCTGCGACTACCACCTACGCTGGCGTTACCAACGAAGTGTCGAACGCTAACGGTTACACTACTGGTGGTGTATCGGTTACGCTTTCTCTTTCTGGTACTACTACTGTCACTGTTGGTATCACTGACGCAACATGGAATGCATCTGGCTCTGGCATTACAGCGCGGTTCGCTGCTGTCTACGAGTCCGGTGGTAACGTGCTGTGCTACTGCACCCTAGACTCTGCACCGGCTGACGTAACGATTGCCGCTGGTAACTCTCTTACGGTGTCCGGCAGCAACAACCTGTTCACGCTGGCGTAAGGCCACTGACAGAGTAAACAGTAGCGCTCCGGGACTAGAATGTCCCGGAGCGTGGGGAGCGCGTAATTGGCAATTGTCGTCACGTCGCTCGTTGGGGCTGGAAACCAGACTGGTTCAGCAAATATCGCTGCGACTATTGGTGCTACCGGGGTAAGCGCCAATGAACTTGTGCTTGTTGCTATTGCCGCTGACAACTCTGGTACTTCTGGCGCAAGTGCCATTAGCAGCGTTGTAGACTCCAAGAGTAATACCTACAACCAAGCATTTCTGCAAAACCGCACTGCTGGTTCAGCATCTAACGATGGTACACCCGTAGCATTGTACGTAGCCACGGCTACTTCTGCGCTGGTCAACAGCGATACGGTAACTGTAAACTTTTCACCAAACGTCAACGCTAAAGCAATCCGAGTCCTTAAGACTTCGGGTATGCTTGTTACTGTATCTTCTAGTAACAAGCCGCTGCCGGTTTAATTGGAATCTGGTAAATGAATTACGTCATTACTCCGGCTCCCGGATATGTTATCTATGACGGATTTAACTTTGACGATGCCGGATATGACTTTGACCTGAATGAAACTACGCTTAACACCGTTGGCAAGGTGCCATCGGTTAATGTAGGTAAATATATTGCACCTGCCGCTGGCAGCCTGACGCTTACTGGGCAAACGCCGACACTTAAGTCAACCCTGCGTCCCGATGCAGGGGCACTGACATTAACGGGTCAGGCAGTCTCGCTGAAGACGACGCTGAAGCCTGCTGCCGCATCGCTGACGCTATCCGGCCAAACACCATCGCTGACATCTAAGATTGCGCCCGCTGCTGGAAGTCTGACCCTTACCGGGCAAACGCCCGGAGTTATTGTGAGTGAATACATTAAGCCCCCTGCTGGGTCATTGGTGCTTACTGGGCTTACCCCCAGCATCACCCTTAAAATTGCCCCAGCGGCAGCATCGCTTACCCTCAGCGGATCGACGCCTACAGTCCTAGTTGGTTATCTGATTAATCCAGCGGCTGGCTCGCTTACCCTTACGGGTGAGACGCCAAGCGTTATTATCAGTTTTGTAATTTCACCGTCTGCTGGGTCTCTAACGCTTACTGGCCGCACACCAGCACTTAAGTCCATTCTTCGGCCAACGGCTGGAAGCCTGACCCTTACTGGCTTAACGCCGTCACTGACGGATTCAATCAATCCAGCCGCAGGAGCCCTTTCTACCAGCCTTAGCACGCCGACCCTAACATATGTCACGCGCCCCGCTCGCGCGTCACTAGTCCTCTCTGGCAGCGTTCCAAGGCTATTGTCGGTGGTGCGCCCCACCCCCGGCGCGCTGGTTCTTACAGGTCAACAAGTAGGGTTTGCGGGTAGTGTGAGCCTAACCAGTGCTTACACTCTAGTAACGATTAGAGTGACTGCAACAAACGTAGCAGTAGAAAGTCAGGCATTTTAATGAATAACTACGGTGCTCCAATCGCCGCATATATTCAGGGGAATACGGTCAGAATCACCGCTACGTTTACGGACTTGTATACGGATGAGGCTGACCCTACCGATGTTGAATTCACCACCCACGCTCCCGATGGTACGGAGGTAACATACGTCTACGGTATCGACCCTGAAATCACCAAGGATTCTACAGGCGTTTACTACTGTGACTTTGTTATCAATCAGGGCGGTACGTGGACGTACCGATGGACTGGCGATGGGGTACTGGTGGCCGCTGGGCAAGGTTCCCTAGAAAGCATCCCGGCTAACCCATGAGCGATGAGGTTATTGACCGGCTGGCGCGCATAGAGACAAAGCAGGACGCCATCATTACGGCTATCGAACAGATGTCTCACACCGTATACGGTAATGGCAAGCCGGGTGTACTCGAAGAGTTGGCAATCTTAAGAACCAAGATTGAGGAGCGTACCGCCCCCAACCCTGCTACTGTCTTTGGGATAGGTAGCGCAGCGGCTTTCTTGGTAACTATTGCCGAGGGTTTTATCAGAGATAAGTTAGGTCAGTAACATGGACTTTGACATTAACGATGAGGTAAAAAAGATTCTCGGTTCCACCAACTCAGAGGAAATGATGACTGCCCTGAGTGAGACTCTTGCTGAACACCCAGAGGCTTACACCGTAGTCATTGTCTATGACGAAGAAGCCGGGTACTTTGAGATGCTTGGTACCGAAGTGCCAGCGGCTTACGCTATCGGCTTGCTACACGCTGGCATTGATTCACTAATGACTACGTGGTTCCCGCATGAGGAAGAAGAAGATTAGGGGGTTGACGGCCTATGCGTCGTTGGCTAGAATACTCAAAGAGGCCGATTCGCCTCGTGTCCCTCTCCGCAGAGAACCCCCGGCTCCACCTCCTGGGGGTTTTCTGTTATTCAGGCTTAGTGTAGATTACCCGCCTGATACCAGCGAGAGAGATGGCTTCTTCACATCCTGAGCATGGCTTCGCCATCATCGGCTCGCCGGTCATGCCATGCTCGCGGTACACGTACAGCGTAGCGCCCCTGCAATCCCCCGCTGCAATGATGGCGGTAGTTTCTGCGTGTCTTGACCAGTGATTCCACTGGGTTGAACCGGGGCGGTTGTACCCTACGCCAAGCACACGTCCGCCCTTGACGATAGCAGCACCCATCTTCGGCTTGATTGGACTCAGCCTAGATGCGGCGCGGGCAACGTGCATCACGTCAGTACCTTAATCCTAAACGTCCCATCCTTCATGGATGTTACGTAGATAACCGGGGCACCGATGGCGAGAGGGGGCATAACGCCATCCTCAGCGTAGGTAATCTCATCGGGGATGTACCCGCGCAGCCATGATCCGCCAGCCACAACCCGTGAGTCCGTAGCCTTCAGCCTCGTGGTAGCCTCGGGGCCTTCATGGAGTTTTACCGTAGCACCGGACAGCAGTTTGTGGTGATGGGCTACGTAGTAGACGTGGGCGTTAAAGCCCTTGCTCATCTTCTCCAGTTGGTTGAGTGGCGCACCCCACGTACCGCCCCCACCCTGCCCATGCATGGCGAACATACGCATCACAGGGCGCTTGCGCCCCGCTACGTGTGCAGGGAAGCGGTAAGAGATAAGCGCCTGACCAATCTTCTCACCGGGTTCCCCTAGATATGGGGCACCTAAAGCCTCGGCAATGTCATGGTCAGTGGTGCGGATAGTATGAGTACCGTCAGAGTTCTGCACCTTGTACTCATTAAGGTGGTGCCCCTTCAGCAAGAAATTCCACTGCCCTTCAGTACCCTCTACCAGTTCAAGGAACTCGCGGGCGTGTTCCTTGCCCTTCTCTTCAAGCATACTTTCTGGCGTGTCGTACAAATCACCACGTAAGAACGCAGCCTTGAGATGTTTCCTGTTGGACGGTGAGAGCGAGTCAGTGTAATCGCCCCCTCCAAAGAACATTGCCAGTGGGTCTTTCTTTGCTTCAGCAATGTGGGCTACGAACTGCTCCGTAGCCACACCCGCTGCGCCCACTTGAACGTCAGAGATGGGGTACAGATGTACCTCGTTAGTCGGTACATCTACGATTAAGTGTTTCATCGTTACCTCACCCCGCCACAGGGTTTACTTGTCGATGCCCAGCATGCGGGCGTATGCCTCGGCATAGCCAGCAATATCCACGATAGAATCTTCGTGGTCTGGGGTTTCAATCAGACGCGCTACCTTCATGAGAATCATCATGATAGCAACATCTTCAGAGGCAATTTTTGTTGTGCCATACTGACTTAGATACGCATTCCAAAGACTGGCAATGCGTGCAAAGTTACGAGACGGATGCCCGTAGTTTTCCTGCCGGTCATTGAACACGGCATCAGCAGCCCGCTCTAGAATCGTCTTACTGTTGCGGCATAAATCGCATGACGGATCGCCACAGTTGCCGAGGTCTTCCCCCTCGGTACTCATGTAGTTACTCATTGGGCTCAAGCGCACGCTGGATGCTGTCGGTTGCGTACCGTACCAGCACCGTAGTTGCTACTACCGTGTCAACCACGATGCTTCCTTCCATGGTGCGTACCGCCCCTGCCGCAAGAAGTGCGACAATAGCACCAGAGATTAACTTCTGCTCTTCGTATGGCAGTTTGTTCCAAAGATACTTAATCATTACATTCCTCCCAATGCTTTCGTAAGGCTAATTGCACACACGCCAAACGGCGTGGGAAACGCTGAATCAAATAGTTGACGCATGAAGTCCGGCCCGTCAACAATCAAGAGTTGGAACTTGCCAGTCTTGTCCTGTACCCATGCACCAGTTGCGCCAGCCTGACGTGCAAGGTTCTCAATGTCTGTTGACGTGCCGCCAGTAAACGTCACAAGGGATGTTCCCTGTTCAGAGAACAGCGGCGGTGATGGACGGAACTCAGGGGTGATTGATACGGATGGCCCGCCGCCTACAAGGAACGGCATGGGGTCTACCGTTGACCCGTTCTGCTGGATGCCGAGGTGGAGATGAGGGCCGGTAGCCATGCCAGTTGCGCCCACCTGACCTACTACCTGACCGGCTACTACATCATCGCCAATCTTAAGTGGCGGCGGCTGGTCGAGGTGATAATACTCCCATGAGTATTCATCGTTCTCAACACGAATCCAGTTGCCAACAATGCTATCACCAGCAACAGAGAGTCGGACTACACCGTCGGTCATTGCTACTAGCGGTGGCTGTTGCCCCGGTGTCCAAAAGTCTACACCAAAATGAAAGTTTGAAGTAGTCCCGTTTGGGGTATAGATAGGGTCGCGCGGCCCATACGGGCTGGTGACGTTCATTACTACGCTTTGCGGGAACGGCCCACCACTTACTGTAGGCATGCCAGAAACAATGCTGGTGTTTGGAATTACCTTACACGGATTTACATTAACCATCTACTCCACCTTCCCATCAGATGCAGCCACGCGATCGAACTCGGCGCGGGTTATACGCAGCGTGCCGCCCGGTAGCCGAATCGCGCGCACCCTGCCGTCACGAATCCAGTTGCGCAGCGTCCCGACGCTCACGCGCAGTTCCTCGGCCACCTCGGGCAGCAGGAGGAGCGGGCGCTGATCGCTCACGCTTCACCATCCCTTGCAGGGACTTCCGCAGGGGCGTAGATCATCTTCTGGCGTGCTTCGGATTCGGTAGGAGGGGCCGGGTCGTGCGGCAAGCGCAGCGCCTCGTCAATCAGCGGGCGACAGAGTTTCAGCCACCCCTCGCGAGCCTCGCCATCCGGGCCGAACGAGGGAGAGCCGCCGCACCAGATCAGCGCCTCGGTCATGCGCTGGATGATGTCTCTGGCATACACCGGCTCTTCTTCGGGGCACTCCTGTGTCTGAATACGCCCACGCTCCTCTGCGCGGCCCTTTGCGATGGCAGCAGCCTCGAAGGCCGATAACTCGTCCTGACATCGCGCGATCCATTCAAAGCAGTCGTGCGACCGCATCAGCACTTTGCGCGCTTCCTCTAGGTCAGGTGTCACCGGCTCCGGCGTGGGGGCGCGTTCAGGTGTATTCATGACTTCACCTCGTTCTTTACATTGGAGTGCTGAGTTAACCATCTCCCCTGTCCTCGATAATAGTAACACACTTGCAACTAAGGCATAACTTGTAGGTATCATAATACCTTACAGTAGGCATGTTCTTTGACAGGTACGCTGGCGTGAACTCTCCGAATGGATCACAGTAGTCACACCAGCCCCACATTACGTTTTCCTTAGAAGCCACCCATGCTCTTTCGCCCATTCCCTATTCCCCTCAATCCAGTCATGGTGCTTAACGCAGAGCGTTACTAGCGGCGAGTCGTCATGCTGCGTACCACCCATGCTACGTGGCATCTTGTGGTGTACTGTCATCCACCCCCAACAGTCACCTTCAATGACGCCCTTACCCTCACAGGATGGATGTACCCTTAACTTTTCGTCCCTGCGTTTTATCCAGTCCTGATGGTTTTGCTTTCCTTTTGCTGACTGTTTGTTCAGCCCCTTGGTTCGGCGCATCGGTGATCGTTTCATACTTGCGCCTATCGTATTCCTCTAGGTACTTAGCGGCAGCGCGTAGTTTCTGGGGCGTAGCGCCCCGCCCTACCCACCGGGTGTTACAGGTGAAACAACAAAGCCCCCTGACAAACCGCTTCCGGTCTTCAGGGGGCATCTTCTTCCAACCTCTGACATGCTCATGCTCAATGTGCAACGTGCCAGACTCAGGCACTAGCCCACACACCCCGCATACACCACCCTGCCTGTCAAGAATCGCACGCCAATCCTCTTCGGTAATGCCATACTTCTTGAGCGTGTACTTGGTGGGGACGCGGGGCTCAGGCACGCTTATCCTTTTTCGTCAGGCAAGGCTTGCACACCATGTAGTCATACCCATCACCCTCGACAGTGACCATCTGTGAGATATGCACCCACTGCTCACACCGAGGGCAATGCAAGTTCATCCGAGAGAAAGTTTCTTCTCGAAGTTGAATCGTTCTGCTTGGATAGACAGCCCAGACTCTGCCATCCTAGCCATCACACCTTCCATGTAGCGGCGGTTCAGTTCGTACTCTTCCGCCCAGCCACAGTTGATGCAACTACTCTCGCCCCAGCCGCCGACGACTAGCCCTCCGATGCATTTCCGGCATGTCCTCTGGGAAGAAATTAGACTTGTTGACTTCTTCTGCAAGGTAGTCAAACTTGCGGTCTGAGATGTGATCCTTTTCAGCGCCGCATTTTTTGCATCGAGACTGGTAAGTCTGGCCTTCGCCTTCGAGAGACTGCTCATTCCAACGCTCCCTCGCCTCACCGGGAGATTCAATAACCCAGTGATGCACACAATCCATTATGCGTTAGTTGTCAACAGTGCATCAAAATCAATGATGACTGCGCCACGTTCTCCTGCGTAGTTAGTCGCCTCTTTCAGAGAGTCGAAGCGTGCCACCTCTTCGTAGCCCTGCATCTGTTCTTCCTCTAGTTCTCGAACCAGAGTTACGGAGAACTGTTCGTTTACCTTGTGAATCTGGTATTGATTAGTCACCGATATACAACCCTTGGTCTTTCAGCAGGGCGCGATGCTTGTACAAGTCACCCGATGCCACACGCCCAACGGCATACAAATCCATTGTCTCTAGTCTAGCAAGTGCATAGTTGCTAATCATCATCGAATGCCCGGTGATACCGTTCCGGTTCTTCACCACGCATACCTCGACATGATTATAACAGTGTTCTCCGGGGTGCTTCTGAAGCATGACAAGTAAGTCAGCATCATTCTCCACCGCCCCACCCATTAGAGACTCGGCAAATGGAATCGGAAACTTCTCTTCGGTAATGATGCACTCCGCCAGATTTGATTCCTTGCGGCGCATCTCGCTCAGGGAAGCCCGGTTCATCTGGCTAACCATCACTACGTGGCAGCCGACCTCCATTGCAAGGCCCTTCATAGCCCCTGTAATGGCCTTCAGCGCCTCTGCGTCGTTGGTGTGGCTATCACCGCCACGGGCCATCAGTTGCAGATAGTCAATCAGCACCAGCCCGACCGGGCGCTCGCTCGAAAGCGCCCTAACTGAAGCGGCAATACCGTTGGCACTGACGGAAGACTTGTCAGACGAATACAAATCCCACTTGTCAATAACCGAACGTGCATCATTCAGTTGCTCCTGCTCAAACTCAGTAAATGCAGGGTCGCTCTTGGAAGAACGCATCCGCACCCCCGAGATAGCATGGGCCATGCGAGAAAGGTACTCTTGGTTAGACATCTCCATCGTGAAGATAGCCGCCCGCCCACCAGTACCAGCAAACTGCCTGACAATCTGACCGGACAACATAGACTTACCCTGACCAGTAGGTGCAGCGATGATAGTCATGCGTCCCGGTGCCATCCCCATTGTCACACCATCAATAGCAGGGATGCCCCACTCTGGGCCTTCCGCCTGCTCTACGTGAGCGCCAGTAAGTTTCTCTAGCCCGCTGTCCTTGACCCGAACCAGCCCACCAATAAGTGACTGGGCCTTTTCAAGTACTGAACTAGGGTCTTCCTCACTGTAAGCCAGTTGGGCAATCTGCCCAGCCGCTACCAGAGTACGCCTCAGTCGAGCCGTATCCCCGACCATCTTGATGTGCGTCTCTACCCCGATAGGGGTAAGACACTTGGCTACCAAGTTTGCGAGTAGCGGTTCCCCGCCTGACTCGTCTAACTTTCCACGCTTGTTTAGTTCAGCCGCAACAGTAATGATGCCGGGGTCTAGCCCGGCATCCCTACACGCTAACGCTGCCGAGTACACCCAGCCGTGATGCTCGCGAAAGAAATCTTCCGCAAGCAACCCGGCTATGGTGCACTTGTCTAGGACGCTAGGCTCGACAAGAATCGCGCCAAGCACTGCCTCTTCAGCATCTACTGAATGCGGCGGCAGCCTGTCCCTACGCGGCAATTACTTCTTCTTTTCCCACGTAGCCAGAGGGTAGCCCTTCTCGTTGAGACACCCGCTCAGGCACTCCAACGGACGGGATACACCGTACTGACCATTGCGCCAATCACCAGCCTTAGTGGGGCCACCGCAGTTCTTACAAGTCTTGCCACTTACGTTGTTGCTAGGCAGGTTCCCCGCCACTGGCACAGCACCGTTAGCCATCGCCTCTTGACCAGCAGGAGAGTACTGACGCGGGCCGCCACCAACCTCCAGCATCGCTGCCTCCATAGACACAGCGTGATTGGCAAGGCTCTGCATGATCTCATCGGTCATGACTTCATCGGTATCGTAGGTTACTTCGGTGTAGCAGTAGGGTGTATCCCATGCAATCCGGTGAGTAAAGTTTGACATTACGCAACTCCTTCGTTCAACTTGGCCTGCTCATACTGGTCGCAGAGTCCAGCCTTACCGACGTTGCAGTAGAATCTACAGCGTCTGGGTTCACCTTGACGGTATTCGATCCAGTATTCGGTAGCGTCTCCCGCTTCCCGCTTACTGTCAATCCATCCCTGTGCATCCTGCTCAGTCTTCTCGACCTTTGACGCACGCTTGGCATTGGGGCGCATCACCGCCCACGTATCCTCGCCCCATAGTTCATCGGGGGAACACAGCGGCAGTGACTTGCGCGCAGCCTGATGTAGCAGGACGCGCTCGATGATGTAATCCTGAGCCTTAGATACAGGCCACAGCGGGATGTCAATCATCACGATGTCTGACTCAGGGTAGCCGTTGTCGTACCCGGCGTTCTCAATAGACCAGTCTTTGAGCCACGCACAGATACTAAGTTTGTTTACTTCATATCCATTAGAGCGTAGCAGTTCGGCATAGATATTAAGTTGCGCCTCCCAATCCTCGTGCCCCTTGTTCAGCCCGCGCATGTACTTCGCTACCCGGCACGTCTTGTAGTCGATGATGTGTTCGCCGGTAACGTGGTCAGTCTGACCCGATACCACCCAACCATTGACCTTCATGGTTAGGCGCAGCGCGTCGTCAAGTTCTCCGGTGCCCTTAACGTAGGCGTGAAAGGCGTTGCCGCCAATCATTGCGCCCATCTTAGAGATGTCTTCACCCAATAGGTGACTGTACTTTTCTTCCAGTGCAACCTTGCGGGGCGAATCAATGAGCGCGGTAGCGGAGATGTCAGACTCGCCACGCGAGTACGGTGCGGTAGCCACCGCCATGTATAGCGGTTCTGGTAGGTATAACTTATTAGTTATATTCATAGCAGGTCTTCCCCTTCCTTCCACCAGTAGTAGGGGGTGGCGATACACTCGGAGTTCTTGCACCGTCTCTTGCCACTGGCCTTTGCCTTTTCAAGAGTGGTAACAATTACGCTATCAATCTTGTTCACCATATTAGGATTGTAGATAGAATCACAGTGCAGCGCAGTGTGAAACCGTGGCGACTTACTAAGAATCAGGACTGCCGACATTCAGTTTATCTTTCCAAAAGAAGTATGATTGGACACAGTTGGCGGAACAGAATTCAAGTGGTTCCTGTTTACGCCTTCCTACTATTTGTGCATTAAAGAATGCCGACAGTTCTAACAGTTCTTGGCTTCTATGCTCGGGGCAGAACACTGCGTACCAGCCGTCAAGTTCATCATCCTTGGCAGCGTTGCCGCAGTTGTCACAGTGTGTCCAACTGCTCATTCATCTGCCCCAACCATCACAACCATTCTTAGTAGACCACGGTTCAGTTCCCCACTGCTGGACAATCAGAGATGCCTGACGAGCCTGACCTAATAGGTCGGGTGGCACTTCTCCCCAGAATTCAGGACGCACTTGCCATGCGCCACGCTCGCCATAGTAACCGATTGAAGTAGGGTCAAACCTAGATTCGCACCACCCGATGCGAGCCATTGCGTACTGGTACTCCTCCGGGAATACCAACACTGCACGCCACTGTTCATAAGTAAGTGACCTAGCCCAACCATCCTGCACCTCCACACCCGGAGTAAAATCTGTAACAATATATTCCACGGGTGCCTTGGTGATCTTGATGGTCGGGGGTTCGGGGCGTTGCGCCCACAGGGCACCGTACATGAGCAGCGGTGCAATGAATAGGTACTTCAAAAGGTATCCGTTCTTTGGAGGTGGCGTGTCAGTCCTGCCCTGACTACTCCCCAGTCCGTCCACCGCCAGCCCCTCGTCCCCTACACAGTAGGGTGAACTAAGAACTAATGAGTGTACGTGCGTGTCATCTCGCCACGCCGACGCCGCCATTGTTGCCCACCCTCTGGCGTCTCCCCAGATGTCAGGGGCGGGCTGAGTAGATTATCTCACCGTTCTCCCCTGAATGGGGTGACTTGGATTGTTAAATCTTAGAGGCTAACACAATAAATTACAACCGAAAGGTTGACGGGTATGCTACACTTCGGGCGTAACCAGATAGGTTACTCGGACAGCACGAACCGAACCGCTGCCGCTTTCAATACCTTAAAACATTCTCTGCACGGTTCACGGTATCCGTTGCTGCCATAGAGGTACAACCTCGATCCGCCTACTGGAATACCAGCCCTAGCAGCATGCGCTACCGCATTCACCTCGGCGTGTAGTGCCCTCTGACAATGACCATCCTCCATGACACAACCCTCATCAATGCAATGGGGTTCTCCCGGTGGTGAACCGTTGTACCCCGTTGCTAGGATGCGATTGTCATCAGACACAATGACTGCACCGACATGCGCCCTAGGGCACGTAGCCCTAGAGGACACATCAATGGCAATCACATTGAAGTAATCATCCCAACTCGGGCGCATCGGGTTCTACCTTGCGTGACACATACATCTTGCCGTCGATAATACGTGTAGCAAACTTTCCCTTTAGGTTATTACGACGCGCCAGCAGGTAGATAGTCCGCTGTGAATTGTTGTGCCACTCAACTACCTCGCCCGGCTTAATGCCAAGCAACTTCGTAGTAATCACTGGCTTGCGACCGCGCTTCATGAGCGTCTTGTATTCAACTGTTTCCATTAGTAAAGACACTTAACCTTACGCCAATCGTCAGTGAAGTAAAGTTTATTGTTGATTCTCATTTGAGTCTGATTCACGTTAATCCTCTTCGTGTTCAATCGGCGGCCAGCCGAAATCGTGCGCCCACACCGGGCAGTCTGCTTCGTTACGCAGGAAAGAATACAGGTGAGTAATCAATCCGTTGCGCTCTTTGTTATCTACTCCCGGCGTCATGGCAATAAGGTAGTCTGCCATCTTAGCAGCGAGCAGACCGTCTAACTTCTGGTGCTCGAAAGAACTACTCATCGCTATGCACCCCAACCACTGACTCATACATATCGCATACCTCAATCATGAAATCAGCGTACTGTCTAGCAAACTCCTGCAATTCATTGACAGACTGGCCGGGGAATTGAGTGTAGCACCCACGTAAAGCGTTGGCATAGCGTGCTGACACAGCGGAAAGGAACTCAGATTGAGCACAACCGCACCGCCCCTCCCGTGAAAGGTCATCGAGAAGATCATTGAACTCCTCTAGCATCTCTACTTGAGTGGATAGCATTGCGCCTTCTTCCATCTTCTCTCGAATATGGGCAAGCGTAGACGGTGGGAATTCGTACTCGCTATTTGTTTCATTCATTACTTGTTCCCCTCATTAGCAATTTTGATAGACTCCCGACCGCGACCCCGACCACGACCGCGACCGCGACCGCGACCCCGACCACGACCACGACCCCGACCGCGACCCCGACCACGACCGCGACCGCGACCGCGACCCCGACCACGACCGCGACCCCGACCGCGACCCCGACCGCGACCCCGACCACGACCACGACCGCGACCGCTGCTTCAAAACGGTTTGCATTACTTGCCCCCGCCGAATGACTCAATCGCAGAGATTTGCACGTACCACGTGCCGCCGGGGAGTCGCTGCGAGTCCTTCCACATTGCGGCGTCGAATGGGCCAGTCTCATAAACGATGTGCGCGTCCTCTAGCAGCACGCACGTATCGTTTACACCAGTCAGGCGACCGCTGTAGATGTAGTTGACGCAGAACAACGTGATTGGCTCGCCAAGCATAGCGACCAACCCCTCGCCATCGACCTCTGCAACGTTCACAATCTTCTTCATTTCTTACTCCCTAGTACGTGGCGAGCAGGGCATACGCCTTGCTCTTCAGGTTAGCGCCAGTCCCGAACATCGTAGACATCAGGCGAGCCTGACTCTCAGTGTTGCCCTCAGTCTTGCGGAGACGCGCCCCGTGGTCGGCGTACCCAGTCACTGCGTTCCACAGTGAGTACCGCGTGCGCCCGTTACGATCAATCTCCGGTGCAAGGAAGTCATTGTTGAACCGGGTGAGCACGTTGTCTCGCATCGTCTCAGCCTTGCGGCGCACCTCGACATCATCGCTCACCGGCTTCGGTGCAATAATCTCCTCCACCTTAGTAGTCAGGTCGCTGGTAGCAACCCGCTGCTGCTGCTCCTCAGCCCACGTCTTGAACCGGCGCATCTCTTCCGTCGTGATAGACAGTAGGCGACGGGCCTCAGCAAACTGCGCGTCCCGATTCTTAGCGTTATGCCTAATAGTCACCCCTCCGCTAGCCTTCTCCGCAAGTGCGAACGTGTTGGCGCACACCACCCGGATAGCCGTCGGCTTCGCAGTAAAAGACAACTTGCCGTCATAGTCTGTAGCAATAAACAGGTACGGCTTGTATTCCTCGTCAGCGATGCGCCAGTCATCTTCGATTCGCATCGATGCCCACACGTTGGGCAGTCCACCGCGCAGGATAGACCCCGCTGTAGACCACGTAGCCTGACCGTCCTGCACTACACCGTCACCGAACGCGAACAGGTCACGCGGTGCATCCGCCTGATACCCGTCACCGACCGTCCCCAGCGGTGCGCCATCCGAATCCCGGCGCAGGATGTAGCGACCGGGGAACAGGCGCAGCGTGTCATCCAGCATGGGGCTGCGCTCCACCCCCCAATCCAGCCCGGACGCCTTCAGCATCTCGGTGCTGGTAGGGTAGCGGTCAAGCGCCTCGCCTAGACCGTGCCACGTACCGCCCTCGCTCGACACATAAGCCATCTTCTCAATGTTAGCAGGCATGATTCCAATCCCTTCCGTAAGAACCTGATACAAATATTGAACTACTGTTAATGATACCGCTAAATGCTAAGGCGGCTTAGTGTTTCAGGAATCGGACATTGCCGCGCTTGCCGATGAAGCAAATCCCGCACTCCTCGCACGATGCCTTGACTCCGGTCTGTTCCGGGCAAGTGATCCCGCTGTAGCGATCGTCACCGTCGATGAATGCCACGCGCCAACCATCCGGGTGAGTTTCGGTGATGGCCTGATCGGTGGACGCGAACATCTGTACGTTCGGCAGTCCGCGCAACTTCTCCAAATAGGGCAGGAGTTCCGGGACGCGCCACGATCGCGTGTACGTCCACGCCACCACGTCAGGACGCGCACGCAGTGCGAAATACCATGCTAGGATGTATTCGGCAGTATCGAAATCGCCGGATACGTGAAGCCGGATCGTAGCGGGGCCTAGCGGCAGGGTCGGGATATCCGTGACGCTTGCGTTTGCGTCCCATTGCGCGCGGGTCTGCGAGTAACGCCGATATGGGCGCTTGGCATAGCAGATACTGGCGCACAAATCGGATGCACCGGGACAAGTGTCGCCGGGAGTGCGCGAGTACGTGATCACGTTGCCGGTCTTAGAGTTTCCGCGTGAGAACGTCGGCATTGGATCTCTCTCCACTACTCAACAATCCTACACCAATCAATATGTTGTTACTCCTCAATAAGTGAGTCTCTAATCTCCCGCCAGTTGACGCGCCACATGCTTCCGATCTCCACAATCATCATGATTGTTTCTCGTGTAGCGATACCGTCTGCCACATCGTTAGAGATATCCTCGAACATATCGCGGATTGCGTACCCGTATTTGTCACTCTTGGCAAGGTCAATAGCGATCTCTTGCATACCCTGATCGTTGTTGATCCAGAGCGCCGCCGTCCACGTCTCGCGATTAGTCCAGCCGTTGTATTCATCAGACATAGTTACTCCCCTAGAAATTACGCGGGTTACGCTTGTCGGTGTCGGAAACAATCACTTCATTGATAGTAGGCTTGTCGAATCCGTCCTCCTCCAGCGCGGCGAGGAACGCACCCATATCGCAATCCTCCTCCAGATAAATGTAAGCGCCCTTAATAGGTGAGAACCACGACACGCGCCGCCCCTGATACGGCCACTTCTCATCCGCACCGGGACGTTCGAACCTGTGCTTCATAACTTCCGACACCGGAACCTTGAGCCACCCGTGGCCGGGGTCTTGAATGTAATCGTAAATCTTCACGATGCGCCCTCCCTAAAACTCTTCGTGATACTGTCGCAGCAACTCACGCGCTGCGAACCCGATGATAAAACCTAGGACAAATATTCCCATCGTTACGCCCCTACTTCCCCACCATCGTCCGTTTTGCCGTAGATGGTGCGTACGTTGGTGATGTGCGCGCTCTTGTTGCAGCGCGGGCAGTGCACATTCTGCCCGGTCGCGTCGAAGCCGACCCAGCCGTCGCACTGGCCGTCGCGGTGCATGAACCATTCGCGCGTCGGGTCGATCTTCGTGAAGCGCTTGATCGTCATGTGCACGCAGGGCACACGCTGGCGATATTCGTCACTGTTGATGGTGGTCATCGTTAGTCTCCTTACTTGACCAAGCAAGCGTCACTGTCCGCGCGCCTTGCGAATGGCGTCCTCAGCCTGTGCCAGATGTGCAGCGTAGATAGCCATGCCCGGCTCAGTGCGCGCGGCTTGTGTCAGGAAGTCCAGCGCCGCCAGCAGGTCAGGCGCAGCGGCGATGAGGCGGGCGTTCGCCACCTGATTGTCAGCGGACGCGATGCCTGCGATGAGGTCGGACGCTATCGCAAACCGCTCGCCAGCGTAGATTCCAAGCAGCCCCGGCCCCTTAGTTGCGTAGTGCCACGGCCCCGGCGTGTGCTGCGCTTGTGCGTATTCAGCGAGGCGACACTCATCGCATCCCGGCACCGGGTAAACGTCACTCGGGTTGATAGCGGTGTGAATGTGAAGATCGATCACGTCAGTCTCCTTACTCTTGATGATTGCGGATTCCAGTCATCGCCTAGAGCAGCCCTAGCGCGCGGTTCAGGGAGGCGGTAAGGATCTTGCGCTGGTGGGTACGTTCCGCATCCCACGCCGCAGCCCTCTTCGCATCCCCCGCCGCAGCCCTCTTCGCAGCCCTCGCCGCAGTCGACGCCGCATCCGACGCCGCAGCAAACGCCGCATCCGACGCCGCAGCACACGCCGCATCCCTCGACGGAGCCCTCGACGCATCCCACGCCGCAGCACTCGCCGCATCCTTCGCCGCAGCCAGTTCGGAGTCGGTAGTCTTGCCATCCAGCCAGCGGCGCTTGATGGCAAGCGCGTCCCACGAACGCTTGTCAGGCTCACGGCCAGCCTTGCGCTCGCGCAGCATGGCGCGACGAGCAGCCCATAGGCCGAACTCGTGCAGTTCGCGCGTCACATCGGCCATCGCTATCACTTCACGCGATCGGGCGGCAAACTTCCCATCGGTGTCGTCTGAGAACGGCCCGGTAAACTTGCACCACGTCACGACCGCCCCCGGCGCGTAGTCAAGGCTCACCAGCGGATCGGTTGACCCGTGTAGCCCATTCCGGCACACGAAGATCTCGCCCTTGACCGCGTAGACCCCGCCCACCTTCACGGTGGTTCGGCGGCTGCCGTTGTACGAAGCCATCTTCCCGTCAGCAGGAAGGAAGTGCCACCCGTACCGGATTCCCTCGTCAGCCACGGTTAGATTCCTTTCGCAGCAACGAACTTCATTCAGCAGTAAGTAGCGGTAGGACAGTGGCGTTGAAGTGCTGGCGTTGCCATGCGCGTTCCGCAGCCCACGCCGCATCCCACGCCCTCGCCGCATCCATCGCCGCAGCCCTCGCCGCAGCCCTCGCCGCATCCCTCGCCGCATCCCTCTTCGCAGCCCTCCCCGCAGCCATCGCCGCATCCCTCCCCGCAGCCCACGCCGCAGCC
>Ga0075458_10000030_pt1 | contig 38629 bp, 48 predicted proteins | sample DEB3_08_DNA_FD_77576 | JGI IMG/M metagenome (GOLD analysis project Ga0075458, IMG submission 77576) | Aqueous microbial communities from the Delaware River and Bay under freshwater to marine salinity gradient to study organic matter... | ecosystem: Environmental > Aquatic > Marine > Coastal ... | reverse complement strand
TCTGTTATCAAAAATGGTCAGTTTAAAAGGCCAGTCAGTGTTGTGTATGATGCGTGAGATGCATTTGTCTATCACTTCCGGCGGTTCTTTGAATTTGAGTATGATGATTTCCACCCGCTTCACTTCTCTATCATCTACCAAAGGCACCTTGGCAAGTGCTTTTATCTTTGCAATTGAATCGGTAATTTGGCTCATAGTTAAATAACGGCTTTCTTTTTCAAGTGATTAAAGGCTTCTCGGAAATAAAATTCACAGAAATATGCCATCGGTTCCGGTTCATCAGCAGTGGTTGATATGCCTTTAAATTTAAAAATGAATTGCACGCTATGCACTATTTCGTGGACCAACACTGGCAGATTGTTTGCTTCTCTAAGCCATAGGATTCTGTACTTGCAAGAGCCATCTTTGCTATCACAAGCCAACGCGCAACCATTTGAATCTTCATGGTCTTTTGGATCATCGTAGCCTTTAGGAAATACAACATCACCGTTTTGACACTCTTTCATCATTTGAGCATAGGTCATACCCACGCAGAATGTAATACATGAGCCGAAGACTGGCTCAGAAATTGCAAAGGGTTTGATTTTGATAATGCTTTTTACCTTGGCCATAGTGTTTTAGCTATCATCTCTGCATCTTTCAAGCTCATACCCATGTGACAAGGCAACATAAAATAGTACTTTTCAAGAGCATCCATGTTTGGACAATTGCTATATACGCTACGGAAGATTGAGTATTTGTCGTTGCGGTAGTGATATTGGCCAATTTCAAAGCCGGGGAATACAGAAAGAGGATCAGCTTTGTTTGTAAAACTACTGTACGTTTCGTAGTCTAAGCCAGTAACTTGAGGATTCCAGATACCCTCTATAAATCGAGAAGCAACTTTCTCACTGTATCTTGACACATACGCTGAATAATAATCACTGTATATATCGTTAATGCGTTGGCGGTGCTCCACTACCTCATCCCACACTGCCAGATTACCTCGAGCGATAGCAGCGTTGATATCGTTCATGTGCATCTTATATCCGGCCAATTCCAAGTCGCAGTCACCTAGTCGCTGTTTTAGCTCCCTATCGTATCCAAACCAGCGTAGCTTTCTGGCTTTAATTGCATCGTCCTTATCCCGACATACCAGTACGCCACCATCACCCGCTGTGAGCGATTTTATGGCCTGTAGTGAGATGCATGAAAAACGTGCTTTGCGGGATAGCTCAGCGCCTAGTGCCTGTGCTGCATCACATACCAAGTCCAAGCCATGCTCTTCGGTCAGTTCTTCAAAGGCTTGTAGGTTGCGTGATGATCCGCCAAAGTGCACGAATACAATAGCTTTGGTTTCGGGAAGTATTTTGAATGATGCATCTTCCGGACACATGTTCAGTGACTTCTTTCCTTCAATATCGCCAAAACTCATCTTCACCCCACGCCGGACCAAGGGGATGTTGGTAGCGGTGCACGTTAGTACTGGTGAGATCACGTGGTCATAGCGGGTAAGTTCCAAGAGTTCATACGCCAATTCCAATGCGGATGTACCGCTGTTAAGTGAAACAATCTGCCATGCTTCAAAACCAAACTTAGCTGCAAATTCTTGTTCAAACAATTCCACTTCTGGCCCTTGCGCCAATTGTGTACCCATTAAAACCCGCTGTACATTGTCGCGTGCTTGCTGTGATACGTATGGTTGAAAGAGCTTAATCATAGATATTTTCTCGGCGTAAGTGTGGTGGTAGGTCACTATCATCAGACAACATCATCTTGCCAGTAAAGAGCGCTCCAATGATGGCTGCATACGCCAGTACCCACTCCACTAATGCTTGAAAGATTTTCATAGATTCATGATACCGCTAGCGGTTTCCATTGTAAAGGCACCTTTGTACATTCTCACCATGGTCTTGGCTATCTTGTATTTCCGGCACCACGCTTGAGCTTCCGGAAGGGTTGCATCAATAAAGGCGGCTTGCGCTTTGAAAGCTGGTATCTCTACCGATTTTAAATACTCCACATCATTCATGTACCGCTGTAGCATGATCTCCATATCCATACCGCGTTGCTGTTCTACGTGGACCATCTCATGCACTAAAACATCCGGTGCGACTACTCCACTCGGGCAGTAGATCTCACCGGCGTAGGTCACTACTAAGCTACCTTCCCACTTCACGCCGAATGATGATGCAAGTGCATCCCAATTTGGTGGCGGTGTAGTGTGAATGGTGATCATGAAAGTAGATACTCTTTCAAACACTCTAGCATTTTTCGCTGTGGCTTCCAGCCAAGTTCGTGAATTAAGCGGGTCGGATTCATCTGGTATTTGATATCCATGCCACTGCGCTTTCCAGGGACCGTAGGTACTTCTTTATTTGCAATTTGACTAGCGTGCCATATCAGCTCATTTACAGTCAGCCCTTCTCCGGTGGTGACGTTGTACGTGCGGTTGCCAACTTCAAGTAGCATCGAGATGATTGGCGGGATTTCAGATACGTGTATGTATTGCCGGTAGCCATTTCCCCCATTGTGTACGACTAGTGGTGCACCACCATTAAGAGCACGTTTGATAGCGGGAATCACTTTGCGATCATCTTGGCGTGGACCAAACACATTACAAAAGCGTGTCTCCACGGTTTTATCCTTCAGCTCTGGATAGGTATTGTCGTAGGCAAGGCGCAGAATCGAGCCAAATGCTTTTGATAGTGAGTACGGATTCTTGGGGAAGATGATTTCCTCTTCACCTTTAGGATGATCACACTCGCCATAGACTTCATCAGTCGACACGTACAGAAGCTTCTTGAGGTTTTTAAGCTGGCGTGCGGCTTCAAAGACGTTCAGTGTGGCGTTGTTGTTGGCCTGAATAGTCTTCACTGGCTGTTTGATTGAGTAGTCGACATCAGAAATAGCGGCCGCGTGGATGATGTATTCCGGATTGAAAGTAGTGATGATTGGAATAGTGGTAGTGAAAGAGACATCCGTTTCCACGAAGGTAAAGCGGGCATTGTACTGTGGTGCTAGGCGCTTAAATACATCAGCCAGTTGGGGATGTGACCCAGCCGATAGATTATCAAGGACCATCACATCATTCCCCCCTTTGATTAAATGCTCAGTGACGTGAGAGAAAATAAATCCCAGCCCGCCGGTAATAAGAATCTTTTTCATACTAGCCATAAATCGTTTACTTGCTCAAGCGGCATATTTAGTAAGCTGGCACACTGGCCAGACGAATACCCTTCCGCTTTGCAGTCTTGTACTTTAATAAAATCTGGATCTGATAACCGTCCCATCACCATTGACCGCCTGTTTGGGCAATTAGTTTTGTGGTAGGTATGTTTACTACCACAGCATGTATGCTGGCCTAATTCTTTATTCCAGGTTGGATCATGGCCAAACATACGCTATTTATTTTTAGCGGCTGTTTTCTTAGCAGCCTTTTTAGCTACGGTTTTCTTTGGTGCTGGCGGTAAGCTATCAATTGCATTTTTGGCATCGCTAATCACTTCACCTACGTTCTCACTGGTGACGGTAGTGGCTTCACCGGATGGTTCTTTCTCATCGTCATTGAACATAGCATCCACCTCTTCTTCATCAACTGGCGTGTGTACTGGTGCAGAAAAGCCAGCCATTTGCCTATCGGTAATAGCGTTCAAGTTTTCTACTTCTTCCTTCTCATCCTGGGCACTGCGTTGGTAGCTGCCTTGGTCAGTTTTAAAAACCTCGGGATGTGGCCGTGATCCTGGGACCACACCAACTTCATCATCATCTTCGAACATCGATTCAATCTCTTCTTGCTCTTCATCAGCCCAATTGATGAATTCAAATCCTTTCTGTTTTAGGGTGCGAGCCAAATGCTTTTCTGGAATATCTACTACTTCACCATGTGGATTCTTTACGTAGGCGAAACGTGGCTTTGGTTTTTTTACCATAGATTGTCTAGGTTTAGTTTGATTATAAGTGGCGACCTCTTCAGCTATCTGGTCAGCAAGAGCATTTTCATCCAGTGGGCGTGCTGTATTGCTTTTAAGCATATCATAGTACACCCGGCTAAGATGTTCAGCGTTGGGATCATACTTCTCGTATCGCTTTATTTTGCGTAAGCGGTCTGATTCAGCCATGAGCCCTTTATGCATCAGCAAAAAAGGTGCATGACGGTGGTAGTGGTATGTCCACTCCGGCGCTAGGCCACAGTGGACCGGCTTGGCTTTGAATTTAGTCTCACCATTCCACTTCCAGATCCGGACATTCCAGAAGCAGCTCTCCGGTTTAAAGTGTTGTGGGTCATTCCAAAGATCTACGATGAAGACGTGATACGCATCAAGTGGAGCTTCGAGTAGCCATTCCTTAGTACAGCGCTCAGATAGGACTTCATCCATATCCAAACAAACAAGCACATCGCCTTCATTGGCCATCTGCTTGATGTCTCGTTCTATAAAATCCTGTTTGATACGCCATTGGTGCGTACCCCACTCGCGCCGGTCATTCACCCGCTTGAAGCCGTACTCGTCAATTAGATTCAGCTCGGCTTGGTCACAGTTGTTACATAGGATGATCACTTCATCGCACAACCGCTTAAAACACTCAAGCGTTTCGCGCATGTATCTCCCTGCTTCACCTGGACCACATAGGCCGTATCCAATAACTTTTTTCATGACTAAATAGCTTCGTATTTCTTTTCAAAAATATCAGGCTTGCAAGGGTAAAACTCACCATTTAATCCTTTAATTATGTAGTCCCCGGCTGAGCAATGCATATCACCTTCAAGAGTTTTAATAGTCTCATCAAATGATTCAGCATCAGGCTCAATATCTGGAAACATAAAACGTAAAATCTCAGTTCCGTTTGTGCCAGTATACTTGACAGCTTCTATTTCACAGGGCTTTGTCTTGTATTTCATATCTATTTTTGTGTAATTAATCCAGGCTGAATAGGTTTTATTTCAAACTCAAGAGGTGAGTTGATCACTTCAGCTAAATTAGGGATGTTATCATGACCATCCTTAATCTCGAGCGTGAGAGTCACGGTCGTCTTGGGCATGTCATCCTTGAAGGAAAACTTTTGGCCCATGTTCTTAACTACTGCGATGAAAGATACCATATGGTTATTCTTTTACTGGCTGGTAAAGTGTTGGGTCGTTCAAATCGATGCTCTGGAAGATACGCAAAGCACGCTCTTCAGCCATCGCGGATGCTTCCACTTGGCCGTACTTCATCATCAAATCCGCGTGCTTCTTCTTATCCTCGTCACTAGAGTATTGCTGCGCTAGGGATTGGTAGAGTTTCATCGTTAGATGAGCGTGTCGGATGCTCTGCTTGGTCTTCTTGATCATCCTTCGAAGCTGCATCCACATCGATACCTTCGCCCAGAAACTCACGTCTGAGCCGCTTTTCTTGCCGTTTTGCATATTGAATACCTTTAGATTGTAATCGTTTTAATTTTGGTGCTTCCTTTGGTAGTCGCCCAAGCTTCACTGCTTTGGCAATTTCCCCTGCGATATACTCGTCAATTTGTTTTTCGACTTCATGATCAAGTACTTCCACTTCCCTATCCAGCCGGCCGGAATCCAGCATGGCTTGGATATTCCGCTTCTGGCGTGGTGAGACTTCATCATCTGGCTTTGTGAGTGCCAATTCAAATACCTTCTTGATGGTAGGTGCCTGGATTTCCTTTTTAGTGAGCCGCATCAAAAGCTCCTTCGGGATACCCTCTTGGATCATCTGGATGACTCGTAAGTGCTTTTTTCGCATGATGTTTATCGTCTACCTTCAAGAATACCAAGGATCTTATTCCGTGGCTTGTGGCTTCCGGCTGGTGTTTGAATATTCAAGTTTTCATCAGGCCAGTCGACATCTAGCCCCTGTGCAATACGTGCCTTCTGATTGGCAATTGCGACTTCCATTTCAGCATCAGTCGCTCGCTTCACTACGCTGGCTGTCACTTCACGATATCGGGCTTCCATGGTGTCGAGTTCTCTGTGCAAACGATCCATGATGTTTCGAAGCCGGATCACCTTTTGCTTATTACCTTCGTTTACCACATCAGTCGGATCACCTTCCATATCGACCGCTTCATCCACCACTAGCTTCTCTTCAGCATCCATGTAGCGTTGTAGTTCGGCTTTCTTCTTATCAATTTCGGGTGCAAGCTGGTGTGCTTCTGCCATTGATTCCTTTGTGATGCGGTGATAGGTAGTACCATCAGATGTACCAAGTAGCTGAAAGTCACGGCGCTTCCAAGTTGAACGGTTGTATACAATTTGCCAAGCTTCACGCTCTTCACAGGCAAATACTTTTCCATCTCCTAAGCGCTTGAAAAACCATGTTTTCTTTGGTGCAGTGGCACGTGCCATCATTTCCGGTGACAAATCTTGTGACCGTAACTCCTCTTTCTCTTTATCGAGATCAGACATACCAGAATTGTATCATAAGATACCGCTATCGCTATCCCCACGTTATGCACATACAAAAAATCCCCGGTAATGGGGATTTCCTGTAAGCCACCTTTCGGCGACTTTCAGTATAGACTGAGACTATTGGTTAGCTAGTCTTGGCTGTACTGTTGGCGTTGACGACAACTGCTGCTTGTTCTCGAAGCACAGCTACACCGTACATCATGTCGACCACGGTAAGCATACCAAGGTTCTGAAGTAGGTAGTCGGCTTGGATTCGGATGCCATTTGCAGACATTCCCATTCCACCGCCCACGCCAGGTGTCTGACGTGCGTATCCAAATGCACTCTTGTGAGCGAAAAGGTTACGGTAAGTCTGGAGACCAGATACTACACGTGAAGTGACGTAACATGGCTGGTCATACAGCACACCGCGCAATCCTCGACTTTGATCACCCGGACCGAAGTTACCCTGGCGGATGAAGTTGAAGTTTGAGCTGTATTGACTGTAGTACTTAGCGATACCGCCAAGCTGTGTCCAGAATACGAACGGATGGAAGAAGAACGCTGTTTCAGTGAGGTCGTAATCGAGCGTATCAAGCGCGTTGATAGCATCTCGGATCTCAGCATCTGAAAGAACGGTTGTAGTATCTCCGATCACGTTAGTGGAGAGAGATGACCACAATGCAGCAAGTGCATCTTCAAGCTCAACCATAAGGACGTTTTTAGCTTCGCGGGCATACGCTTCGTTAAGCTTTTCCTTATTGGCGAGTTGCTTAATAGTCTTGTCTCCGAAGAGCCAGGCTACGTAAGCGTGGGTGTCGATGTTCAAAGTGACATCGACTTGTGCAGGGCTTTGGTCAACTACACCGTTACCCTGCGTGCTCTGCGTTGAAGCAGAAAACGTGTTGGTGTAGATGTCTGGAACGTGAATCACGTCCCCTTCCTCTTCAGCTAGGTACGTAAGATCGGTGAAGAAGTTAGCGAACACAGCCTTTGGGAAGTTTGGTTCCATGATGTAGTCACCCCAGATTTCTGGAGTACTTGCAGCTACATCCGCAGCGGTGAACGCTGCTGTTGGATTGTCGAAGGCAAAGAAAAACATTGTAATGTTTAGTTTATGCCATCAAATCCAGTAAATTACCGGCCTTTGTTTGCAAGAATTTCACGGCGGCGATCCGCTAGTGATGCCTGTCGCTCTTCAGGTTTCAACTCAGTCCATTTCTTAGACTCACCACCACGTGGGCGCTTCCCGCTTCCGGTTGGCGTATTTCGGCTCACATTCTCTTGAGCTTTGATGGCATCAAGTGCGGCTTTAACGTGTGGCTTTGCTAAAAAACTGGCAGTCGGTCGCTTGGTAAGGCGAAAGACGTAGTTTACTTGCTTCGGCGACAGGTTGTTCTCGTAACCAAAGGTACGCTTCTTTTCAAGGACCAACGCTTCGTTGGTTTTCTTTTCTAGGGCTTCCAGTCGCTTATCCGTTTCTGATGGCTGTCTGGTATCCCGACCCTTCTTTTTGGAAACACGGTCGGCAGCGTTGCGAGCGTTCTTCTTACCTTGAAGCATCTCGCGCAATTCCTTCCGAGTAACTGGCTTATTGTCTTCGTCCTCTTCTTCTTCCTCATCGGAATCTTCAGAGTCGTCAGCATCAATATCCTCGTCCTCTTCTTCGGAATCGTCCTCTTCTTCGCTGTCTTTTTCATCGTCAGCGTCGATGTCTTCGTCACGATCTGTGTCGTGCTCATCGTTTGCGAATAGCATGTGATGGTTATATTTTATTTTACAAATGGCGGTTTGGTATGGAGAGCCGCTGTCCTAGCACCAGTGTATAGCGATAGCTGTTTTCTGGTCAAACAATAGCTGTAGTTAAGAGGTAAAATCATCTTGTGCGATTGGTCGTGGATTGTGCTTTTGGGTTTGGATGGCACTGATCATGATGTCAATGAATTCAGCAAAGAGCTTACGGCCTTCGATTTGTGAATCTGTTGGACGTGAAGTGTCGATGGTATCAATGGATGAGTAGTATCGTTTGGATTCCAGTAAGATTTCTACTAAATTGCGACCAGTATCATTCCGGCCCAAATCTTGAAGAAATTTCTTTTGATAGTCGTTGAGTTTCATACTACTGAGTTACTTCAGCCGCTGGTGCGCCCGGATTCATTGGTGAAGGTACTGATTGGCCTGGACCGCCTTGAGGACCATTAGGAGCGATTGGAGCCACTGGTGCGGGCTTTTTGCCAGCAATAGCGGTTAAGCTCTTACCTTGCTTTGAAAGGATTTGGCGTAGTACCACTTCAGAGCGTGGATCACCCTTCTGTTCCATAGTGGTGTAAATGGTAGTGAGTGTCTGGATATCCGGACCAATATCATCATCGATGTTCAGCTTCATGTAGAAAATAGCGTTTTCATAGAAGTCATCAGGAATCGTGAGGAATACATACGGACTCTTCATTAGTTCCTCTTCTACTTGAGCGCGGATCTGTTCCATCCGTGGGTTCTTACGCTTGGCGAGTGCATCAAAGTAGCGCTCATTAGCGTGGAAAATAATCACTGAATCACGAAACGCTTCGATATCATCACTCGACATGTTGATTGGGCGCTCATGCTCTTCAGCGTATTCTTCCTTAAATACTTCGATAAGCTGGTTGAAGAAATCTCGCTTGAGGTAGTTACTGAATCGGTTACGGACCGCAGTGAAGTGGGATGATACCGCTTTATCGAGCACCACACCCAGACTGAAAGATGTACCAGATGGCATGTTCTCGCCGGTAGCGATATTGAAAGCAAAAGCGTTTTGCTGGCTGTTTTCTTTCCAAGATGCTTCATCACTGCTGAATTCATTGAGCTGCTGGCTTTGCGTATTGATTTGTGTGATGGTGCCATTTGGCTTCACGTACACCACTTCACCGTCTTTCACTTCCATCAAAAGCTGTGATTGTACTTCCTCATCAGATGATTGGTAGATTTTCTTGGTAGCCCATAGGAGTCCACGGCGGCGTAGGTTAGCCGTAAGGTTACGTGCAATCTGGTTTTCAAGCTGCTTTTCTATTTCACCACGGCCAAGCCAGCGACCATCGATGCGCTCAGTGTGACACTCATCAAGTGGCCATGAGTCTTCATCTACCATTTCCATCCACACAATTTTACCGCTGGTGAATTTGCCACGGTTTTTAATATCTTTTTCATCAGGAATCAAAACGGCTTGGACTAATATCCAGTCTTCATCGTCTTTTACGTTTTCAATTACGCCACCATTTTCTTTCCAACCTTCGTTTTCATACAGTGATTTAGGCACCAAGGCGTACCGTTCAAAAGTATTGTAGCTCTTGTGCTTAGCAAGTCCGTCAAGATCCCAATCTGGGTACTCAGCCATTTCATTGTAGTGTTTGTCGTCTTCTATAATCACGTACCCTCCAGTAGATGCAGCATGGTAAAGAGATTTAGCGGACTGTGTATTACGTAGCGTTCGAAGTGGCACGCGCTCAGTACAGTAGGCAGCACGCTTTGAGACTACACTACCGTAAGTGGAAAGGTCATTAGCACGGTCTTGAAGTTCATCATCATAAGATTCCTCATCGGCGAAGATGCTGAATTCTTGTTTGAGGGACCAGACTGGCCATTCATAGGCAAGCTTACGTGGCTCAAAAATGTAGTTTGATACCTTAATGATGATCTTCATCTTCATCACGTCTCGGTAGAAGTTCACTACGTTGATGAAGGTTTTGCGCTGGCCTTCAGTGTCATAGATTCCCTTCTTGTACTTTGAAGCCGAAGCCATATCGATGGATTCAAGCGTATCTTTCTGGCTGTAGTAGTAGCCACCCTTCTTACCCTTCTGGCCTGGATCACCATAGCCAGTTTTACTTTTAGGCTCACCGGTAATGTAATACCCGCCCGTGTCGAAATCATCAATTTCTTTTTGAAGTTCGGCAAAGATATCGTATCTCATGTGATTAGTATAAGCTCTTGAGTGCTTTTTGGTCTACTTAATATCGGAGATAAGTTGATGAAAATCTATCTTGATGCCTTTTTTATCAAAGACTTCCTGTACACCACGAATGTAATGGCCCATTGTTTTCCCGCCTAAATCAAGAATCCTTTGGCGTTCTATCATTTCATTATTCTTTTTGGTCGTGTCTTCATTAATAGTTTGAGCGTGTGAAAGCTTGGCTTCCGCTTCTTTTTCGCGCTCAGCCACCGCAATTTCTCGAGCCGATACTGCTGCTTCACGCTCATTAAAGCTGTTGAGCTTCACGTTACATACCTTTAGTGTGGTTTCAGCTATCCGGATTGATTCATTGAGATCACGTAAATAAACTTCAAGGCGCTTTATATCTTCAGTTACCTTGGTCAGATTGGCAGTCTTTGTTTTCAAATCTGCTTGTAGTGACTCGAGCCTTGAAACATCGGACTTTAGCGCCACTACAGCGCTATGTAGCTCTGTCTTCTCATCAAATAAATCAGTGCACTTAATATCAAGCTGGCGTATATCAGTTTCTAGCGTGGTTTTCTTTTCGGTAAGTGTGACAATGTCTGCTTCTAAATCTTCACGTACCTTTAAACGCTGCGGGAGATCACGCTCTAAATCATCAATTTGCTCTTTAAGAATCAGTACATTGTCTTCACGGTACTTTGATAGTGTTTCTGAGAGTCTGCGTGGTTGTTCAGCCATAGCTATGCCGTTGTGCGTAGACGAAGCGGAACGTCAGTTGTGTAGGTAGCGCCGACAATAGTGGCATCATTCCCATTTCCTGAAGTATCGAGGGCAGTTGATCCGCTAGCTTCGTCAAAAAGATATTGAGCTAGTATCTCTTCAGGTACTATGTTCATGTAGTTCAAGTTGTCTATTTCAGCATCAGACAATCCTTTTTGAAATACTCTAAAGTTATCAATACGGCCTTTATAAAAAGGATTTGCGGCTGAATTAGCTCGACCGATTAAGATAGCTTGCGCTCCGGCTGCGGCTGGAATTATAGCTGTTGGTGTGTTCCAGGTTCCATTTACATACACTTGCATGTTTGTACCATCAAATCTAACTGCAACAAAGTTTCTCATTGATCTGCGGACTGATACTGCAGCGTCAGAATTAATTGAAGCATCTACAGAGTTTCGAATCACAAAAGAAACTCGTCTAGTAGAACCTATCAAAATACCAAAGTTTCTTTGGCCAGCAGACGCTAGCCACATTCCAGCAATACCAAGTGACGTAGTGACAAACGGAATATCCATTAAGTCAAAAGTGATAGTGTATGGTTGAGTTGGGTCAAATTTTGCACTGGTTAGTGGTGTTGTCACTTGGTCGTCTACCCCATCGAAGCGAAGCATAGTGCCCATATCTTGAGTCGACACACGCGACTGAGCGTTACTTCTACTGGTAGTAGTAGTTCGTAAAGTAACTGGTGAATCAGTTCGGTAAGCCAGAGTACCCACATCAGTGGTAGTGTTGCCGTATTCATCGGTAGAAACACCATTAAAATCAATCTTGTACTTCAGATTGATTGGGTTAATGCCTTCGAAACAATGGTTTGCTATTTCAGGTAATGTCAGTACACGTTCGGCAAAGATGAATTGCTTGATATTTGCGCCAGTGTAGTTTGAAGCAGCGGCACTACGCTTACCGATTGTAGGAGTCATAGCGGTTGGTGCGGTCATGGTAAAAGCCGTATCAGTAGCGACCAGTGCCCCATTGATGTAGAGCTTGGCTGAGTTTGCTTCTACAGTAACAGCTACGTGATACCACTTGCGTAGTTGTACTTCTTCTGGTGATACGATAGCCACTTCTGCTGAAGCTCCATTGAAGATGTTAAACAGAAATTTCCTATTGGCATCAAGTAAGAATGAAAAACCGTTTGATGGGCCACTATTAGAAAAGTCAAAAATACGATCTGATGCAACGTACTTCCGGACTTTAATCCAAAACGCAAAAGAAAAAGATGCTGGGGGAGTGTAGCCAGGTAGTTGAAGGCCGTTAGTCGAGCCATCAAAGAAGGCCGACTGCCCCATATCTCTTACTTTTAAACGTTGTGTCATAGGTTAATTGTATACCACGGTGATGTTAGCAGTACCGCCAATCGTGACATACAAACCTGTGGCAAAGTTCATTCCTAGAAGCGGGATAAATCGTTCACCAGATGCGAGAGTAATAGTATCAACAAGCACTGTACCAGCAGCACTAGTGTTATCCCAGAGTTTAATAGTTCCGGAAGTGTGTGAAGCTACAATGATTCCTTGCACACGACCAGCGCCGGTTTTGACAAGGGTAGATGCAGAGATTTGAACCGAGCTTGCATCGGGATAGGTGCGTACACCATCATTTACTGGATCAAGTGTCTCCGTCATGGCGGCACTGTATCGATCCTTATTGGCGTGTTCTACGGTATCAAAACGAAATGTCATAATAATTGGCGCTAGTTTGTAATGAATTTATTATGCTTTACTACACTTTTTTGGTCAAAGTAGTAGTGGTGCACTATTCAAATGAGCTTTCATAACGCCCACGGTTACGGCGGGGATCTCGAATAGTACCTTTGTCAAGAATACCTTGAATCATGTTTGGTACTGATGGCACTTCTGGTTTCTTTTTGCGCTCTGGTACACCATTTATATCCACGTAAATATCTTCAGCCATCATCCAAGCATCTGGATAGTCATCATGGTACGGACATTCATCATAGTTGTGGCCATTCTTGCTACATGAGCCGGGCGGGTGTCGGACTACCAACATTCCACCAATGATTTCCTTCTCGAGTGTGATCATTTGGTTATAAAAGTGCTCCATTTCTTTCGAAACAAACTGGCCGTCTGGCGTTTTCCACTCAGGAAGGGAAGTGAGCTCATCTTCAATAACGATTTGAAGGTTGGAATACATGAGTGATTTAGATGGTCTACTAAATTTCACCCGCTTTACGTAGTAATTTGTGTTACGTTCAAACCAGTCAGCTAGCCAATCGCCACGTGTAGTATCGATTTCAATACCCTTTACCCCTCCCCTTAGTGACCTTCTGCGGTCGCGTAGTACAAACATTACAGTGGCATCAATATCTTTCGCTTCATCAATTCCTACGTATAAGGAGCGCCCTTCATGAGCACGTGCCAGCTTTTCTAGGTCGTGCGCCATAATTTCAGCCACGTCCATTCCGTTTTGGTGCTGGAATTCAGCAGCGTACACAAAGTCTTTATCCGCTGTCGGATGGTCGATGAGCTTGGTAAGCTGATCTTCTGAGGTAAAAGAACGTGCGGATCCTTTGAATAGGTCGTCTTCTGTTTGCGGATAGTCACGCCGGAATGAATCCATGTCCACGTATTCCGACTTAATAATTGCCAACTGCTTTTCATCATAGAAGTGGCCAGTGCCATAGAAGCGGTTTTTAAAGCGAGAGCGCCCACGTTTTGCTTCCACCCACATGCGGTGTTGGTATGTCCCCTGTCCGTTTTCGGTAGATTCAGCAAATATCCAGCCGGATGCGGGATCTACCTGTCGCATGGTAGCTTCAATCATCTCACTGGCCAGAATTTTTTGAGTATCTGGATAGAAAGCAATCTCGGAAAAGAGAATCTTATGGCGTACACCACCACGGCCACCCACTCGAGCGCTGGCGGTATTACATTGAAAGTGAGCCTTATTGTGCTTCAATGTGATGTCATTGGCATCGGTTGAAAATACATTGGGTGCAATTTCCTCAAGGATGTTGATGTTGTCGCGTACCTGTTGTTGAGACACGCCAAATTCTTTTGCAAAAAAAGAGAGTAGGTACGTGCGGTATCGCTTCCGAAAGATATTGGTGGCATCTTCTTTGTATGAAAGTACGTCCGTTTCAGTCGGATTATCGTTCATCAGATCATCAGCAGCAAACAAACCAAGGATAAAAGAAGAAAATCCCTCGCGCCGAGCCTTCAAAATGTTTTCTCGAATCGGGATATTGATACCCTTCTTTTCGATATCGTAATCACGGCATAGCTCTTCGTAGTAGATTTCTTGTACCGGATTGAATTTAAAAGGCACCAACTCGCCGGTATTGGCGAAGTCGATCATAAAATTTTCTTCTATAAACAAACGGTATTTCATGTGTATCGCTCTTTAGTTTGGCGCATATCGAAAAAGAAATTGTTATTGCCACCAGTCTTCTTACCGTACTTTTCTGGATTGTGCGCGGGTGCTGCTATCTTCATCACAGCCGTTTTCTCTTTGATCACGTTGATGTTTGGTACGTAGACTGGGACCTTAATCTTTTTGTTCACTAGTCGGGTTTTACCATTTTTAAAAGTTTTCTCTACTTTGATGGTTTCAGTGGTGGTTATGGGACCAAAAGCACCCATAGCTTGAGTCACGGTTGGGAGGTTTAACACTTCTGCCACATGTTTTTCAATAAGTGAAGCGATATCTTGTTGCCCGATGAAATCCGAGAACCACTTAGGTTGTTGGTAGGTAATTACATCCGCATATTCTTCACTAAATCCGGCAGCAATAGCTGACTGCTTTGCGTTTCCCCACGTAGGTGAGCGGTGGTCAAAATACAATTGCAAAAAAAGAGCCTGTCGAGGATTTTTAGAATCATAACGATCCACATCCTCTGTTAAATCCAGGCTCTTTTCTTGGACCACCTTGATGGCAGCTTCTTGTTGTTTTGCTGTTTTTGTTTTACTCCCACGTGCCATGCCTAAATCTTAGCACAGGGATACCGCTAGCGTTATCCCTTAGCAGTTCGATTGCGTGAAGTTGGTGCTGGTGCTTCTGGCTTGGCATCTTCAGTTGTTTCTTCTGTCTCTTCTTTATTTTCCGCTGGAAGAGCAGCACTCATCACTTCAATTTCCTTATCTAACTGCTCAATCGTCATGGCTTCAAGTGCTTCTATATCCTCAATGCGACCGACTTTTTCAGCCAAGACTTTGGCTTTTTCTACTCGAGCAACCCGGTCAACATCCTTCTCAATTTCACGTTCATTCTTTTCTTCATCACGCTGGGCTTCTGCGCCAGTGATTTCACTATGTCGTCTTTCAGCTCGAGACTTACTCTTTGCAATCAGCTCAGCATCCTTTGGCTCAGCCGGATCAAGTTCACGGTCTGATGGTGTGATAAAACCTTGTTTTTGTAGTGCTTCAGCTTCACGTGCTCGACACACTACTTCTTGGCCAATCCGGACCGGTTCACCATCTAATTCAAAATTCTTCAATACTTTAAAAATTTGTGTCATAAATTTAATTTTAAGATTAGCATATCTCCCACCACGGGTAGCTTTATCATACACCATGGGGATAGCAGTGTCTTATTTCTTTTTTAAAAAATTTATTACTACTATTAGCCCTGTGGAGATGTGGGAAAGTGCAAATTGTAGAGTAATTGCACAGTATTTGGAGAGTAATGACTGTGAATAAAGTGTGAACATATGGGGAAAAAGGTGTGTACAAAAAACAGCACATAGAAGCCAGTAGGGATAGTGGACCAGTTATACACAGATTTTCCACAGTTGATACACTGCTTCTGTACACGGTTACTCAGTGACCAATCCACAGTTTATCCACATAATAGAAGTAGGTTTGTTCACCAAGGAGAAGGACCATGCAGCATGAAAAGCAATTGTCACTACCCATGCCGGACCGGCTCGATCTCGCGGCACCGGTTATCCCGCACATTTCCGAAGTGCGAAGGCAAGAAGCCACCAGAAAATGCCCCGTTCACGGTGCTGTCGAGATACCGGACTGCCCATACTGCGAATCGCACAACCGCTGAAAGGAGGTGATCCTTATCTCCCTGCTCAGGGTTACGAGCAAGGCCCGCAATAACATGCGGGCCTTTACTCTTAGCGTTAGAATTTTGGAGGTATTTAATTGTAGAAAGAACAATCTAAATCCATTCTACTACTCTGCTGCTTCGGTTTCAGTTTGCTCGGTCTCTTCATCGGTAGTTTCCGCTTCAGTTTCCTCACTAGTTTCTTCTGCTGCACTGTCGACAGTTGTATCTTCTGTGTTCATAAGCACGTAAAGTTAATTATAAAACCTAGCCGGATGGCTCGGTTTGTGGAGCCATCGCATCTAGTTCCTCTTTACTATACATCACTGAATCACCTTTAAAACGGTAGCCATCATGACCAAGGCCATAATAGTTTAAAAATACTCTACATTCAATCTGTTCGAGAGTTATCGGATGAAATAGCTTTGTTGTGTATGTTTCTTGTGCCATGTTGTTTTGTAGGTGCAATTACGCGGCGATGGTGTAGCTTTTCAATTGCTACTTGGACCACTTCAGTGTCGGTAATTGGGCGCTCTTGTGGACCATCTTTACGTGGGTATTTAATTTTTATGAGAGGAAAGCTGTGCACTAATTCATCTAACATCTTACGGTGCTTCCGGTAGATGCGAGTGAATAGTGGTTTTGCATAGTCTTCATTAACAACCTTTTTGCCCATGTCAAAAGGATAGCACGTTGAAAGTGATAGCGATATCCCCATCATGTTTATGAGGGCTTTGACAAAACCTAAGCGTTTTGATAACCTAAGCGTATTAGTTAATAAGAAATAAATTATGTTTGAACAACAACTGATGCGCGATATCGTTCGTGAAGCAGTACACCAGGATCTAAGGGATGAAGATGAGATCAAGAAGCTAGTGAAGCAAATGGATACTAAGAAAAGTCTAAGCCAAATGTACGTAGGTTTAATCGTTAAAGCAGTACTCGATGTCAACAAATAAGAATCCCCACGCGGTAGCTCTTGGCCGCCTTGGTGGAAAGAAAAAGAGCGAAGCCAAAGCCGCAGCAGTACGTGAGAATGGAAAGAAAGGTGGTCGTCCTAAAAAAACTAAAAATGAAACAATCAACATTTAAAAATCCAAGAAAGCCGTGGGGCAGTGTATACGGTAAGTCTGAGCGTAAAGGTTTGACTACCAGGACCACACTGAAAAGCCATACAACGCTCAAGGTGAAGAAAAACATCCGGAAGGTAGGTAAGGTCGGTAAGGCCAATAAAACCGCCAGAGGATTGATTGCGGACTACGCCAAGGCCATGGATATGAAGGTCTGTGAGCTGAATCTGGAAGGATGCACCAAGACTTGGCCACTAGCACCAGCTCACCGCCATAAGCGAGCGTGGTACAAAGGGGATGCAGTTCTATTGGCTTCTCCAAAGCAGTGGGTAGTAGCGTGCCAGTGCTGCCATGATCAGATTGAGTTTAATGCTGAGCTTACTGAAGCGATGTTTATCAAGCTAAGAGGGGAAGAATAGTATGCGCTGTCCTCACTGTAAAAGAGAGTTGCCGGCAAAGGTAGAGTTGAAAAGTAAAACAATGACTCGAAGACAGTTCGATAAATTAAAAAAAGGGTCGGTCGTGATATCTCCAGGCAATAGGAAACGCACAGTAGTCGATAGAATCGGAGCATACATAAGGTTTAGAAAACTCTCTTACAATACTGGATACCCACATGACTACACAGGGTATCTATACAGTGATATCAGTAGAGGATGGAGAGTAATTAGTTATTAAAATTATGAGACAAGAAGATATCTTAAATCAGATTCAGCAAATAAATCGAGAAATTGAAACTAGGCAAGAGCGCATAAATGTATTGGTTAAAATAAATAGAGAAGCTGTGAAGAGAGACCCAAAATTTGAAGAGGACTACACTGAAAGCATCGAGAGTTATTACGACAATTCTTTATAGTATGAGCGAGTTTGAAATGCGCCAGAGGATGAAGAAGATGGAGCGCAAAGATTTGATGACACTCTTGGCTTTCTATTTGCTTGAAGAGCAGGGTATAAAGGTGACTACTGAGAAGCAGATTCAGGAGGTGATCGAGCAAAATTACATGAGGGAAGTGGCCAGGGAGGATTTGATGGTTGAGATCATAAATTCACGTAGTAGATTGGGTATCGCCTAGCCGAGATTTCTACCCTAAAGGGAATGGAACACCACTCCCCCGGCTGATTTATCTCGTAAAATCGTCTACTTTCAGTCACGTAAGAATATGGCTATGAATAAGGCTATCTACCACTCCCCTACCCTATCGCATATGTCCTAATCACACAAAAAGCACTCGAGAGAGTGCTTTTTGCATATCCATGTGAGTAGGGAAGGGGAGTCTATGAGTCGAGAGTAGTGAAGCCCACTAAGCGATGGTAGTCGGGAGGGATGATGCGTGTCGAGTGGGTACAGCGTTTGTAGTTATACTCTTCAATCTCGAGTGATCCATCTGGTAGTACTGCCCGGACCAAGGCTACGTGCGGCATCCCATTTGGGAAGTCTGGTGTGGCTGGATATTGCATCACCGCTACGTTACCCACGGTACTGGTAGCTTGACGCAAAATAGCTTCCATTGGTGGTACATCCAAAAAAGTATCTTTCAAGATGTTGTAACAATTGCACGCACTTCCCCTATTTGGTTTTGTGCTTGGAAGTGGCTTCACTTCTACTGGCTGTTGATGGATAACGTCAACAGCCAGTATAGGAAGTGGATCCAGTTCCGGTATGTTGTTGCTGATTCCTGGTGCGAACATAGCCGTGGAAGCAGCAACGATGAAACTAGCGAGTATCATGATGACCGGAGATAGCCGGTACTAGAGCATAGCGGTTAGGTTATGCTACGAATTGGTTCAGTTGTGACGATACGCAAAAGAATGTCACCGATAGATTTCACGATGGCTACGTATCCAACAAGGTCTGGTACTTCAGTGAAGAGAATGACCAAACCACCGACTACAGCTTGAATGACTGCAACCCAGAACGTTTTTGAGCTTAGTAATGATTTCATACAAATTAATTCACATTATTAGACTGCGTGTGCAGTACCTAAATGCTACCACTAGAGTGGGTTTTGGTCGCTTTAGTTATTCAGTGCTACTTGGTGAGGTTCATGAGCGCTACCATTTTTTGTAGCAGGTTAAGTATCTGGCCGTATAAAGATTCAAGTTGCTTCTTTTGGTCTTCAATAACTGGTGGCAATTCAGAATAGTAAGGGATCCAAGCTTCAGTAGGTGGGTAGGTAGTTAAAAGTCCGTATGCAGTACCCTTATCAGCCCAATCATCGCCCCAAGAGTTGGCTACACGGTATGACATGCCGTCATAGTTACAGTACGTGATTAAATGCCCGGAAATCGGTGTTATTGCCCTTCTCAGTGGTTCTATAGGCGCGGTATACCATTCACGCCCTACTACGAAGCGTACAATCAAGCCAGTTTTACTTTCATTTACTGCTTCAGCTAATCTATCACGATTCACAGGGACCGATGCATACCCAGACAATCGCTTATGTTGGGCAGCAATTTTAAGCAATCGATCTATCTCAGTATTGGGAATGGCCCGAAGTTTGGCTATATACTTTGAGTAACTGAGCTTACGATCTTCAATAGTGGTGTGCGTCCACTCTGATTCTGGTAGAAAACCGTAAGTGTACGCCATGTGCAGTGCGCTCTTGGCACTAGATCCTTCAGTCCAATTCTTATCAAAAAACTTCTTTTGGAGTAGGTACTGGAAGTCGGCACTGAATTTAATACCCAGCGCTTTGCGTGCGTTCATAGTGAGGGAGATAGCAGTACAGATACCCACTCGATGTTGGTCTTCAATGTCTTCTGGCTTATACCGTTCGCCACCACGGTGTGGAATGGTTACTGGTAGATTTTTATCCGGAAGGAAAGTGAAGTCACGAATATCAACTGGTGATGGTTCTGCTCCAAGTCCGTAGATCCTAGTGACTGGTTCCATATTTAATTTGAATCTAAGTGGCTAATAACACGTGACAGCACTTTGGTATTCTCTACAAGAGCCACAGTGGATTCAGAGAGGTGTTTATATAGAGACTCACGTACATCCTTTTCTACCTGGCGTAGTGCCTGCTCTCGCTCTTTCATGGCTTCTGCGTGCTGGATTGTACGCTTGTCGAGCGCATCCAAGAATTTAATGACAACGTAGATTAAACCTAGTATTGAGATGACCCCAATTGATAGGTTTGGCAGTATCGAAAGAAGTGATGCGTCCATAATAAAATTACAATGTTATACCAACATTGTAATTTATTTTTGAGTTTTGGTCTTTTTTTACTGTTAGTAATCAGACTGGACCGTGATTTGGTTGACTTCCAATTGTGTTGCGTTAGCTGCTGTCAGTGCCGCATTTGATGCGAGGACCCCTACAGTGAGGAAAGTAGTGTTGGTTGGAAGAGTATTTGTGGCTGTACCAGATGCTTCAGTACCAGTGTTTATGTCTTTAATCCACCAGCCAATTGATGAGCTGTTTGGTGCTGCGTAGAAACATGCTTTGTACCCTTTGCCACTCACAATAGTCAAGCCAGTTGGTGCTTTAGTAGCAGCACTACCATCTCGAGTCAAGAATGAAATTGCGCCGTTATCACCGGAATCTACTGCAAATCCGACTGTGTTGTTAAGTGCTGATGGTTCGGCTGAAACTACAGTGGTTCCAGAATGTAAACCAAAGAAATGGCGACTGCCATTAGTCCAAGTGTTGTACCCAAAGTTTGAGCACACAAAGTATCCCCCTTCTCCGGCTGAATCACCACGCCACCACATCGCTTCAGTATTTCGCTGGCCAAGTACTTGGTTTGTAGTAGTAGCTACGTTTGAGTATCTAGCTCGCTTCATTTGAGTGTAGAGAGTGCTGTTTGAAGGAAGCGTGTTGGCAAACGTACCAGCGCCGGCTCCGGCAGTACCTATCCAAAGACCATCAGTAGCGGTGGTAGGCTTCCACATGTAAGTGGCTTGATTCCAAAACGCATCTTGTGTTGGCATTGATTGGCCAGCCGGATTCTTAATGAAAAGAAATAGTTCGCCAGCTATGTTTTTTGCATATGTTAGCAGATTACCGGCCGATGGTGCGGTTGGTTCAGTGATTCCAAGGAGTCGTGTAGCGCCACTAGCAAGAATGGTGAAGACACTACTGCCACTGCTATTATCGACATCAAGCAAATCATTTGATCCGGTGCCTTGAATGGTCACTCTAGCGTTTGCGTTAGTAGTACCTACACTCAAATTCCCACTGTAATAGCCAGTAGAAAGCACGTTGAGTGCATCATTTACAAAGAGAAAGTTAGATCCTAGTGCGCTCAGTGTTGTTTCTTCCGTACCAGTGATAGGTTGGGATGATTTCTGGATGCGAAAACCTTTGGTGTTGTTGCTGACTAGGTTCTTATGGTCGTTGGTGTTAGTAGCAGTAGGGTAAAACTGGAAGTCGTTGGTGTTGTACATCCGGCCATCCATGATGAAATTTCCATAGTCTTGGCCAAGGAATGTACCAGCATAAAAGCGGTAGTTACTATTCACAAATGACTGAAGTGGAATAGTTTCATCGTATTGCACTGCCCATCTGGTATACAGATTGTTTCCACCATCATCCGTAGTTTCAACTGAAAAATGTTGGTGTCTTGGACCATACAGCTCTTCTAGTGCCGTGAGTGCTACCCATGATCCTGCCGCGATTGTGCCGTTATTAGTAGTAGTTACTCCATCCCAGCGGTAAAACGTGTCAGTGGCTTCATCCATGTAGAAATAGTCCGCTTGTGCAGGGGTAGTGTTTGGACCGTATACAGTAGCAGGGAAGGAAGCAAAGTTTGCGTATGGTTGAGTACCATTTGAGAGGTTGTGTGCTACCAGCCATGCTTTTGATTTAGGCGTTGCTGTATTTGCACCGGATCCATCCTGAAAAGCTATTACTGGTTTGGCAAGATCATCACGCCAAATAAGGCGTTGAAGTTCACTATAGTGGCCGGGGTATTCTGCTTTTTGGTATGTCTCTTGAACAAGTCTACTGGTAGAATCAAAAGTGGTAAAACCACCAGCACTAGTACCTTCGGTTAAGAGCTTACCTACCGAAAGAATAGGGAAGCTGGAAGTTGCAGTGGTTGATGTTGCGATAACGCTTGGTACTTGCAGTGAAGCTGTGTGCATTGGCTTGAAAAAGCGGACTACACCATTTGAAAAATCTAACTGTGTCGAAACCGCGTATGCGGTTGAAGTGACAAAGAAGAAGGCCATTACGGCAATAAATAATTGTTTCATACTTTAATATTATACATAACCGCGCACAAATGTACTCGGTGCTATTGGTAAGGTGGCTTCACTTCCAGCCCAGGTAAAACCATAGCCAGCGCCCTCTACGAAGTTACTGATCTCAGTAAGAATAAATTTTGGTTTCTGAGTAAAAGTGAAAACTGTAAGGATTCCATCTGGTGATTCTAGTGGTGTGAGCTCAGTCATTCCACCACCGGAAGGTGCTGAAATGACTATACCATTTGGTGTACGTGTAGCGGTTAGGTTCTCATCAAGTACAATCTTTGCTACACCTTCAAAGCGATTATTACCTTGAATCACAGTAACAGATGGCATACTCCCACCGTATTGAATTGGTTCGCTCGGTGCGCCTTGTAGGTTCACCCACGGACCAAATTCACCGTCGGGCTGTTCGAAACGAATAAAAGTACCCCGCCACTCATGTCGAGGGACACGGCCAACTCCTGGCTTTCCGTCTTTCCCTGGCTTACCAGGAATAGCAATTGGCGCTTCTGGTATCAGCGGTTCAATAAGCGCAAGCAGTTCTTTTTTAGTAGGAGTTTTGCCATCCTCTCCCTTTTCTGGTTTAGGAATAAGTGGCTTTATTAGTGCCATCAGTTCAGCTTTGCTTGGTGTTTTTCCATCCTTTGGTGGATTCGCGCGAAGCTTTGCCAAGAGCGTATCAACATTTTTATAGCGTTCGTCAGCGATTTTAGTGCATGTACTAGATACTTTTGCATCAATTTCGGACAAAAGATTCCAGAGAAACTTTACCATTTTAAGTTCCCCGCCAGCTACGGCGTTCACTAAGTCTTCATATCGCTGCTCTTTTGTTTTCTCGGATGCCATGATTTAAGTATCGCACAGGGTTAATAATTGGTCAGTCGCTTATAGTGAATCTAATTCGTCTAGGGCATCGAGGTCGTCCAGATTGTCGAGTTCGTTAAGTGCATCAAGGTCAGCAGTATCGAGCTCATCCAATGCTTCTAGCTCTTCTAGCGCACTACGTGGTGATTTACTTTCTGGAATACTGTCCAAAATACTTGAAGTCGATTTATTTTCACCAAGGAATTGACGGATGAATCCTGGTGTAAATTGCTGTTTGATACCGCCCAAGCCTTTCAAGTCCCCTTCGTCACCGTACTTTGAATCAGTCTTGTACTCTTCAAGTAGCGCCAATTGCTTGAGGTTGGTAGCCATTTGCTGTAGCCATGAGTAAAGGCGTGGGGTGGCAAGGAATACAGTAGGATCCACACCGCCTAAAATGGTTAGGGTTTCTTGTTTGATACGGTTGCGAAGCTTTGCAATTGGTGAATCATCACCCTCTTCAGCAGCAATAACCATACCGACCACGACTGCAGCAGTGGTAGCTTCAATTGCACGCATAAGTTCTCGCGTTTCCTTGGCACCAAGAGTCTTTTTAAATTCACCCTTTTTGAGCATCGATGCCACTGTGGTGATGTCTTTGATGGTGGTGCGGATGATTGGAATAGCCCAGCCTTTGTACTTGGTGTACGCACCGCCCGGAGATGTAGCTCCCACGATTGACTTGATACTGTCACCCATGTCACGCCATCGGCCAGCTTCCAAACGCATATCAGCCATACGTTGTGCACTCAGCTTCCCTGCTTTCAGTTCAGCATCAGTGATGCTACCAAGTAGGAAAATCTTATTTGCTTCCACGCTAGACTGACTGAATAAACCAAACATCGCTTGCATGGCTTTGTCAAAGATTGGCTTGTCGACTTCTGCTATTTCAGTCCAGATGTTGCGGCCAATAAATGGCTCAGCTTCCTTTAGGATTTTTGCTGCATTAGGATCTACCAAACGCTTGATACCAGTGTCCCAAATACGGCGCTTGAAGCCACGAAGCGTGCCACGATTCCCAAGAGCCACGAAGTTAGTCACCTGTTCACCCACCAGCGAAGCACTACCAGCAAGGAAGTTAAGCCCCAAGTCCATAAATGATACGAGGGTGTTACCAGTTCGAAGCAAGATATCAGCCGGACCGTTTTGCTTTACCAGTCCACCGTAATTAAATCGGCGGCCGCGCTTGTTGTTGAGGTAGTTATTTACAAACTCCTTCATGGTTCGATCCATCTCGAGTCCACGTTGAGTAAGCTCTTTTGGTGTCAGTGACGAGGTGTATACGTCCAGTTCTGGCACCATTTTATCCAGCATCTTCTTACGCTCGAGTAGCTTAGCGTACTGAAGGAATACTTGTGTGAGGTTCTGGCTAGTTTCACCTACGCCGGTACGCTCGAGGGTGTACTGGAAGAATTTAGATTTTGGAAGAATTCGGCCAGTATCAGAGTCGATGATGTTGGCGATGGCCATATCTTCTTTTTGTGCATCCCACATGTTTTTGATTGCGGCCACAAAACCATCATCTGTCCACTTTTCGAGGAATCCTTTGCGGACATGGGTAAAGTAAGCATCAATATAACGGCTTCCGTGAAGCTCGTTGATGTACGAGAGGTAGTTGTATGCACTGTTGTAGTAGTTTCGAATGAAGGTGGCGTATTCTTGTTCTGGTTTGGTCAGTGTTTTCCAAAACATTTCTTTTTCATCACCACGCGCTTCGAGGTACTTAATGATGCGAGTGTAGGTAGGGACCACTGTTTGCTTTACGTTTGCGCGCCAGCCCAAAGTCTTCATACGCTTCTTGATGGCGCGGCGAGCATCTGGATCAGTAGTGGTGCGTAGTTCAGCCTTCAGTGATTTAATCTTGGCGGTATTGGCCTTCACGCGAGATTTCTTTGCCTTCTCAGCCAATTGGAAGGCTCGATCCTGTATCCGTAGGAAATTGGCTTCACCGTCCATGATGTGTTTCTGTGCACGATTCACCATGAAGCCGTAAAATGGCTTAGATTCAGCCAAAGCAGTATCCCAGCGTAGATAATCGCCCGCACTAGCTGTGAGGTTCTGTAGCTCATCTGGTGACACGTCTCGGCCTAGTACGGTCTTTATCTCTTTAGCCAGATATTCTTGGACCTGTCTTACGGTACGTGCCCCCTTCAAAGCAGTGCGATCGATTACTTCCAAGGTACGCTTCGATAAGAATTCATCACCGTCACGGAATTTATTGAGCACCTTTTCATAGCGCCCCATCTCTTCAAGTGACATCTGTGACAGCGGTGGCAAGCCCATTACTTCACGTAGGTTTTCAGTATTCTTAAGTTCCTTCTGCTCAATGATGGTCTTTACAATGCCACGTTCAATACGCCTTGCTTCAAGGTTTTGTGCATACTCTTCTAGCTTGGCACTGTATTCAGTGAATTCAGCCTTGGTCATGAAGCGAGGATCGTCTGGTATAGCGATATCGTTCATCTCTTTCTGCGCGAATTCCATGGCTTTTTGCATTTCACCGGATGAGAGTGAGTAGCGCCACTTGATACCCCCTAGGGTATTACGGCGGGACCGTAGCTTCTCCACCATGATTTCGTACTTTCGATTGCCACGCTCTACACCCTTCCGGAAGCCAGCACGTTCAGCCGCTTCGACAATGGCAGTAAGAGCCTTGCGGTTTTTCTGGAATTCATTAGCCAGTTTCTTTTGATTCACTTCAACAAAGGTATCCATTTGCTTTGCGAGCCGAATACTGTTGCGGATTTGCTTGAGGTTGGTAAAGATTTCACGTGCTTCATCACGGCGCTTCATGTACGCTTCTACAAACTCCTGGGCTTCTTCTCGAGTCACTTGGCGTTCGTACCCAAAGACTTCTTGAAGAATCTGGTCGCCACGCTTTCCGAATTCACTATTGCGTACTTCCTTTTTACCGCCGCGAAGATCCATCATCGTATCCTTTCCGGTCACTTCTGGTAGCCGGCCGGTGGTTTTTGATACGTACTTCACTAGCTGGCGAGCTGGATCATCCATGAGTGCATCCATCAAGAATTGGTATTCCATCTCGATTTTATCCAAGTCTTCTTCAGTGAATTTCAGTGCGTCCTCTACTTCAATCCCTTTCATATCAGCAAAAACCGCACGCAAGTTGTCTACCACTTCCTCAGCTTCAGAAGCTTTTACGTTCATCACAAAATCACTACCTTCGTATTGTTCAGCCATGAGTGAGTATGCTTGGTCTTCATCCGGTGCCACTCGGTTATCTGGTTCAGCTTTACTCTTTCGGACATTCATTTCCGCTTGGCTCATTGGCTCAGCTTTATTGGCTTCATAGAATTCATTGGCATCTTTATACCCCTGCTTCTTCACAGTCATATCCAATGCTTCTTTGGTAATGCCAGTGTTATCCACAAACTTATCAACAGTCGGTGCAGTTTCAGCCATTCTTTCTAGTTTGGCCAGTCTACGTGCGGCTGCTTTGTCAGTTAATCGAAGCTGGTCAGCAGTGATTACACCCTTTGGTAGCTTACGTGGTGGCTGTTTTAATGTTTGTTTAGGCGCTTCTTTTGGTACTTCCGCACGTACCTGTGTATAACGTGGGGATAGCGGTGAGTTAGAAATAAATTCAGATAGTCGCTCATTCCCCATTGATTCCACTTCTGCCTTGGCCTTCTGGACTGCTTCCGCTACGTTACGCCCACCGTCACCAATCTGCTGGCCGGTTTTACCTTCAATCACTTGGAATTCATCGCCTTGCTTCACTATAAAGGTATCAAGGTCTTCACGAATAAAAGCGGGGACCACATCATCCGGTACAATTTCTTCAAACTTACTACCCCCTTGTGATGATCTGAAAAAGCGTTCTATTTCCCCTTCTTTCACTTCATCGGCACGCTTTATGACGGTTGATGGTGTGACTTCATCAGCTACTCTTCCACCACTTTGTGCTGCTTCAGAGAAGCGGTCTACTTTGCCCGGTGTCAGCTTGGTAGTGATACTTTCCTTTACTCGATTAAAAAGTGATGGCTTGGTGTTTTCAGTAACTGCTTTCTTTGCATCTTCGAGGTATCGTGCAATCTGAATTTCATTAGTCGACTTGGCAATTTTTGGTGCAACATCTTCAGCCACGTCCGCTGAAATACCCACCATTCGTAGGCGTGGAATAATTTCATCAATATCGTCAGTCTTTTTTAAGAAGGTAAGAAGGGCATTTTTTGGAATTTTGGTACTACCAATAAACACTGGTGCATCAAGGACCGCAAATGTGTCTTCAAGTAGGTTCGTCCAAAACAATGCTTCCTTTTCTTGCTTTGAAAGTACGACACCTGGCTTCATTAAATCTTGAATATTTTTAGCAGTGCCTGGTGTGTTGGCAATTGTATCTTCTACCGCAAGGCGTAGTCGGCGATCTTCATCCGGTTCCACATCAGCCAAATCTTCATACCGAGAAAAGATGCGCTCACCTACTTCAGCACGTGTTGGATTAAGTTTTTTTTGAAAACCCTCTACCAAAAATCCTACTACACCTTTCTCTACAAGAGACTGCTGAAATGAGCCTGGCTCGTATAAGCTGTTTGATGGCCCTTGTGGACCAGTACCAGTAAGAAATTTACCAATGACTGGAATCTTACTGAGTGACTGGCGTTGAATCTGTACTGGATCTGGGGTGCCTTGCGAGATAGATACCCCACGCTCCCGGTCACGTTGAATAATCGCAGCTTGGTCGGCTGGTGTTTGCTTTGGTGCTGGCGTGGTCTTAGTAAGGAGCTGGATGAATAGGGGAGTTGTACCAGTAGTATTCAGTAATGGCTTTACTGGCTTCTGCCTAGCAGTTTGCTGTTCTTTGATTCTTTCGTAGAGAGAAGTAGTCATAGTGCATGTTGGTTACTCTTGCAGTCTGCCAGCGGATCGCGCGGTTTCTGTTAAGTAGTCAACATACTCTTGGCGAGCTTTTTCAGAGTTTAGATATTCAGCCAGCACTTCGGAATCTGATTTATCAAACCAGAATCGGCGTGATCCTACACCAGCATCGCGGGCTTTCTTAATGATCTCTTGTTCAGTGAAATTAGCTTTGAGCCAGCTTTGAGCTTTTTTCATAGTCGCAGCAGTGTTAATTTTTTCTGGCGTGTACATAGTTTCACCTTCAGCCACGTTGTATACCTTACGGACCGCAGCTTTCTGGGCATCTGTAGAGAGTGCGTTAATGGTGGCTTCAATACCAAATTCCGCGACAGATTTTTGAATATCTTTAATATCAGCAGTAGAAAAGCCAGCACCAGCAAGGATACGTTCATCTTCTGGAGCTAAATCAATAAGGCTAGAGCCCCCGCCACTAGTACCCTTACGATCGATGGTTTGGTCTACCCATGAGCCAGCCTTGGTGATAGCAGTGGTGAGGTCAGTGGCCTTTCCGATGCCTACAATAACGTCAGCCGGTGCACCGTTTTCAGCGGCTGCTAGTTGAATCGCACCAATCTGTGATAGCACTTCTTCTTTTTGGGCCTTCTCTTCTTCTACTTGAGCAATTTGGAATTCAAGTATTTGTTTGCGCTCGTCAGTCAGCCGGTCTTGGTTTTCACTATAGAAAAACTTTAAGCCTTCAAGCTCATTCTTCAGCCCTTCCGTTTCCGCATCGATGCGATCATCTACGATTTGTTTGGCCGTGGTGTAGTCATCTTTGGCAAAAGCAGCAGAAATACTGAGGGCAGCTTTTTCAATAGCCCAATCTTTGCCGAGTTTGTCGATAGCAATTTGCTGGCCTTCAGTGAGCTGGCCAGTTGGATTCTCGTTTCGGATTTTATCAATGCGAGTTTGGTAGCCGAGCTCTTTTTGATTGATGGTATTAACCATGCGGTTGTATTCCGCTTGCTTGTCGTACACGCCAGACTCTTTATAGCCGTCAGCACGCTCAGTAGGAAGCTGGCCTAATCGATCGTACTTGGTTTGGATGTCGGTTTTACCCTTGTCGACTTCCGGCGTGAGCGTGGTTATAGCTGCTTGGCTACTTTTAATTAACCCATCATAACCAGTGACTGGTGGTACTGGTGGGACCACAAATTGATTCTGGCCAAGGTTTGTAGCGTTTACAGTATTAACTGGTGCGGGCGGTTGAGTTGCAATACGTAATGTTTCACCCACACCAATTTTGTTAGGATCGCCAGATTTATAGCCTGAAATCTGATTCAGACTTACGCCAAATTGTGATGCTACTTTAGAGAGAGTATCCCCCGCTTTTACTGTGTAGGTTTGTTCTGCCATATTTAAACTATATCCTTATCCGTAATTTTGGTCAGCAGTATTCAAGAGCATAACTTCTTCAAAGTCCATTGTCTCTTCAATATCGGTGTAGCCACGTAGCTCAAACTTCAATTCTATCCACTTGGCTTTGTTCTTTGCATCGTCACCATCAGCCCCAAGAGCTGCTTTTTTAATACCAGAAGCAGCCGCAGCCGCATCATCGGTGGTAGAAATGACTAGATATTTAGTCCAATTATCAATAAGGATGTGGGAAGTTTCAGTGGCAGTCACGTCCGGCATTGATTCATCAATAGCAATAGTCCATTGTGTGGCGCTATCGACTGTGATGTTCGTGATATGAGCAGTGTAACCACCCGCCGCACGATCCAAGAATTCAACTTCATCGCCTACTTGGACCGAGTACATGTCGTAGGTTTTTGGATTGATTGTGAAAGTGCTTGATGTTACCCACGTTGCCACACCATTGCGTACATCCATGCGACCAGGAAGACCCCATCGGCGCTTAGTACGGTACTTAACAACAATTTTTCGAGTGCTGATATTTAAATCTCCAAACTTCGAAACAAACCGAGAAAAAGCATCTGTCACCGCTGTGGCTTGAATCTTAGGGGTAACAAACGATCCTACGTTCTTACCCATGCCAAGTGACATAACAGCCCCTACAGAAGCACCACTGGCGGGAAGTTCCACGTCCCCACCGTACAGTACTTCAATACCAGAAAATCGAGCTACACCAGCGGCCTTCACGGTACATACTCCACCTTGTCTCTCTGTTTTAAAGGCTCCGACCGACTGGTATACATTCATGACCATACTAGCGCCGGCTACGGCTCCGGTGATGGTAATGTTTGCGCCAGCTACGGCCTGTTGTGGTGTAAGTGCTAATTTAATTTGCGTACTACTGACTTTAATTGCGTAGTAAATAATAGTATCGATATCGCCAGTAAGTGATCCGACTGCAATTATTTCTACTGGATCGCCTGTTTCGTACACTTGCGCGGAAGACATGGTTAAAACGTCACTGGCAAGTGAGCTAAAAGAAACCACCGCGTGCTTTTTATGGTCTACGCCAGCCTTATGGTACAAGCCTACGCCTGGATCAAATACCCATAAACCGCCGGGGAAGTTTGGCAAGAAGTCAGGTGTACCGCCATTGGTAAAGGCAATAGTGTTTTCTACCGCCATGTAAATGCGACTCCCGCGTGCTTCCATACCACGACTTGACACCTTACCCATCAAATTGGAAGTGGACGCTGATGATCCCCATGGTACGCCTAAGTGGTACACTGGGAAAGCTATTTCATTTCCAGCGTTATCGCGCAATGGAATAAACCCAGAGCCACCAAATTTTAAAAGCTGGCCAGTGGAGCTAACCACAACAATTGTACTTTCTACATCATAGTTGCATCCAGAAAAAGCCCACTCCCCGCCAACGCCATAACCAGCTTGTGCAGCGGTGCCAGATCCATTCCAAAGAAAAACTTTTGCTTCGCCGCCTTGAATATTACGAGTACCAATCCAAAGTAGGTTTGCACGCCAACGAATCCACGTGACTACATGATCGGAAGGGATAGTGAGCGTAGTAATTAAAGCGTATGCAGTACTTAAAAGCCGGACCGTGTTGCCATTACCTACCGCTAAGTACTGTTGGTGTTCAGATACACAAAGTGGGTGTGGGTATGAGGAAGAAAGGCCAGTATAATCCTCAGTCCAGTTAGAGCCGGTCAAACTGTGAATACTATTGCTATCAGATACGTGCAATTCACCGTTAAAAAATACGCCGTCAGCTTGGAAGCCACCGCCTGGCGGTGTACCGCCAGTAAGCTGTGTTGCACCTATACTTGAAGTGGTCGGGTCAATGCGAAATACATCTTCTGAAGTCACTACGTAGTAATCATCATCGTCTGAAAGAATTGCAATCGGTGTTTCAAAGTCTACGTTTTCTACTTCTGTGTAAAGTACGTAGGGTTTACGAGCTAATGAAAGGTAGCCTGGACGGTTGAAGTCTAGGTTGCGAGTACGAGCCAAATTACCAAAAAGATCAGTGGCTAAGTTGACACTATATTTCTTACTCTCTTTTTGAGGGATAAATATATTCATACTACAAGCACGTTAATTGGACCAATGTTTGTTTCTACACGGACAGCTCCCGAAGGCGTAGTCAATGCAGTATCTTTTGGCTGTATAACCAATTGTGGAATTTTGATACTGCCGTCAGCATTAAAAGTATTCTGAAAAATCCTAGTCATTTCATCGACTTTTTGCACCATCTCTTGGAATTGTTGCCGTTCTTGTTCATTCATAGTTAAGAGACAAATTGACTAGCGTAGCTTCCCCCTTGTGCTCCTTTTCGTATGGCTGGTTTCACTTCCATAAACTTACGCTTGTAGTGCGCTTTAATAGCGACCAAGGCACGTAACCATGCTGCTTCACGCTTCTGGAAGTTGCTGGAATCGTTTTCATCACTGTACTTCATACTCATGTATTCAGCCACCGCTTCGTGACCGGCCAGAGAATCATAACCAGGCTGTGTTGTGGTGGATGATGGTGTGAAAGGTGCGATGTCTTGAGCGCCAATCTTTACAATTAAACCATTTGAAACTGTAGCTTTGCTTGTATCCCATGCCGGGTAGATCTTGATACCGTTCTTCACTGGTCGGTAGTATTGTGGCGTTGATGGCGTGTCGTAAAATTCATCTTCAGCGTAGCCCATCTCACGAATTTTCTCGAGCGTAATTGGTTTGAGTTGAAATTTATCACCATTCTCATCCATGTATTCCACTCCCGCAATCCATGATGCAGTCACAAACGGATAGAATTGAGTACCATCGTTGAGTAGGTTGGTAGTCACTTCATCGAGTCCGGATACGTTGGTATCTTGAAGGGACCAGCCACCGTAAATTTGATAGATTTCACGGAAGATAGCACGCAATCCCATGTTGGCGTACATAGCTTTTTTCCACAAAGGGAAGGAAGTATCATCCGTTTTGTTTGGTTGATCTGCCAATGTGCAGATGTCCATGTTGTTTGCATCGCCATTGAATACCATAGTGCTTTTAGTATAAGCTGGCGGTGCGGTTTTGGTCTACTCTATTGAGGTGACTTCTTCAGATTCTCATTGAATTCAATCAGCATTTCGGCAATTGGTGAAGCAAGAAGATGTGCGTTTGGTATCACGCAGTGACCGCCAATCTCACCATCCATGTGTTTGAGGTGTGGTCGTACTACGTGCTCCATGCCAAGGCGGGTATACCCTAGATTGTAAGTGCGGTTGGCGTGCTCGTATATCAGTTCTGAATCAAGCCCCTGTTGGCGACAGTACTCATAGATGCTTTTTTCAAGCATAATCATCACGCCATACTGTGTCGTATCCCAGAGCTTCAGTGCTTCAGTGGTGCGAGCTTCTACGGTCACTACTGTGTTAATTCCTAGATTATCAAAGACTTTTGCTGCTTCCAATGCTCCTACCCCACCAAAGTATTTCACAAAGGTGCGTATGCCTTGCTCTAAGTTAGGATGTACCCCACGCACCGGAGAATGTATCCAGCCATGCTCATCACACGTACCGACTGGTACGCTTGAGTGGACCACTATTGTTTCGGCGTTAAAATAACTCTTGTATTGGCTCACGTCAGCTACAAAAGAAAGTGAGTAGGGAAAACAAATATGCAATACATCAAAGCTTCCTTCTGGTGCCTTCATTCCATCCCTACTATCGTACCCATCACACTGAAGGATACGCTGAATAGCACTCCCCACTTCCCCCAATCCGATCACAAGTTGTTTCATAATTTTATAGATTTTAGTTCCTTTTTAAGTTGCTTCTTTTCATTCTCGAGATGCATGATCTTGATAGCCCGCCGGTGTCTGTGGCCTTTTTTACGGCCCTTTTTTGACCGATGTTCTCGGTGCCTGTATCCCTTCGATGCATAATCCGTCTTTAGTTCCCTGGCCATATATCACACTAAACATTGTAGCAAAGCGATTGCTGTATGTATGGTTTTTAGCATGTGCATACCCGGCTTGGCGTATGATTTCTCGCTCTTCTGGATGTGCCAAGTAGTACTCCTTCAGTTCAATGGCTTCTTCCACGGTATCAAAGTACGCGCGGGTGCCTTCGGGATAGAAGTCAGTACACCCAGGCCAGCGCTTAGTGAGGGCAAACCCACCAGAGCCGGTGACAATCCAGAAACGATTGCTGGTATAGCCTTCAATGTCAGTGAAGTGGGACCAGTCCAGTGATATCTTGGCGCTACGGTATAGGGAAGGAAGGTCTTGAAGGATGCGAGCACGCAGCTTTGGCTTCGTTTGAGCCGGTGCATCAATGATTTTCAAGGCACCTTCTTCACGTAAACGCCACATGATTCGCGCACGCTCCAAGAATCCTTTGCCGGTGATGGACGCTCCGACAAAAATAAAATCTAAATCAAATTTGCTCTTGTATACTGGACTATACAAGGGAGATCCCAGCGGAAGGAAGTGGCACTGCGGCACCCGCCATTTATTTTTATAGTACTCATTCTGCGCTGCGTTGGATACAAACATCGCATTGATCTCGCTCATGTCGGCAAATATCTGGCCAGTCTCTTCATTCCGCAAATCGCCGTACCACATCACAATCTTGGCATCTGGAAGGGCGTTTCTGATGGCTAGGCGCTTTTGGCGAGTCTTTACCATATCGAGTAGCCCATACACGATAAAGTCTGGCTGGTAGGCAATTAGAGCATCTACATCGAGTACTGGTCGGCAACTAAAAAGCTGGTGTTCGATTCCCATTTCAGTAAGGCCAAGCTGCATACCCACGAAGTTAGGGCAGTACTTTTCGTACTCTGGCCAGTCTGCTCCCACTATTGCTACTCTATTTGGCTGTGTCATTTTCAATTTCTTGAGGTGAATAACGATCCTTTATGCCAGGTACTTCAATTATAAACTTCTCGCTTAATTCTAAGTCAAATCCACCCTCAGGCGTGGGAGTTCCGATGATGTCAGGTAATATTTTGTAAAGCTTCCGGATCTGCTCATCAGTTAAAAGAATCTGATGATACTTGTCCGACAATGGTATCGCCTGGAGAAAAAGCACTAAAGCAGTACCGTCAAATTCACTTTGGTATGGGCTGGGTAAAGGTCTCATATTTAAATTGCGTTTGTATAGCGTACCTTTGTCAGATCCTTTTGGGCAATAGCCACTACGCCATAGTCAGTGTTTATCAGCACATTCCCACCTTCAAACTTCGGTAGGTTGTACGATAAAAATTCAACCGTTTCGCCGGTGAGGTAGGTTGCTATAATCTTCAGTCTCACTAGCTTTGGTTTCATATATCAAAAGACGTTCTACCACTGGTCGCATCTGCTTGGTCTAAAACAATTTCACCTTCTTCAGTTTGAATAGTAATAATCTTTGGACTATCGGTGTATTTTGGCACCCCTATACAGCGTATCTTCTGTTCATTCCCATCAGCATCGTAGTATGTAAAAGTAGCGTTCGTCATAGCTTTTGGATTATTACTTCGACACGTGGATTCTCTTTATCGTGGTATTTCCGTATCACTAGCTCATAGATTTGCGAGTCGTCTTTGTAGCAAACCTTGCTCATGGCATCTATAAAAGACTTCACGTTATCAAGATCGCGGCGGTGCTTTGTTGGAAAGAAAAGATATAACTCTACTCGGATGGGACCAGTAAACATCTTCTGGCCTTTCATCTCAGCCTTTGCTTCCCAAGCTATTGTTTCCTTTGATATCCGGGCTTTGTCTGTAAGGATACGCTTCCCGGTGGTTTTACTGTTGGTGTAGAGCGCATTGGTAGAGACAAAAGGTGTTTTAATTACTAGTTTCATTTTCTCATTGTTACCGTCAAGATGTGGCGTTGATTCTCTTGGATATCTAAGCTTTGCCACGGTTTGAAGCCGTACACACTGCCATAGTCTCGGTACTCTTGGGTGCCTTCTAGGAAGTAGCGGAAGGTGTCGGGTGTAAACTTCCGGATGTCCATAGGATCGCGGTGAGCGATTGCGTACTTGGCGTTAGGGACCACGATGACTAGCTTTCCACCTGGCTTCAGCAAGTAGTGACACTGATTAAGAGCGAATTTAAATTCAGCGTTTGGACCGATTTGCTCTAACACTCCGGATATAAATATCTCTTCAGCGCATCCAGCTTCAGCTAAAAGTGATTCCTTACCAATATCGAAGTAGGCATCAGCCTTGGTATCAAGGGAGATGTCGGTATTAAACCATCCTTCACGGTAGTCGCGGCCGCAGCCGATGTTTATTTTCATGCTATTTGGTTAAATATCTAAATAACTCGCGGGCGTAAATCTTATCATCCTCACGTATTGGATCCTGTTTGAAGCTGAATCCCCCGATATGCTCCACGTACACATCCTGGCGCATTACAGCTCCACCTATTTTTCCTACTCGATGAGCAAACTCACTGTCTTGGCCGTAAATATAAAAGCGTTCATCAAACTCACCTACGCTTTGGTACTCCCCTTCCCTATCGAATAAGAAGCAATATCCACTCCAAATGTCCTTATTTCGGACTGTAGAAGGGTAGGGGAGGGGACCGGACACGTGCTGGTGCGCCCCGCCACCAGAAGAAGATACCGGAATCACAAAGCCGGTTTCATCAATAGATTCCATCATTCGAGATAGCCAGCATGGTTCAGTCTTGGTAGCCGGTACAAAGGCATCAGAATCCATGATCAGTACGTACCGGCATGTGGCTTCACTCACTAGCTTATTCCATATCTTGCTGGTGTTTGGTGGGTTCAGTCTGTTATCAAAAATGGTCAGTTTAAAAGGCCAGTCAGTGTTGTGTATGATGCGTGAGATGCATTTGTCTATCACTTCCGGCGGTTCTTTAAATTTAAGTACAATGATCTCCACTCGCTGAATTTCACGATCATCACGCACTGGTACTTTGGCCAGTTCTTTTATTTTTGCAATTGATTCAGTTAATTTGCTCATGCTGCACCTAATTCTTTTAATCTTTCTTCAGCGGCGGCCTTGGCTTTTCTGGCTTTTTCAATTTCACGGCGCTCAGTTAAGTGCCTATTCAAAGCCCACTTTAAAATTGATTCATCAAACTTTGATGCTAGCGGTTTTAGTGCAACTAGGATTTCTTTAAAAATAGCTTCACGGTCTTCTTTTTTAATTTGTTTTATTGTTGGCATATAAATTATTTACCCCATAACGTACTAGCAATTTTATCAGCATCTTCTAGGCTCATACCCATGTGGCATGGCAGCATGAAGTACTTATCACCTAGATCATCCATGTTTGGGCAGTAGCCGGATACCGCGCGGAAGACTGAATACTTATCATTCCGGTAGTGGTGTTGGCCAATCTCAAAGCCACTCCAAGTAGATAGCGGATCAGCCCTTCTTGCCATATCTTTAGCTGCTTGATAGTCAGCCATTGTCACTATTGGGTTCCAAATACCTCTAATAAGATTATGGCTACGTTCAGCTTTACCATACGCATCTTGGTAAACGGTATTGATATCTTCTCTGTGTTGCTGAATTTCATCCCAATGCTCTAGGTTGCCGCGCGCAATAGCAGCCGCAATATCGTTCATGTGGTACTTGAATCCGGCTATTTCCAAATCACAATCACCATACTTCTGCTTTTTCTCCCTATCGTAGCCAAACCAGCGTAGCTTCCTGGCCATTTCAGCATCCTCTTTATCTCTACATACCAGTATGCCGCCATCACCGGCTGTAAGCGATTTTATGGCTTGTAGTGAGATAGCAGAAAAACGTGCCTTTCTAGAAAGGCTAGAGCCAAGTGCTTGCGCCGCATCACAAATCAGATCTAAATTGTGTTCACTACAAACTTCTTCTATATCCTCTAGACCGCTGGAATTGCCCCCAAAATGCACAAAAACTACTGCACGTGTGTTTCTTTGAATCTTGCTGGAAACATCGTCTGGATCAAGATTCAAGCAGCGTGGGCCACGAATATCAGCAAAGGTAGCATCAATACCCATCCGGACCAGCGGTACGTTGGTAGCGGTACAGGTAAGCACCGGCACTATGGCATGATCACCACGCTCAAACGTCATATGGTATGCCAACTCTAAAGCCGCCGTACCACTGTTTACGGTTACTATTTGCCAACTCTCAAAACCAAACTTAGCTGCAAATTCCTTTTCAAATAAATCTACTTCTGGACCTTGAGCTATTTGCGTACCGGATAGCACGCGCTGTACATTATCGCGCGCTTCTTTGCTTATGTATGGTTGAAAGAGCTTTATCATAGGTTAATTAAGGTTTTCGCGGCGTAAATGAGGTGGCAAATCTGATTGATCATCCAACATCATTTTGCCAGTAAGTAGCGCTACTACAATTGCAGCATACGCACTAACGCACTGGCCTAATGCTTTTATCAAGTTCATTAAGATTCATGATAGCGCTAGCGGTTTCAAATGTAAAGGCAGTTTTATACATCCTAACCATTTGCTTGGCAATTTCGTATTTTCTACACCAGGCTTGTGCGTTTGGCATTGTGGCATCAATGAAAGCGGCTTGCGCTTTAAACGCGGCAGCTTCAACTTCTCTTAGGTACTGAATATCATTCATGTACAGTTCAAGCAGCGTTTCCATATTCTGGCCACGCTGCTGCTCTACATGCACCAATTCATGTACCAATACATCCGGCGCTACTTTTCCACTTGGACAATGAATATGCCCAGCGTAAGTAACTACTATATTGCCTTCCCACTTCACACCGCCAAAGCTAGCTGATAGCTTTTCCCAATTTTTTGGTTGATGCTTGTGGATGATAATCATGATAATAGATACTCTTGAAGGTGGTTTAAAAATGGCTGCTTAGGTTTCCAGTCAAATTCATGCTTCAGTCTATCACCGTTCATTTGGTATTTGATATCCATGCCACTGCGTTTACCAGGGACCGTAGGCACTTTCATTCCGGTTATTTTCTCAGCATGCCAAATAAGTTCATTAACCGTCAGTCCTTCATTGGTGGTCACGTTGTATGTACGGTTTCCAAATTCAAGCAGCATACCCATGATTGCTGGAATTTCAGAAACGTGAATGAATTGCCGGTAGCCATTTCCCCCATTGTGTACGACTAGTGGTGCACCACCATTAAGAGCACGTTTGATAGCGGGAATCACTTTGCGATCATCTTGGCGTGGACCAAACACA
>Ga0075458_10000026_pt1 | contig 39295 bp, 55 predicted proteins | sample DEB3_08_DNA_FD_77576 | JGI IMG/M metagenome (GOLD analysis project Ga0075458, IMG submission 77576) | Aqueous microbial communities from the Delaware River and Bay under freshwater to marine salinity gradient to study organic matter... | ecosystem: Environmental > Aquatic > Marine > Coastal ... | reverse complement strand
TTGCGCCCGGGTAAGTGCTCGTAGGGTCAGCGACTACCGCGGAAGCTACAGGGGGCGCATTTGCCACAGTAACTTGTGTCGTCTCTGTATCGGTTGCCCCTTCGTTGTCGGTTGCCGTAACTGTAACTGTAAAAGTTCCAGTAGCAGTATAAGCATGTGAGGTTGTTGCAGTCGCTCCACCTGCGCTTGAGCCTGTACCCCCGTCTCCAAAGTTCCAAGAGTAAGAGGCTATGGTGCCGTCGGAGTCAGAAGCAGCGGCAGAAAAGCTAACATTTTGAGTTCTGGTCGCACTAGTTGGGTCTGCCGACAAACTGCTCACAGTCGGCGCGGTATTAGGAGTGTTGAGTTTCGCACTCGTAATATCTACCGTGTAAGGACCGCCGCTACCCTTCCAAAACCTTGCGTGGAAATATGGGGGATTGCCCGTTAAGTTAGCGCCCGTATTTAGACCATTAAAAGCAGATAATGGAATAGTTACAGTCTGCTCGCCGTTATAACAATTTTGTGGCGTGTAGTTGTACAGACTAACTGATTTCCAACCGTTCTGGTCGAAAATAATATACGAAGCGTCGCCGCCTAGTATACATGTCCCATTGAGGTTGTACGTGAGAGTAAGGCTAACTTTACCGTTGAGTATGTTAGCTGCTACGCTCTGGTATTTTTCAGAAGCACCATTGTTCATCACAAAGTGCCAAGAGGACGTAAGCATTTCTACCGAGGTGCTAGCGTGCGTGGTTTTGCCTTCTGGCAGGAAACCAACACCTGCTAACAAGAGCGCGGCTAGACCCACGGCGGAAATGATTTTCTTAAAGCGTGTTGTCATGTTTTTTCGTTAATTTATTATTTTTGCCTCGCATTGGTCATCGCAAGCGGACGCTCCCTCGGGCAAAGGGTGTCCACAGTTAATGCACGTACTCGGCAAATCGTCGTAACAATATCTTGAGTTTAAATGGTCGACTTCATGTTGTACGACCCATGCACTGAAACCCGATAAGCTCGCCGTTTGTATTTCGCTCAAGCCCTCCGGCGTTAAGTTCCTATATTCAAACTCGATTTTATTCCAGCGTTTTTTTGTAATTGCTTCCTTGTTAGGAAAGGTCATACAGCCCTCTAGGCTTTCGGTGCAATAATTCGAGTGGCGAATAATTACCGGATTTATAAAGCACTTGTCCCGAGTAACGAATAACCGCAAGGGCTCTTTGTCGTCTATCTGTGAGTGCGCTAGAGCCACACAGTGCCTGTTTTTGTTAACTGCGAGTTGCATTGCTTCCACTAAGGCTTTGACATTCTCAAAGTCTTCGGCCACAACCTCACGGCACGGGGTCTTGTGAGGTGGCACTATTGTCAATATTTGGGCTTCCATGGGGTTTATTCCTCCCGAGCGTTGTATTGCTCCTTTAGACCCTTAAAAGGCGAATTGGCTTGATTTCTGCGTCTGTCGCGGCATGATTTACAGCGCTTCGGCAGGGACAAACCCTTGTCAGTAAAAAATCTCTGTTCGCTTACAGAGACGGTAAACTCGTTACCGCACCCCTGCTCTACACAAACTAATGTCTGGTCTTGTTCCATAAAAGTTTTTTTATTTCAAATTAATTTTTGGGGAAGGTGGAATACTAAGGTCTAAGGGTTTTCGGCTTAGTGAGTCGTCGCTGTAATATTTATCGAGCGAGCCCTTTGACTCTGCCTCTAGCAGCTCGAGTACATACTCGATATTGTTCTTTGCAAACCGCGCTCCGGCTTGGTGGTTTTTTAGTAAGTCCTGCGCTGTGTGCTTCTGGCCAAACTGGTCGATAGAAGCAAAGCCCGGCTCGGTTTTTACCAGACGCTCGTAGTGTGCAATATCAATTAAGTTAGCAATGAGCTTGTCTTGGAAAATATTTAGATATAGGGTAAGCAATTCTTTGTAAGTAAGTACTCTGTCTGTGTGTTGAATAATATCTTGGGCGGCCATGGTTTAGGTTTCCTCGCTGGCTTTTACGTCTGCCAGTGTGTTATTTCTTAATTTTCTCTGCTCCTCAAGCTCTGCTTTTTCTGCTTTGCTTAAAGTTCCTTTTTTACTTTCTGGCAATATGCCGTCTCCGGCGCGCAAGACTCTGCCCCTCTGTAAAGCCTTCTTTCCATTCCGGTTTTTTAGATTCCTGCGTTTCTCAAAATCTTTTCTGCGTTTTTTTGCTTTGTTTATTTTTCTTATTTTCATGTTGTTTTAGTAATTTCCCTAAGATTTCGTCAGTAAGTTCTCTCATAGTTTTGCCTCGACGAAATGCCTCTATTTTGAGAGCTTGGTGTATATCCTCATGCACCCTAATTTGAACACCTTTTATTTTTTCCATAGTTATTTTTTATCTTTCTCCTCGAACAGTGCAGCCGGTCGGCGTTGGTCGTTGAGCACCTGCGCTCTTTCTTGCAGGTTGTCGATAAGCTCCTTGCCGTCTGCGAGGTCGCCGAGTATAGATACTTTCATACCTTCCTCGGTGTATTTTTCTGTTACTTTATTTTTAACTTTTAGCTTTACCGTGATTACGGTTTCTAGGTTTGCGTCGTATGCCATGGCTCTCTAAATTAGTGAAAGAATAATTAGCAGTACTCCTACCACAATCATTGCCGTGCGACCGCCCACTTGAGCCAGAAGCGCTACGCCGAATAAAAAGGGTATGTTGGTTAAAAGTCCTCTAAACATATTTATTTCCCTATTAGCGCCGGTTGTTTTGCCGGTGCCGTATTAATTGATAATTTATTTTTTAATGCCTCAAGCTTGGCCACAAAATCGACCTGTTGCGGTTCGCTCGTAGTATTTAAAAATTGCCTTCCAAGGTCGTCTAGTTCTTTCCAAAAGTTCGGGTTATTTCGTATCGAGTTAATAAGACCGTTCATTATTCCACCGCTTAGGAAAGTCGCAATGCTCGGCGTAAACTGCTTGTACCTGTAGCTGGCCAGAAAATATACTGCCAGTTGTTCTAACTCAATCGGGCTTAGGATATTCAGCGCCAGCACCCTTTTTAATTGGCTTCCGTCTCTGATATTAAACTTCGGCTGGAAGCCCCTAGTTTTATTTGCGGTATCATAAAAAAACTTAACAAAGGCTTGGTGCGGTGAAGTGGCTTTGGTCTTGCGCGTGGGTTTTAGTTCTTCCACTTTGAGCAAGCAATATATGTTGCTCATTCCGGCGCGCTTCTCCGAGGAAATAATGCCAAGGTCTTTTAGATTGTCCAAAGAACGAAGTACGGTTGCCCTGCTCAAATGCAGTCGCTCGCATAGGGTTGGTATGCTCGGCCATGCGTTTTGTTCGCGGTTGTCTGCGTAACTAGCCAAGCCGGAATAAACCTTGTAGTCTGCTGCACTTACATATTCGCTAAAGAGTATGGTTTTTTCTATCCATACCCAATCGCTTTGCCGTAAGTCGCGAACTTCGATTTTTGTTTCTGTTGTGCTCATAGTTTAAAAAACAAAACCCCGAGTGTAAGTCGACACGTTCGGGGGCTTGTAGGGTGGCAAGTCTTAGTTGTTCCCTTGCAAATATCATAGCATATATTCTGTGTCGACTCTGTAAAATGATTATAGCATGAAATAATAAGAGTCAACATCAGAAAAGAGGCTTTGCGGTGGATAACTTGTGGATATTATATTTCTTATCGAGAAACTTTAATTTTCTAACCCAATGCTCGGCAGGGTACTTAGCGAGGTCTGCATTAGTCGCTCGTTTTAAAGCTATCCATTCATTCATGCGCTTGTCTAAACCGCCGCCTAAGTGGTGCCATTCACATAAAGGAATGATTGCCCATTTCTCGTTAATTTGTCTGCCGCCATAAATAAAAGCGTGTTCCCAAGTGATACGACCTTTGCAGTCGTTTCCCTCTCGGGCGCACGCTTTATAATACGGGTCTTGCTCCATTTCGCGCTTTAAGATTTCGGGTATCGGTCTCATATTTTTTGAGTGGTCTAATGAGGTGGTAGTGGCATGGGTCGGACTTGTGTTGCTTGATTCCCCAACACGTAAGCATGTGTACACGTTGCTTACTGATTTTTTGGAGTTTAACCCAAAGGGGGCGCCCAAACATAAGCGGTTAGCTTCTGGCTCTGTAAATAATTTACCCGGGATTTTCACCCGATAGCTCCGTATTTTGAAGCCGTAAACTTTACATCACGTAAGTAGCTCCGGTGCTTAGTGTTCTGATAATACACCGTCCCGAAGATTGCTAGTCTGCGCCCGAGTGTAGCTCGGACTTTCCGACCACACCATTACCACCCCATAGTTTCTACATACCGCGGTCTGCATGGCTGGCTTTGGCTTTTTCAGCCTCAATTTGCCTTACAGTACTTTGTATAAATGATACCATACGGTCGCACGTATCAGCCACCATGGCGTAGTTTTTTGACCTTTGCTCTCTGGCAATAACGTCAATTTCTGCGTCCACGCTCGCTCTCCCTGCTTCCGCCTTCGCCTCGGTTATTGTACCCTTGCCTGCGGCCATACTGATAACCAAAGCGTCGCGTACCGATTTAAACGCCACCTCTGCGGCTTTATATTCGCCCCACGCCTCATTAGCCTTGCCTCCGAGGTAAGGGTAGTAGGCGATAAGTTCCGAGCCTTTACGGAGCAACCACGGGGCATTGCTGTGATTTCTAGGCTGTCCTAGGATTTGACGGCTTACCTCAAATACCAGATTTACCACCTTGTCGCTTTTCTCGAACTCCTGCAAGCTCTGTATTTTGGTAAATAAGTTTTGGCGCTTCTGCTCATAGTCCTCAAAAAGTGCCATAGTTTTTTACATTAATTCTTTTTCCGCTTCCACTGCTACGGACTTTCGCAAATGTTTTATCGTATGCTTGCGCCCGTCCATGGTTCGTATCTCGATAGAGTTTTCAAGAAACGGAATATCATATACCGCACGGAAACGTTTTACCGAGACTATATGCTCGCGAGAGAAACTTGTACGGCTTGTGCCTCGGCCGAAGCTCTGCGTCTCGACCAGTACCGCACTATCGCTAACTACGAAAGTCTGGCCAAGCCTGTTTTTTGTATCAATCATAGGAGTACTCCTTGTCTTACTTCACCGAATCGTACCCATTCTAACGGGTCGTAGGTCATTCCCTCGACACGGTAGTCGGACTTCGGTTGCTTATTTTTCTTTACCAACGCCTCGACCTTTTCGCGGTGATATTGCAATGCCTCTTGTATTGTGGTTAGCTCCGATACTCTTTCCTCAATCTTGCCTCGCCATACGCGCACGGATTTCGGTACTGGCTTGCCGGATAGCGCCTCCCAACCTCGCTTCGTGATTACCCATGTACCCGGCACTTGTCGACCATTGGGACTCTTGAGCTTTGCTATAAGCCCGAGCTTCGAGCATTGAGTAGTACGGCTTTTCATGGCATAGGTCATTCCCTCTAAGCGTTGGACTCTAACCATGTTAGCGTCAGTAAACATTTTACCTTTCTCTAAGGCGCTGCGAACTGCGCGAGCCATACCGAGCAAAAGCAAAGCGTCCAGTATATCAAACTCAAATATGTATTCAGCCATGAGCGCGCCACAGTTTGCACAATGGTCTCGGTCGTTAAGCTCCGGTATGTTGTGCTGTAGGGTTGCTCGCAAATAATCCTCATTTTCTAGGAGCTTGGGATTTTCCCGAATAAGTCCGACCGTGATTTTTATAATTGGCCAGAGCTTGCCAGGATTAAGTTGTGTGTTCTTATTTGTCATTTCTTTTTATAAAAGCCCCGTCTATAAAACCTCTCTCCGTGAAAGTGTAGACCACTATGTCGCCCTCGTTTATCGTTACCGGACTATCGAATACAATCGTCATACTCATTTTGTCTCGGCCTATAGCTACGTGCTTTTTAACTTCTTTAATTTTAATTTCTTCCAAACTATTTATAAGTGTCATTTTATTCTCGTATTACTCCATAGCCATGCGTGCCAGTTTCTTGACCGCATGGCTCACTCAAATGTTTTTTGTACTCCACAACCCCGTACTTATTCAGGTTAAATAGCGCGTGGCCAGTGGTTTCTATCGCTTCCGCTTCGGTCTCAAACCCGGAGAGCATAATGCCCTCGCCTAGAGCTTTCGCAAAAGTTTCGTAAAATGCTCCCCTTGAACGAATAAAAATTGTATTTTCTGGTCTAGTCATCTGCGACCTCTTTCTCTGCGTCCTCCAGCTTTTCAATAGTAGTTAAAAGTCTTGTCGTTACTTGGTCTAGCAAACTGTAGACTTGGTTTAGTTCGGGAATACCATAATAATCTCTAGTGCCTTGTACTTGTCTCTGTATTTTTTCAATCACCGACTCGGTAGTCCTTGCTATTTCCAACTGCGTTTTTATTTCTTTTTTTTCATCTTCGGTCATAGTTTTACCTTATTTCAAAGTCTCCGGCCTGTAGCCTTTCGACCATGGTATTAATATCTTGAATTAATTTATCGAAGTCGAACTGGTAGCGCTTCACCCAGTACTGCGTCGGTATGCCGTTGTTAGAGTTGAACGACTGTAGCAACATCTTTGGCACAAAACCGAGTTTCAGTTTGCATGAGAGCAAGTACCAAGTAAGTTGTTTGTCTGTGTCGACTCGCTCCTGCGTCCACACCACGCCCATTTTATTTTCAACAATCAGTCGAGCGCTTGGGCGGAAGCCGTCAAAGATAGAGAGTATCGGGTAGTTGAGTCTCGGGTGCTTCACTAACATACGGTGCTCGGTCATAGACTTGGGAAGAAACACAGTATTTTTGTGGCTCAACGCTTCACGGATTACACGCTCATAGTTTGCTGTAAACCCTGCTGCCTTGAGTTCTTTTGCGTAGTCGTACTTCTTATCGCACCATGCCTCTTGGAATATTTTACCGAACAACATTTTAGGTGTTGGTTCATCGACCCTACAGACGTAGTACTGTTGGTAATACTCCATAGGGTCGTTTTGGTACAAATAAAACTGCGAGTAGGAAAGGTACGGTCTTGGTAATTTCATTTTGTGTCTTTGAGCCATGCTTGTAGTTTCCCTTCGATATAACCCTTCTCTTTGTCGTTTAAAGGCAACGTAGGCAACTTTTCTAGTGCTTCCTGTACTTTTGCCTTGTTTCCCCTAATTGCCATGACACGGGCTAACGTAGCGCCGTACATAGGACTTTCACCGGCAGTCGCTTGTACGTTTGCTGGCTGTGCCATTTCCTCGTATGACACCCTACCTGCTTCGGCTACCTTCTGCTTTTCTTCCTCGGTGAGCTGCGACTTGGCCAAGTTCTCCGCTACCCGGTTCCATACGTCTGCGGCAATAGCCTGCCAGATTGCCCGGTTAAGCGCACGAGTCTCGGCCATCATGTTTAGGGTTTGCTTTACTGCTTCGAGCTTTACGCTCTGTTTGCTGGCTTCCCCGACTGCTTCGACTTCCACGCCGTCTTTGAAAAAAATAGTTTTCTTCACCACGGCTGGCTCGTCGATATTGTGGGACATTTGTATAAACTCAACCCGTATAGCGCGGACTGCTTGCTTGCCTTTGCGTAGCTCATGGAGCAAGTAGAGCCTGCCGTCCTTGTTTAAGTAGGGTTGGTTCCCCATGGCATTTACGCCCATAGACGGTACGCCGTAGATTTGAGCCACTTTGTTGCAGAAGTCGGAAACCGCGGCGTCCTGTTGGTTTGCAGGTTTAGGCATGTGTCCGCCCCATGCCAGCTTGCGCTTAGGGATAGCGAGGGGGTAAGCCTTGTTTTTCTTTAAGACTACCGCTTGCCCTGCCTTGAGCTTTTTGCCTGCTACGGCTTTAATGGTTCCCATAGTTTTAGAGTTCTTTAATACTTACCCTTGGCGCCAACTCCTGCTCTTTGTAGGCCGCCTGTTTAACCTCTACTGGCACTTGTCCGAGTTCGACCAGTTCCTCAAACTTTGCCTTGTCGATTTCCTGCACTAATGCCCCTGCGTCGATAATGGTTTTCTTCACCTTTGGCGTTACCATTTCAAATACGATAGTCGGGTCATACCACTTTTTGAAAGCCGGGGCGTAGTTAACCTTTATGTACTCGTTGGCGATATTAGCTTTTAAGTTTAGCTTAACCTCGTCCTTGAGTGCTTTCTCCGCTTCGGTAACAGCGACTAGTAAACTGTCATACTGTCCGAATACCTTAGCGTTTTTTTCTCGAAACTCTTTAACCGCGAGTGCGGCTTGCGTGTAGGCTGCAAGTGCCTTGTTTTGCTTGCTCATAGTTTTTGTTGTTCACGCCTTAGAGGTGGTAACTACCGTCCTCTACTGCTGCGATGAACTTAATTATATTTTCGCCTTTTATGTGATACTTGGTTGCAACACCCTTGCCATTGATAACCGCTTTTAATTTGTTGCGGCTGGCTCGGTCTCGTTGTATCCATGCCCGGTATGTGGCGATGTTGTTACACCAAGGGAATAACTTATCATTCACCAAATCCACGAGCGAGTACCATTGTTTAGGATTGATTTTTGCTGTTGTCTTTTTCATACCTACATATTAAAACTGTTATTACTCTTTGTCAATTCTTGTTATCCACAACTGCCGATGTAATTCTCGCTGTAATTCTCGTGGCAGGTGTTTACTTCTTTCCAGTCCATGCAAACTCCGGCTTATAATTTCCGTCGCCTTCGATTGCATGGTACTCAACCTCAATGAGTCCGACTCTAGGGTCTGCGATTTGTGAAAACGCATACCACGATAAATCAAGTTCTCGGTCGGGGTGTACTTTAGCGTCAGGGCCGAAGTCATTTATTAGGACTTGCACGGTCTTACCGTTCGCTTTGTTAGTTACCTCTACCATAGTGCCTCTTGGAAACTCCCGGCTTGCGGCGGTGCGGTGATTCTCGCTCCAACGCTGGCCGTTAATTTCGTAATGGTACCAACTTGCCTTCGTGGTTTTTTGTGTGTTTATTTTTGCGTCGGCTGTCTTTGTCTCACCGGCACACACGACGTCGCGCAAACCACATACGCTATCGTCGGACTCATTGCTTAGATTTTTAAGGTTCTCGATTGCCCTCTCTTGCCTCACGTCGACTACATAATTTAGAGCGACGATTGCAAGTATAAGAATTATTATTTTTTTCATTTTTTGTGTTTTTAATTTTTAGACCTACTAGGCGAAAGCTAACTCTTTGTGGATTTTACAAAGTCTCTTATATTCAGACTTCATGCTGTCAGTCCACTTGCCAGCTAACTTAGCCTTTAGAATGATTTGGTCAATCTTTTTGTTGACCTGTTTAAGCACTTCTTTCTTATTCATATATTTGCCCTTTCTTTATTACTTTTTGTTTTTGTAAGGTTTTTTACCTTACATATATATTATACTCCTGTTGTTATTTCTTGTCAATCCTTGTTATACACAAGTTATCCACAGGCAAGAGAAAAGCCGACCTTTAGGGCTGGGTCGGCTTTCTGGCATAGGGGTGCCATTGGTAGGGTTTTTGGTGGGGTTCTGGCGGGTCAAGCTAATTGCAGTTGCATTGGTTGTTGTTCATGGCTTACCTCCTTTCTACGGTTTGTAGATAAAGAAATAAATGTACAGACCGAAGGCGACTACAGCGGCCACACGGTATGCGATTTTCTTTGCAATGTCCGCGTTGGAGTCAATGAGTGCCATGTGCGCCTCCTACTGAATACAGCTAAAGCGTTTTGCGCCTCGGCGTAACAGATAGTGTGCGCCGGTCAAAATCAAGCAGAGCAGTTGGACTAATTTATTCTTCATAGCATTGCTCCACAATGGATACACTTCTTCTGGCCGCGATTGTTCTGTTGCATACGGCAAGAAGAACAAGAGATTTTAGGCAGAGGTGCGTTAGGGGACGTACCGCCGCCTGCGTTCTGCTTCGTGGATTCGTTGCAAGGTGTCATGGTGTTGTGCGCCTCCGACGCACGTAAGGTCTCGGTTGTAGAGCAGTTTTAATTGCTCGCCTTCGGTTTCGCACCACTCTTGCTCTCCGGCGGTAGCCACGCTGTAGCGTACACGTTGAGCGTCAGAGTGATTGCTTGCTTGCGCGGTAGTCTCCCGGTTTTCTTTAGCCATAAAAGTTGTAACCTCATTGCTCGAGTTAAATGACTAACCCCTCTCATGTTGTGCCTCCTTGTGAAAACGACAAGCGGATACGAGGACACCTCAACCGGCGGCCACCTTTCCAGTTTCCGCTTTTTGCATGGAAGGTAAACTATGAGCAAAACTTCCACGGTGCGATTACTGGATTTTAAAGTTGAAGTATCCGCGTATTCGTTGGTCTGCAATGGAGAGCTCGCGGCCAACTCTTACGATTCTGTCCCTGTGCTTGCTGTAATTACTATCCGCAATAATTAAATACTCATCTCTAATGTCTACGATAACTTGTGCATGAGCGATACCGTGCTCGGTAGTAAGAACTGCATAACCGATTTGAGGCTCGGTAGCGTTCGGCACAATGTTGCCAGCGTATCCATGAAAGTCTGGGTGCGCCCCAAGTAAGCGCCGGACGAAAACCACGCACTCACCACCGTATTGCCCTTGCAAAGACTTAGCGGTGTCAAGTAACGTTTTGGGTTTCACTCCCGTCGCTCGTTGGGCTGGCTTAGGTTTCTCTAGGGGTTTTACCGGACCGAGGTATATCGGTCCGGTAAACGGCTTCGCTTCTAAGTTTGCCAGCACTTCTACGGTCGCGTCATTCAACTGGTGAGGTGTATACAGAATTGCGACCGCCAAAGTTATCGCGAGCAATGGACGTAAGATAGATTTTTAAATTACTGATTTTCCTCGCTTGGCTTTTCCTTCGGTTTAAGTAATGACTGGTAGCCAAGGTACGAGAAGAAATAGCCGAGAGCGCTTTCGGCGACTAACCCCAAAAACTGCTCGTCGTCTATCGTACCGTTTAAGTAGCGAGTAACTAACACCCCCACGAAAGACAAGGCTGCGGCAGCAAAACGGATTCGGCCTCGCTGTGTTTCGCTTATAGGAATTGATTTTACATACTTAGCCAACTGCACCAGACCTGCACTTGCAAGCCCGACACACATGGTAAGTAATACGTTTACGTCTAGCATGGATTTATGCTATTTCTCCGTCTTGGCCACCGAACTCACCGAGCGCCGTAGCGCCTGCCGGGAAGTAAACAATGTCAGCCGGTTTTAATGTCCCGTCGTCGTTATACAACTTTTTTTCAAATATTTTTTCTGCACTCAAGGCTTCTTCCTTATTAGCCACTAACACGCCTCCGAGCACTCGGCCGTCGGAAATGCGTAGCAGGCCATAAGCGCCTCGAATGTTTACGATTAAAGTATCGTCCATAAGCGGTACCTCTCGGACTTCCATAGCTATCGGCGAAAATACATTGCCGCTAGTAAAGTAGTCCTTAATAATAAAATGTCTCTTAACCCAATTACACCAACTAGACTTAGCGATAAGCGCCTCCTGGCCCCGGTCAAAACCGTTTTCATGGCAATAGAGCGCGTGAGCCCACTTTACCGTGCCGGGCTTCGGGACGTTAGGGTGCTCACCGTTAGCCCAATCGGTATTATTACCGTTAACGCCAATCACAAGGCCTTTCCATGTCCTCATTGCCAAAGCGCAAGCCTCAATGTTGTTATACGGTACATTCCAGTAGCGAAGTTTAAATACCTTACGCTGTTGGCCGGGAAGGTTTACCACAACCGTCATGTTCTGCTCGGTCTGCGGATTTGGGTCTTGACTTTGAGTCCTATCAAAAGCCCCCTCACCCTTGCCCTCTAACATCATTCTGAACGGGTCGGCTAGATAGCCACCGCCACCGGGCAAGTGGGTACGGCTATACCCGTCTCTGCGCGAAAGCTGTATGCCAGTCCATTGCCAGAAATAATAAGCGAACGCCTGCCATGTACAACTAAGGCTTGAGCCTTGGTCTTCGTCCGGTGGTGCTGGTATGCCAGACGGCATATTAAAGTCCACCGTTGGCACTCCGGCCAGCTCGATAACATTGGCACCCAAAAGTTGAAAACGTTTTGGGTCTCGGTCTCGTGGGTGCTCTCCCTCGAGGCCTTTTCCGTAGTCATCTATTCCCATAGTTTTTTCCTTTCCGACTTTATCCCCAAATGTGTATAACTTGTGGAAAAGTCTTGTTAAAAACTTGAACATCTAAGAGTAGTTATTAAGACTAGTTACTATGATATTAGTTAGGGTGTCATTTTTAGTATGCCCGGTCGTATCATTTTTAGTACTGGTACGTCTCATTTTTAGTACTGGTATCAAAATTAGTACTACCCATATACATTAGCTGGAAAAACTCCTCGTCTGTCATTCTCCTTTTCTTTGCATTGCACAGCCAGCAAGTACCGATAATATTGCTCAAAAAGTTTGTACCTCCTCTGGCTACAGGGATTTTATGGTCTAGTACAAAACTTCGGTGCTTTTCGTCGCCATTATATGACTGCTTGTTTGGTGGAAAACACTCGGTAAAGCAATAACCACACAAACCCTCTTGCTCGTTAAATAACTTTTCTCTAACCTCTCTCTTTTTCCCCGTGCTATAAAGTGTAACTTCGCTCATAGTTTTGTTGTTATACCTTATTATAACATGCTACCCTCTCATCGGTTCTGCTGTGCTCGGGATTAAGTGCTCTACTCTGCTAGTCATTGCCTCCATAAAAGGCTCCACCTTCTCCACAAACTTCTCTAAGCGAGAAAGCGTCTCGCTACTGGTCTTCATGTACTCCCCGGACTGCGTAGCAACATCGCTTAGGTTTTTTATAAAAGTTTTCAGCTCGGGGTCTCTGCCCTGCAAAATATCCAAGTACTCTTTTAGCTTTTTATCCTTCTCGTCTAACTGTGTTTGTAGCCTTACTACCTCGTGGCTTAGTCGTTGGATTTCTTTTTTGCTTTCCTCGGCGATTCTCTGTAGCGCCTCAACCTGTGAGGTGAGCAATGCCATGGTGTCCTTGGAAATATCTATCGTATCCTTTTTGCCGTCTGCTCTGCCTTTTCTATATTGCCCCATGAAGTAGCCGAGCCCTGCGATAAGAGCTCCTGTACCGGCTAAAAATGCGAGTAGTCCTTCCATGCTTTTTATTTTTGTTAATGATTAAATAATCGCTTCGGCTTCCCATAAGAAAGCTATCGCGCTGTTGCTGGAAGAAGCCCAAGTTAAGGTAATGTTAGTAGCGTCAAATGATGCCGTAGCCGTATTGTCTGTACCAGTATCGGTATTAATATTTATGATATTTGTTGTATCTACACTAGCCGAAGCTCCTGAGTTATTGTCGTTTATCGTAACGGTAGCAGTAGCCGAGCCGTTATAAACACCTACGGAGCCACCGAAGTTAAAACTAGAGCCACCCTTAAATGCGGTAATTCTTACTCTGTTTGGAGTAACGCCCATACCATGAGCAATATTTTGTGTAGTGCTTGAGTTACCGGAAGTTGCACCCTGCGCTCTAATGACTATAGGCTCACGCATGATTAAGATTTCGGTAGCGCTAACTGCGAGACCAACCAAGACCTTGTATGTGCCTGCTGTGGTCGCTAATGCGCCGGAGTCGTCCACGTAGTAATACTTGCCAATATCCAAACTGGAAAAACCACCGCAAACGCCGTGGTGCTGGACAATAATAGGGTTAGTATCGGTACTGTCAGTAATAGCAAAACCTATAAACTTAACTGTATTAATATCGTTACCGTCGCACTGGTAGACTTTATTATCGCTGTCCTTTAAATACACCGGCTTTGGTGTAGGCGTGCCGTCAATCGTAGCACCGGCCGTTAGCGTAAGCTGGCGGAGTATTTTTATATCAGTGCGTAGATTGTTGTATTGTGAAGCGAGTCCGTCGTCTCCTGCCGAAACATTTGCCGACGCTAGCCCTGTATCTTCTGCCATAGGATTACGTTATTTCTTAAACTCTGGTAATTTCGTAACATTGCTCATGTCCGGTTTTTTAGGCCGGTCTTTTTCGTTAATGCTATCAACCTCTTTGAGTGGTAAATCGGTTAGCGGTTCCTCTGCTGCGAACTTACGGATTTGCCCCTTGTATTGTATTTCCGTAATTGGTAGTTCGTTATTGAGCCGGTTTAGGTAGTGATACAGAAAGTTCCGCAACGGCATACCGTTATGCTCGTCCGGGTTGTATTCAAACTCTAATGATATTTTTACGGTTTGTTTTGCCATAAATTAGCTTACGGTGTACTGGCAGGCAACGGTCATGGATTCGCTGGAAGTTTTTACCCAACCACCAGTAAGGACACGGGTAAACATTTGACCCGAGTTTGCGGAGCCTGTGCCGTCAATAAACGTGCCAAACTCGTTGTATGTGCCGTTTGTATCAGCCTTGGAATAAAAGAAGTCTATAAACGCAATATTGGTGCTGTAGCTGGCACTGGCTACGACTTTACGAAATACCTCGGTAGCAAGTTGGGTCTGTCCATTCGATACGGCAGTGGAGCCCGAGCCGAGCGCGCCGTAGTTAATAATCCCCGTATAAGTCGTGGTGTTGGCGAGGCGCTGTGCAATAACCGAACGGCCGACGGTAACAATCAGATTCTCTACGACATGCTCGCGCACCATAAAAAGACGCTTGAGCTCTGCAAGCATTTGGTTATAGATTCCCCGGTGCGTTTCACTCCATGGACTCCTAATGTGCCGTTGTATTTCTTCCTCGAGCTTCATGGCTTGCTTAGAGCGCATGTCAAAAATAGAGGCGGTTTGTATCCCTTTGATTGCAAATTGGCTTGCGACGTGTTGCATATATTTTTTATTTGTTTATCCCCACTCGAACTTGCCCCACTTCATAGGCTTAGTTCCTGTTACTCCCCACTTAAACGGCGGAGTTGTATTTGATTTCGATATGCTCTCGGCAATGCTTATGCCGTCGGCGGTTACGCTTACTGTGTGCGGTTCTCTGGTAATAGTTTCGGTAATAGTTAAGTCTTCCTGTAGTGCCTCTATTCTGTCGATTTCTTCCGTTGCGTCGATAACTTTTTCTTCGCTTGCCAAGCTCTCCAAAAATGCTGTTGCGTTCAGTAGCCGACCACCAAATCTTATGGTGTAATTATACTCTATATTCGTCCCGTCCTCAAATAACTGCGTTGTTACTTCCTGTATTAAATACACGCTGTCTGTGGATATTCCCCACGTTGGCAGGTTTATGGTGAGCTGTTGTCCCGGCCGGAAATAAGAGCCAGCGGTCAGTAAGCCTGTACGAGTGGTAACTGTGGCGTTGATAAGCGGATTTGCGTACTCGTCCAGTTCTTTAAGCGCTCTCTGGCGAGCTACATCTTTCGAGCGAATACTTGTATCGGTAATGGTAATTTCGTGCAAGCCGTCGCCACCCTCGAGCGCCTGCATGGCAGCTACGGAAAGGGCGCTTTTTAATTTAACGATTACAGGCACCTCGTATTTATAACTCACCTCAAGCTCATCGCCGTCGGCAGGAGTCGCTTGTGCGGAGCTGCAACGTATAAACTTTTCTTGGAAATTAAACATGAAGTCATACGAAGCCTCGTTGTCATTGTCGAGAGGGTCTACCCCGACATTCTGTGCAACCGTATTTAGCTTTATATACTCCATGGTCTTAGGCTTCTCACGCAAAAGCCACTCACGGGCTACGCCGTCAGCGACTATGGTTTGCTGGAAATAAGTACTTGTTTCCTCACGGAGACCTTTAACCACCACGGAGTTGCGGACTTGGGTTACATCAACCTCGATATTTATATCCGAAAAATTGTTGCTTGCGTCGGTAAAGCTCTCTGGCGCTGCCACGTAGTCTTTAGGTTTAAAGTACAGCTTGCGCTCATAATCCACCCACCACTCATAGTTTGTGTATTGGGATAGCTTCTCTAACGCCTTACGCAAATTAATGTGGTTAAAAGCGATTTTATCAATCGTGGGGCCGGTGTCTACGTTGGTTACGTCGAACGAGTACAGCGGTATGTAAGTATCAAAAAGGTCATCGACAATATACGCCAAGCTCTTATTTTCGTAAGTCTTCTGCGCGTTGTGGTTTATTAAAACGTAGGTATAATCAGTCGCCTCTACCGTATAGACAAAAAGCTGCCCTTCCCCAACCTCTACCGGCTCGACTCGGGTAATAAAACCGGCAAACAAAAACCTTGAGCCGTCTTTTAAAATAATTTCCTTGCCCTCGCTTGGCTTAGTCTGCGAGGGTAGCTTGGTAATTTGCAACGACAAAGTATTGCCACGATTTTGCAGTTGCTCCCGAATGTTGGCAGAGTTGGTTTTATATTGAGGTAGGAAATTACTACCGCCTATTGTTAGAGTCAGTGCCATATTCGCAAGGTTTAATTCCGCAATTCGTACAGTGGAAATTACCGCAACCTAAATTGCATATTAGAAAGTCATGCAGACCGAAAAAACAAAGCAACCACATGCTATGCGGTTATTTTGTTATTTATCATAAGTGGTCTAAAGTAGCGGTCTATCTCTTGTCTTATTCGCCTAATGTCATCGTCTGAGCGCACACTAGGGTTTATAATGTTCACCGTTACATTGCCAGTACTGCTACCAACTTGACTGGCAGGGATTACTTGCTCTTGGCCGTGAGCCATAATCGGTACTGGGGTGCCAACTGGTCCAGGCACAATACCCCCTGTCGCAAATCCCGGTAATTTAAAGCTCGAGGAGAAAGGATTAAGTGAGGCGCCGGAAGCCCTGTAACTATTCCATGCGTTCATTGCTTTGTTAATCCAGTCGACTACGGACTTAAAACTTTCCACGAGTGCGTCTATTTCGCCTTTAAAACTTTGGATAGCAACGGTCGCAACTTTAACCATGAAGGTAGTAAAATCTGTTATCCATGTAAGTACAGAAACACCTATTTTAAGTAATTCAGTTAGAGTGCTCACAAATACTATAAACGAAGCGAGTAATACACCGCCGACTATTTTAGCCATAAGTTCGAGCCCGGGCAATAAAGGCTGTACTGCTTCCCAAAGTTTAACCAGCGCTGGCCATAATTCATTTTCAACCGTAGCCCATAAGTCTTGCATTGCTGGCCATAGTTGCTCGCGAACTACCGCCCACACGGAATTAAACGCTTCACGGATTGCCTCAAGCGCTGCTTTTATAGTCTCATTACTCTCAAGTCTGGCTTTCAAGTCGTCCCAATTTTTTACTATCCAAATTATACCTGCTACCAACGCCCCCACTGCCGCGCCACCGAGCGCCCATGGTGCCATAGCAGCCGCCCACAGATAGAAAGCCGTGAGAGCTGCGTAAATAGCTGGAGTGAGCATACCGAGAATAGCGCCAGCCACTAAAAGTATTGCTTCCCTGTGTTTTCCAAACCAGTCAATAATATCCTTCACTAAGTTAATCCAGCGTGGCAAATGATTGTTAACAATATCTATCATCATTTGCACGAGTTTCTTTCCCCACTCTAACAACTCCGCGCCTTGTCCTCTCAAAAATTGCTCCCATGCGTCAGCTAAGTTAGACCACATGCCACCGAGGCTTTTAGCCTGCTTGTCCATGAGGTTGTTAAATCTGCCACCCTCGCCGGTTAAGTCTTCCATGGCTTTCTGAACAGCCGGAAAACCTATCTCACCAGCGCTAACCATTTCCTGTATGGCAGAAACCGGCTTGCCGAATTGTTTAGCAAGCATATCAAGTAAAGGCACACCAGCTTCGGTAAACTGCCTAAGTTCCATACCTGTAAGTTTGGTAGCTGCCTTCACTTGACCGAACGCCATTATAAGGTTTGGCAGCTTGTCCATACCTACACCCGAGGCAATGTCCCCCAAGGCTTTTAAGTTTGGCAATATTTCCTTTTGTTGGAAACCGTAAGCGAGCAGTTGCTTAGAGGCAGTCTCGAGACCTTTCAACTCAAACGGGGTCTTCGAGGCGAACTTGACCAAATCGGCATAAAACTCTTTTGCTTTTTCTGCCGAGCCGAGCATGGTTTCAAAAGCGATTTGTGTTTGCTCCATACTCGCGGCAGACTTTACCGCACTAAGAGCAAAAGCGCCGACTGCTGCACCGGCGCCTGCCATTCCTAAAGCAAACTTTTGCGAGGCGTCCACAGACCCCTGCATACGTTTATCAAAAGCGCTAAACTTTTCCTCTACGCTCTTGAGTGCTTTGGTTGCCTCGTCTTTGAGACGAACGACAATATTTAATTCTGTTTCGCTACCGCCAAATAATGCCATAGGTTTTTTAGTTACGCCGTTGCGCTTTTGCCTCGGCTTCTTGTTTCTTTGCGTCTATTCTCATTCTTTCGATAATGAGCTCGACAAACCAAGTAGGTTGATTCATATAGGTGTAGTAGTCCCAACCATACACGCGACACACCTCGGCAATAATGAGGTCTCCGCCAAGACGACCAGTAGTCGCGTATTGTACTAGGTCGTCTCGGCTTTTTTTGGTTCGGTTATCTCGTTTACCGCCTTAATAACTTCCTCGTAAGCCTCTACGGGTAAATCGAGTATGAAGTCCACAACCTGTTTTCTGTCTGTAATAATTGCGCCGTCGCTCGTCTTTATTTCCTTAACCACTAACTCAAGCGCCTTGTTCTCTGCCTCAAATTGAGTAGTGCCTTTCATGCCTACCATTTCGACACTTCCAGCGTCCTTGTTCTTTAAGTCCGAAGCATTGGCAGACCGACGCATGGAAACATCTTTTAGGAATACGCCCTCGATTTCTCTCTTGTCTCGACCAGTAATATAGTCGTGCAAGACAAGGGTATGCTCACCAGTTATTTTAACTTCTCTTGTTGCTCTTTCGCTCATAGTTTTTTGTTAATTACTAGTTTAGTAGTTTTTAGTACTTAGTTAGTACTAGGCTTTATCGTATACGCGAGTCGAAGCGCTGTTGACGTTGTTTATAACAATAGCGGTAAGTTCTACGTCAGTAGCGTCGTACTCTACGGTGAACTCTTGGGTAAGTACGAGTAGGCCGTCGATATTGTATTCGACTGGTGGCTTGGTCAGGACTAAGCGACCGATTTTAAACTGTATGGTCTCTTTCGAGGTGCTACCGATTAAGCTGCCTTCAAAGGTAACAATGAGGGCGTTCTTTGTGTTGGCTTGGTATTTAGCAAGCTCGGTAGTGTCTGCGAAGTGCAAGGAGTACGAGCCGGTAATTTCTACTCTGCCCGGGATAAGGTTGCCTGCGGTGATAGTGTTGGCGCCAGACAAAAATGCTTCATCGAGCAAGACGTTGTTGTTGATATTGAGGGTAAATCCTTTTAACGGAGTTGCCGAGTTGCCAGCGGCGTTAGAAAGAGAAGTACCAAACTTTGCGGTCATTTGGTGGTATGCAAACTCGGTTTCATTTGCATAGCTTTCGGAGATTGTATCAGTTCCTACAAAACCACCAATAAGCTCGGCGGTGGCCTTAGCATAGCTGTCGCTCACTTCAAAGTTTAGAGAGTTACAAACCATATTAAGGTACTGCACGGTTTGTATTCCGCCTTCCTCTACGGTAACGGTTGCGGTGCGAGGGGTTGCGTTGGTGTTATTGATTGTAAAGGTATGAGTGTATGCGGAGTCGGACACGCCCGAGGAAGAAACGCCACCCATAGCCAGCGATAGGAAGTAAGGGAAGTTTTTTACATTCGGCACAAATCCGATTGAGCCTTGCGAATACCTGCGCCGTATCATCGAGTTGGACGACATATTGCGAATACCGCGTGCCGAGGTGAAGTGCGCCTTTTCTGAAACACCCTGTATTGAAAAATCAGCCCATGGAATAAACACGGTCTCTGCGACCGCTACCCCGGGGGCTGCGTAGCTCTCAATACCAAGACCTACGTTAACTTGAGTTCCGCCTGTTTTGGCCATATATTATTTGTCCTTAGAATTAGTTTTGCTTTCTGTTTTATTACCTTCGACGGGGGTAATTTCCGGCCACGCAAATATTTGCGCGTGAGTTTCCGTATCTTCGGGCAAGTCCTTGGTTTCGCCTTCACTGATTGACCAGCCGAGTTTCGGGAAAGTAATAGATTTTGTACTGGTTACTTTCATAGGTTGTCTAGTTAGCTTCTTAGTTGAGTAAAGTACGCTACGAACTCGACTTGCCCCTCGACCGCATAGGCCTCTCTATCACGCTTCCCTATGGTTAGTCCATAGTCGGCCTTGGTAATAGTACCTAGGTCGGTGCGGAGGTCGTGGGCGGCGTCAACGAGCTCGTTAGAACGTAGAATATTTAAAATGCAATTTGATTTCAGTTTGTAAGTATCTTCTTCTCTACCCTCAATTATATCATAAAGTTGGGCTATTCCGGGGGCGATTTGCGTGTCGTCGTTTACCTCGTCTCGAATGTCGGTAATAACCGTAAGTATGAGTTGCTGCCCTTGCTCGTCTTCCGTATTGGTGAGCTTGCCTACCTGCGTCATGCTCTTGGAAATAATCAAAGCCGGTAACATGCTTTTCGGCACGCGTACCGGGTCGCCTTGATATACGCCTCTAAAGACGCCTTCCATGGTCTCGGTTATGAGCTGTTGGTATTTCCTAATTATTGGGTCGCTGTAGGGTTGCATATTACGTTGAGGATTTTATTTTTTTCTGCCAGTAGGAATGGAATATTTTAACTATCGTCTGCTTTTGATTTTCCCCGAGCTTCATCATTACGCGCCGTGGCAATACTTTGCGTGCTTCCTTCGACTGGTGGTATTTGAAATAAACGGCAGAGTTCCAAACTTCGGCGTAGTCAGCTTTGAACATCGACTTAAACGATTTCTGCATTGCGCCGGTCTTAACAAGTGGGTCGCTTGGGAAACCTGCTCGGGTTTTCTGTGCGAGGTAGCGAGGTCGTAATGGCGCCCAAGATTCACCTATTGCTGCGCCTCTGGTAGTAAATACATCGTTGGAAAAAACTTTGACCAAATCTTTCGCCGCGTCGCTAAATGCCGGTGTCCAGTCTTTTATTTCACTGCCGATATTCCGCAACACACGGGACAACTGCGTTTGCCCTTCGATTGTCCATTGTAGTTGCAACATGGTTTAAAACTTCTGGTCAATGGTAAACTTGCGTACCTCGTCGCCTTCTTCGCTTCCGTCCGGTTTTCCGCGCAAAACATTCGTACTGGTAACGACGGCAAGCTCTGTGCTGTCCGTGCCTATAAGTCTCTGGTCTCCGCGCTGGATTGCCTTAAGGATTCCCCGAGCTTCGCCTAAAAACTTTACGCCGTCGCCGTCTGCGCCAAACTCCTCGTAGAGCAAATAGCCAGCGGCTAGTAACTCACAAATGAGGGTTATGAGTGGAGGTACTTCGTCCAGCGGTAAAGTGTACCGGGTAATTAAGGTAGAGTTGATTTCGTTTTCTGCCTGCTTGCGTTTATCTTCCACACGTCCGTCGCTCAAATACGGGTTCTCGGTCAAACCGGCTTTCTTTCTGATTCCGTAGATAGTAGCATAGCGAGCGCTTTCGTCTGCTAGCACTTCGTCTGCGTCGTCTCGAGAGGTTTCGGTAAGCGTAGTGCTGTTGTAATAAGTCGCCTTAAAGTAGGTGTAAGTATTTCCGCTGTACTCAAGTATCGTGCCTTGTGGGTCGTCGACTTGAATAGTTTTAGGCGAGCCGTCGCTCGTTAATTCCGTATAGCTTCCGCCTGCTTCGGTGGCTCCATAGAACTTGCGCTTGTTATAACGATAGACGGTAACGGGCTCGCCTTTTTTGTGATTAAACAAAAGAGTTGCCACGCGCACAGACTGCCCGGCACTAACCGCTTGGTTTATCTGGCAAAGCTCGGCTTGCTCCGAGCCCTCACGGCCGATAACGATAAAAGTTTCGTTGGCCATGCCGTCGTTATTCTCAAGCGTGAGCGTAATATTGCTACCAGCCGTCGCGTCAGCGGCAAGGGTTGTACGCTCTTGCTTTATAAAGTCTTCTGTTGGGGCTTGGAGTACTCGCATAGGGTTTGTTGTTATTACTATTTTACCACAATTTAATCTTTCTTGTTAGTTGGCAGAGTCGATTTCGGCTCCTTTTTAGTACGCAAAATTATATTGCCGATACGGGCAACTCCCGAGTATACGGTAGTTAAAATGTCATTTAAGGTTATGGTTTCTGTGAGCGTTTTGTAAGCGTCGCGAATAAATGTATCGACTAGGGATACCGTATCCGAAAGCGTCCTGCTCATGGCTCGAACAAATGTATCAACTAAGGTAACTGCGTCGGAGAGCGTGCGCCCTGCGGATTTTAAAACTGTGTCGGCGAGCGTAATAACATCGCTTAGGGTTCTCGCCGTAGATACAAGTTTAGAGTCAACCAGCGCCACTGCCTCGGAAAATACCTTGCTCGTAAGTAAAGTTAGACTGCCTGCACAGTAGGTAGTTTCGGCTCCTACCTCAAGTTGTATGTCATCAAACCATACCGAGCCACTGGACGCTGCGCCAAAAGAGCCTAGACCAAGAAATACTGTAACCTCGCCAGTGATAGGTACGGTTTTGCTTACGGAAAACCGACCATTTTGATTTGCTGTAACATTCGTAGTCGTTCCGCCTGCTCCCCCAAACTCATCGGCTAAGGTTAAGTTAGCGTTTGCAACGCTGGCGTCTGTCCTTACCCGAGCCGAGAGAGTTACGGATTGACCGGCTGTTAAGAATACCCGTTGCTTTATACCAGTATCGCCATTAGATGAAGCGGAGATTTTAAAACTTTGGCTACCACTAGCCGGGTTTTCAGTGCTGTTGCCTTTATACGTCTGCGAGCCAGAAGTATTGTAAGCCGTCCAACCTGCCGGGATATTACCGTTTCCTGCAACGGTGTACTCAAACGAAGAATTGGTTAGCAGGTTAGGACACATGATTTTAACAACTTCCGTAAGAGTGCGCGCCGTGGACTTTACTATGCTGTCGACTAGCGCCAAAGAGTCGCTTAACGTCCTACCTGCCTGTTTAAGCACCGTGTCAGCGAGCGTAAGAGTATCGCTTAAAACTCTGCTAGGAGCCCTAATAATGGTGTCTACTAGGGTCATGGTCTCAAGGAGGGTTGAGGTTGTGGCTGCTGGCGCATAAGAGACTACCAAAGCGTCTGCCGACCCAGCCCCACCGGATTTAGTCATTACTAAAGAATAACTACCAGCCGGAGCCTTCGGACCATTACTATCGAACATACCCTTGAAAGTATCATCGTTCCTTTTTGTTGTCCCTGTACCTGCTCCTATGGTAGCTGCCCCAAAACGGCAACCCCCTATAAGCCAACAATTACCTGCTACGGTAGTACAGGAAACGGTTATGCTTGTATCCGACACCACCGTAGCGGTTCCCTCTGCGTCAGGGGTAAGATTTTGCACCATACCGCTGTAAGAAACTCCGGCTACTTGCAATAGGCTGCTAGATGAGGAAACGACAATATTAGCAGCTCCGGTGGCAGGATTAAGCAAACCCCAAAGAGTTAGATACCTTGCGCCAATGGAGATTTGTTTAACCTTGGTCATCGAAACCCCACCGAATGTAACAGTAGGATTAATTGCGTCGGTAAAGGTAAGTGCAAAAAGCACCCTGTTGCTACCAGAGCCTATAGTAATGGAATTAGAGACACTGGTGCCGGGGTTTACGCTTTGCCAATTAGCAGTACTAGCGTCGAAAGCTATAGCCATAAACTATTTTTTAGATTTTAATACGCTCTTATCCGGCCGGTTAGTTTTGAGCATGAGCCGTTTCACCCGAGCAACACCAGAGTAAACGCTAGTGAGTATGTCAGTTAGCGTTACGGTTTCAGATAGAGTTTTTGCGAGGTCTCTTATAAAAGTATCTACCAGAGTAACCGTATCGGTCAGTGTGCGCCCTGCGGATTTTAAAACTGTGTCGGCAAGAGTGAGTGCGTCGCTCAAAGTTCGGCTCGTGGATTTTACGACGGTATCGACTAATGTAGTCGTATCGCTTAAAACCTTACTGCCTTGCTTGAGTACCGTATCCACCAGCGTTGTTGTATCGCTTAGAGTACGGGCAACGCTTCGTATTCTGCTGTCTACCAAAGTTACTACGTCAGTCAGAGTGCGTGCCGGTGATTTAATTACAGTGTCCACAAGCGTAGTGGTTTCGGTCAAAGTTGTTGTATACGCTACGCCAAACAAGTTGGTAACAATAAAGTCTACAAAACCCGTAAGCGTCGAAGTGCTAGTGCTTCCGTCGGTTAAGTCAGAGCCAGTGCCGCCGTAGTCTATCGTGCCAGTATAGGAAGACGTGCCGGTGTTCTGCGCTTGGTATCCTATTTCAATAACGATTCTGTCTCCGGCCTGTGCGCTCACGTCGGTCAAATCCCAGCTTCGCAACTGCGCTGTTGCAGTCGTCGGCCATTCACCTACCGCAATTTTGTTAGTAAGGAAAGTACCTCGAACGGTGTCGGTGTCTCCTGCTGTAACGAAACCGTGAATGTGGGTAAACGCGTTCATCGCCGCGTCGCTTTCCAAAACTCCAAGCATTAAGTTGAGTACGCCGGTTATGGTTTTTGCACTGCCGAGAGGAGGAGAAACGAAACGCGCAAGCAATACGTCCCAGTTATTTGTTGCCGTGGTTTCCGCTACTCCAATGGTAGCGTTAGCCCCCGACTTGGTAACGTCTATCTTTTTATCTACAAAGCTCGCTGTGTCGTCCCAAGAGCCACGTTTGGTTGCCGGAGAGTATGGGGCAGCCGCATTTTGGAAATAAAATCTAGTAACCTCTACTGTGCCATAAGTCGCAAACACAATATCAGCGTTGCCAGCGTCAGGCGCAACAAACGTGGTAAAAGCGGTATCGCCGTGAACACGTCGACCATTGCCGTAAGGGTTAGCAGTGCTTGAGTTTACGTCCCTATAGTCAGACTGGAAAACATGAGTGCTTGTATTCCATGGCGCCATGCAAATAACATAGCGGTTGCCCGGGACCAGGGTAACGGCAGAGCCGAGGCTGTACTTTTTAAGGCTCGTAGACAGGGTGCCGTTTGCGATTTCAACCGCACCGCCAATACCAACTCCCACCGTCCCAGTCGGGAAAAAGCTAGCGTCAGCATTGTCTATCCATACTTTCATGCCAGCCGAGCCGACACTGTTAAGCTGGAAAGCTACGGCGTCTATAGTCGAGAGCTTGGCAATAAACCCCTGCATGAGATAATCGCGGCCACTGCCAGTATCCCCAAATCCGATACCCACACCGCCCGTTAAGTTTTGTTGGTCGATAATTTGCTGCGCCATAGTTATATAAATTAAAACCCCTCACCCCAAAATGAGGCAAGGGGTTTTTAAGTTTGCCCCAATTATCTTTTGTCGTACCGTCGGTGGCAAATTAGGCATAAAGGAATATAGTCATTTAATCTTCGACGATATTGCCAGTCTATATTTGCCCACTCTTTTGCTTGCTTGCCACAGAACGAACATCTATTATCTCTAGCAAATCCCTTTTCAACGACTACCCACTTGTGGATTGCTGAATAGTTCTCGCTTTTACCCGTTCCCTTTCTTACACCTGGTTTTCCCTTCATGTCTTCCCAATAGCATTTAGAGGAACAGAACTTCGCCTTTCTCCACTTAGACTTAGTAAACTTTCGTATTCTTTGACCAAGTTTGTTTAGACGAAGATTAGAGAATGTTTGACTACAGACTTTACACTTTTTTGTAGGAGTTCTCATGCTTCCATGATACCCTACCAAAACGCATTAGTCAATAATCAACATCAATCTACGTCGATTTTCCACGTTACCTGCAAGCTGTCTCCGTTTACCACGTTTATAGCGGAAAAGGTTTGACGGCAGAGCAGTACACCGGACGAGCTGGCGTTGAATACGCCGGACTCGGTAACTGCTGCGGTACCAGTAACGGTGTAGGTTAAGACCAACTGCGCCGTGTCGTTGGTTTGGTCAGTGGTAACACGGGAAGCGGTAGCTGCCGCGCGAGACAACCCGGAAGTTGCAAGCTCGGTCTGCAAGGTGGTATCGGAGGCGTTAGCGGCGTTTGTACCAGTTCCTACAGCTATGTAGGTAAAGGCGGCTTCGGAGCCTGCGCCGTTAATACGACTCGCAACACCAGCCATACCGGCGTTGGTGATTAAGTTACTGATTTCCATTTCATTGACCCAGCGGCCAGTAACAAACGGAAGTACGACACCGTAGAGGGCGAGTTTTGGAAGCAAGCCCGGCTTTAGGTCGCCGTTTTCGTCGTAAGGAGTTACGAACTTGCGTATCGCCTTGAGCACTGCTTTACCTAAAGCGTTTGCCGCAAAGAGGGGCTTTATATTCCCGTCTTTATCGCGGTGTACATACTTTACGTTTTCGCTAATGCGGAAGCGAGCGCGTTCGGCTGTTTTAATTGCTGTTTCCATAAGAGTTTGATTGCTTAATTATTCCTCGTCTTCCTCTGGTTCTGGTTCTAGTGGTCCAACGCTTTTGCCGACAAGTTCCTCTTTGAGAGAGGCAACGTTTTCGTCTACCGCGTCGAGCTTCCGTTGGGTAACGGCCTGCACTTGTTCAGAGGTAAAGGTAGTAGCGTACTTTATGAGTTCCGTCTCTACTTCCTCTTTGCTTGCGCTTGGGTCTAACCCTAATTTCCTAGAAGTAACCACTGCGCCGGATTCGTCCACAAGGTCGAACGATACATCAAGAAAGTCGGTACCCGTTTCTTGGTGCCTTACTTTCTCAATGTCTGTGATTACAGATTTAAACATAGGGGTTTATTTCTTAAAATGTAGCTTTAGAGAATAGGTGAAACTTGCGTTTGCGTCAGCGTCTACAAGAGCAGTGCGATAACGGAAACGGTCGCCGAAACCTATTTGCAAAGCCGCGGCAGCGCTTTGGTTAGCTGTAGCAGCAACGCTGTTGCTGGCGGCAATAGGGGCAGCTTTGAAAGCCATGATATACGTCTTGGCTCCACCGTTGCCGAGCACTTGAGTAAAGTGTCCGATATTTACGAAGGTAGCCCCACCGTCGAATGACGTATCGAGGTACACATCGAGCGTATCGCCTACATCTGTTGCCGCTGCGGTTACATCGAGTACCGCCTGCATTTCGCTGTAATTGTCCTGTAATTTATAGCCGTGATTCGTGTAAATCTCGTAGGTATTTGTGTTGCTAAAAATATCAGCACTTAGCGAGAGAGCAGTAGCACTGTCTACAGCCGTTACCAAGGCAAACTTGCCATTGGTTGTATTTTTTACAATATCCCCAACGGCCACGCCATTCACGACAAACGCACCAGCCGAAGCGGTGAGCTTATTCGAGGTGGTAGCGGTAGCGGTGCCAGTAGTACGGGTGTCTTCGTAAGAAATACCGTACTCGGTGGTAACGGCCGCCAGTGCCGCGGAGGCTTTTAATGTAACGTGCTGTTGCTTCATAACTTTAGAGTTTAGAGATTATCGCCTTCGTCGCCCTCGCCACCTTCACCGTCTTCCTTATCTGCTTCGTCGCCAGCGGTAGGGCCTTCGCCCTCGCCGGATTCGTCGCCAGTAGGTTCGGTTTCGGTTTTGCTTTCAGCCTTTGCAGGCTTGGACTTCTTAGGAGCAGATTTTACACGGTCGCGGTTTTCTTCTTTGGCAGGTTTCTCAACCTTTTCCTCGGAGAGCACCCCGTCAGCAAGTAAGGACTTGGCGGCGGCGGCCGACATTTCTACCTCATCACCACGCACATAGCCTTCGCCGTCATGGTTGAGGTTAGAACAAACAAAGTATTTAGCCATAGTTTTAGAGTTTCTGCGTTAATTATTCACTAAGCACGTACTCACAGAAGAATACAGCTTTACCGGCCGTAAGCGCTTCCACGGCCACGGTGGCGGTAATTTCACGCTCTGCGGTCGCTTTGATTGCAGTAGCGGCGAATAGAGCGGCTACTTCAACTTGAGAGTCATGTGCTGCGTCGGCCCCGAAGTTTGGGAAACCAACTTTACCGGCATGGATACCGGCGTCCCATACGTTCGTTGCGTCGGAGATTGCGATTGCTGCAATTAAATCACCAGCCGACTGTATGTGTACGGCTATGGTAGCGGCGTCAGAAGTCGGAGAGGTAAAGGTAGTAATTACATCGTACCAAAACTTAGTAACGATTGCTTTGTTGGGAATATAAATACCGAGGCCATGAGCTGCCACGGTTCTATCCCCAGTTACGGCCGAAGGATCGAATACAGCGGAGGCTACCCGGAAAGGCACACTTCCATTGTATCGAGACGGTGGCGTTCTCTTGAGTTGGACTTCTGGTACCGCAATGGGTACGTTTTTTCTTATTACTTGTGCCATAGGTTTAATCGCCGACTCGGGTGAGGCTTTTACACCTCACCCGGTCTACTGCGTAATTAAGGATTAAGCTACTGCGTTCTTGATTAAGTAGGCAGCGGTAGCAGCAACTAGTTTTTGCACGTAGTTGTCATGCACACGAACGTAGCGAGCTTTCGCGTCGCCGTCGTCCCACTTTTCTACTTGTCTTGTTTCGTAAGTAAAGGTGTAACCGAAAGTTGGTTGCTTTAGAGCGATACGTGGGTTGATATAAACCAACCATGCGTGCTTGCCCCAGATGAAACCAAGGCTGTCGGTTTGTCCTTCGTCTGCGGTGTTGTATACGGCTTCCGCAACAATCACACGGCCTACGTCGAAGATACGGGCTAATAGTTCAGGAGTTGGAGACCCACCGAAAGCGTACTTAACGCGTTCGACAATATCCGGGTGGTCAATGAGCTTGTCATAAACCTGCTTACCGAGTACCAAGGTGTTTGGCTTGCGACCAATACCAGTAATAACGGCTTGCTGTCCAGTGCGGATATTTGCAATAGGGTCAGAGTTTGTGAAGTCAGACCATTGGCTTGTACCGGAGAGAGTGGTGTTTTGAGTCAAGGTGCTTGTGTTCGCCATTGTAGTAGCGAGGGCAACTTCCTTATCCACCATAAGCTGCTCGGTCAAACTTTCGGTAGCGTCCATTTCAGGAGAAAGAGCGCTATCGGCTTGGTCGATTATTTCAAACGGGATTTTTTCTTTCAATGCGTGGTCTTCTGCATAGAAGCTAGCGGTGGTTAAACCGTATTCGCTTTCGTTAGCAGGAGAGCCAGGAGCACGGAGAGTTTTATTTCTACGAAGATTTGCTTTGTCGTAAACGTAGTACTTGCCTTGCTGCTTTTTGGAGCCGAATACCGGCATAAGCATTTCGGCGATATACATTTCGTTTGAGTAGGCGACGGATACGTTTGATAGCACCGGGTCGACTACTACATCTCTAGGGGTTAACATAGGTGTTTAGTATTCGTTAATTAGCTTATGCGATATAGATACGGTGTATGCCGAGTTGTACCTCGAAAATATCACCGCTGTCTGCGGCTTCCAGCGCTCGACCTATTACTACGTCGCCGTCCGTAGTGGTAGCGACGGCTTTACCGGCGCTATCTGTGGTAACAAAATCGCCAATAGCGACTGTGCCACCTGCAATTACTTTGGTTGTTCCAAGGAAGCGATACAAAGCCGCTTCGCCAGTGTTAGGCTTGTTTTGAAGTACGCCGACCACTAAGTCCGTTGCACCCTCGCCGACTTCGATATTACCCGAAGCGTCGAGCTGTACAATGTAGTACTTTTTGGCTGTCATATCTTCACCAGCTACACCAGTTCTTTCAAAACTTGCTACTGATTGAGACATAGGTTTGGATTTGAGTTAATTAAGATTTTACTTTTATTTCGAGCCTGCCGGAGTCATTTCGACTTCGTAGCGCTTTGCGAGGGCTTTATCGCTAGCAAGTACTTTGCGTACTGCGTCAGAGTACTTGAGCGCTTTGTCTTCGCTCATTAGCTTTTGCACTTTACCGTTTAATTCTGCTGCGGCTGTGCCTTCGGTAATAGAACTACCGGCGCCAGATTCGCTAAACAGGTTTGTAGACGGTATAGCTTCGACGATTTCAGCAAAGGTTTTTCTTTGTGCGTCGGTAAGACCGAGCATGAAGTTAAACACTTTTGCTTCGTCCTTTGGTAAAATCTTGCCTTTCGAGTTCTGCTCGGAGAAGACAAGTGTTTTAGTTGCAGTTTCGATTTTTGATTTGCGAAGTTCAGCAAATGCTTGTGCGCCACGGTTAGCCATGTCAGTTAATGCTTTAACTTCACTTGCGGACATTTTTACAAACTTTTCGGAGGCGTTAGCTTGGCCACCTGCGCCAGCTCCTTCGCCAGCTCCTTCGCCAGCGCCAGCACCCTCGCCACCTTCACCGGCGCCTGCGCCTTCACCTTCACCGCCCTTGCCTTCGTCGCCTGCACCCTCTCCGGCACCAGTACCCGAGCCGTCGCCAGCTTCTTCGAGTACGCTACCGAAAGTTGCTAATTCTTCGGTGGAAAGTTCCTCTTTGTGTTCTTTCAAAAATGCTTTTTCTTCTGCGGAAAGTTCCTCTACCTTTTTTGAGGTAATGTCTTTGATAGTCATTGTGGTTTCGTTAAATGAATAATTAGGATTTTTTAAAGTTATTTCCGATAACACTACGGCTTGCATTTCCCTAAAGTAAGGCTTATTAGTAAGCGCTCCACCGACAAGTACGTTTTCGTGGATTTCCCGGGTTTCGGGGTCCTCGTACTCCGAGTAAAACTCGGGTGAGAAGTACTTATAAGCCCGTTCGGCTAAGAGGGTTTTTCCTTTCTTAGTCCACTCAACGGTAGCCCATAAGCCACCTGCGCCTTTATCAATAAGTTCTTTAAACCATGCTATTGCCGGTTTTTCGTCAAATGTTTCGTGGCCTTCCGTAATAGGAATATCACGACGCAACCCTTTGTCGAAGTTCTGCTTAAACTCGGAAACGTCCGAGGCGTCAATTACAATCGGACCATACGCCGGGTGGTTCCATTTCCCCGTTGGCAAAACCTGTATTTCTTGCGGACCGTCTTCGCTAAAAGTAAGTTTGCTTAGGTCGATAGTAAATACAAACGGTTTGCGTGTTAGCTCTTTTGCTTTTTGCATAGCTGTAATTTGTTTCAAAAGTCTTTTAGACAATCTAATTATAGCATATTTCAGTTTTTTATCATTGGCCTGCCGCCACAGTCTCCGTACACATCAGGGTGGGTGCTCAAAAGTTCGCTCGAGTCTTTACGTTTGTTGGCTTCCTTTGCTGCCGGACTGTCTTTTTTTACAATCGCTTTTTTCGGTTGCACTAATTCATTTACCGAGTCGCCGAGTCTGTCTCGCAAACTGCTTGGCACGCCTTCGATTTTAGGCAGCTCTGCTTCATCTTTCATAATCTCCACCCAAATACCACGGCAGTTGCTATGGAATTGCCCGAAGTTCGCAATGCTGTCTGTAGGCTCTACAATGCGGCCGTCGAGGCTTAGGCAGTATGCACATGTTACGCTGTCCAAAATCTCGGAGCGTTGCAGGGCATAGATTTTTTTGGAGTTTTTATCGAAGACCGTTTTGCGTCCAGTGTTGATATAACCGGCAACTACAATTTGTGCAGTGTCTCTGGTAAGCGCTTCGGTTACTTTAGCGATAGCCACATCAGCGGCCGCCAACGCTTTAACCTTACTCTCTCCTTTTGCCAGCCTGTCGGTCAAGGTAATTTTCGCTTCTCCTATAACCTCGGCAAAATGGTTATCGGTAATAGTATCGGCTACCACTTCGATTGTACTCATTAAGTCGCTAGGGTTTGGCGGAGTCTTAACGCCCATTTCCCGGGCGGCATTAGCCTTGCCAAACTCATACGATTTACGAATGGTGTCTTTTAAAGCCGCCTTGTATTCCGCACGGTAGGACAAAGTAAGCTCTTTGATTTTAGCCGTATCGCCTTTATTCAAAGCGTCGGTGAGCTTTTGTATATACTCGTCCTGTGCAGATTTCAAGACCGCCCGGGTTTCATCTATGAGCTTGGCCTCGTTCTTGTCGATGAAGTCCTGTATTGAATTAAAGTTTACCTTTTTTTCGGCAAACGTTAATGCGCGCCAGCCCTTAAAATCGTTGTTCTCTTGAAACGTCCGGCGTTGCAGTTCAGAATATCGAGCCGAGAGAATGTCTAGTACTTCGGCAAACCGAGCCGGTGATTTCTTGAGACTCTTAATTGCGGTTATTTTCTGTTCGATAAAATCCATACGCGCTGCCTTACTCGTAATTTGAGCAAGTCTCGCGTCTATTGCTTCCGAGGCTTCGGTGCTATTTTGGTCTTTTTTTTTATCCGTTTTTTCCGGCAGTCCCAAGTCTTCCTCAATTTCATCTACCTGCTCGTCTTCGCTTGGGGTGTTCTCTGGCTTTGCTGGCAAGCCCATAACCTCACGTAAGTATTGCTCGTCCTGCTCAATAGGCTTGATACCGCCAGTCTGTGCAAAGCGTTGGTATGCGTTGGATAGTTTCTCTACGTCGGTGCGAGAAATGCCTGTGTACTGCAAGGTCGGATATTTTCCGGGTTTTTCAAAGTTCAAATCGACTAACTGCTTAATCGCGTATTTGTTTATAACATCGCAAATGTTGTTAGCAATAGCCTCTAGGGATTGCAAAAATAATTCGCTGTGGTCTTCGCTCAAAGCCCGAGAGCCGGTTGGACCCGAGCCTAAGTCTAAGAACTGCGCCAGCACTGCTTTTACAATCTGCCTGTCATGGTATGCAATGGCTCGTGCTGCGTCTTTGGTGGTGGCGGAGTGCATATCCTTGAACTCAACAGAAATGTCGGCAGGCTCTACCAAAAATGACTCGTGGTGAGCGTACATGTTGGAGAGGATATTTTCAGCCTTGGTAACATCTTCGGCAGTGTGAGCTTTGGTCAGCTTAACAAACGGTATGCCTAAACCTTGGCGCTCATGTGCAATAGCGTCAATCTTCTCAAGGTTAGTTTTTATGTACCATGGCTTATACGCCGCGCGTAAGCAGGAAATACCCCACCAGTTATCACCCTCTTTTTCCTGTACGAACACGAGTAGCTTTTCCATTGGTATCTGCGCCTCGGTGCCGTTTACCGTGTTTTGAGTAATGCCGTCTTCGTCCTTGCCTACAGACCAGCGAATAATCGACTTAGGTAGACGAGGTGCAAACTTTTTCCAGCATACCCATGTCTTGCCTTCGACTTCTTTAATTTCAAATACCTTTTCAAAAGGCATGACACCGTAGGCTGTCATAAGCAGAGCTTGGCGCAAAAAGTCGTCCCACGTAATGCTCATGTATTCAAACAGGGCGCCATGTATAAAGTCGCGGATTTCCTCGTCTCGTGGGTCTTCGCTGGCAGCCTGTACAAACCACTGTGCTCGGCGAATAGGCAAGCCAATGGCTAAAAGCGCCGCCTTTACCGTAGCGTCGCTTTTCCTCATCTCGTCGTAAATTGTCATTGCGCGAACACCGGAGAGCTCGCCCAAATATTCTTCGTTTATTATGCCGTTGAAAATATTGGTACCACTTTTACCAATCTCAACACCAGCTTTAGTTTTAGTTTCTGCCGCGGTTTTCTTGGCCGTCTTTTTTGCCATAGGGGATTTATGTTAAAAGCGCTTATTGCGTAAGCCCGAGGTTATTGGTCGAGCTTCGCCGCCAGTCGATTGTATGTCTGTAATGTCCGAGGCGGTTTCACCTAACGGCCAGTGCTTGAGAGCACACATGGTAGCGTCCGGTACGTGGTCGTTTTTCTTTTGCGGTTTGTTTGTCCCCTCAACGTAGCGATAGCGTTTGTGCTGCCACAAGGCTACTTTGTCGGTCTTGGGTATTTTTAGTTTTCGCCGTTGGAAGTGTGCGCGGTAGTTGCCTAGCATTTCGTCTTTCTCTTTTCCGAATACTACCTCTACCACTTGGCACTTGAGTCTAGCTTTATCGAGTGCCGTTTGCAGTGCGTTGTTTTCAAACTTCCCGGCGCTGTCAGCGTATATAAAACGTATGTCGTAGTCTCGTACCATTCCCACCACGTCCTCAATAATTATCTCCGAGGCTACTTGTGTATAATTTTCGTTTCTTAGTTGGACCTTCACAGCGTCCGCATGATTCATAAGTGCGACTACCGAGGTCATGCTGGAAAATCCCCAGTCAAGACCGATAACACACTCTGCACCTTTGTCGTAATTATACTGGTTTTCGAGTACAGGGTCAAAAGCTGCGGCGTCCACATCTACAGGGTCGTTGACCAAACCAGAGGCCGAGGGTCGCTCACCCATGTACTCGGTCAGAAACCAGTCGAGCGAACGCTTACCGCGCCAAGCATTGATAACGTTGGTAATAGGTATCCAGCCGTCAGGGTCGCCCAGCTTCCCCTTGGAGAGCGCCTTGAGCTTGTGCAGGTCGGGGATTTCACGGTTGAGTTTTGGGTCGTCCCAAATGCTTGCGTCGAACTTCTGCACAACGTCGAAAATATCCCACGAAAACCTAGTATAACCAAGCTCCTCGGCTCTATCCCATATATCTTGGAAGATTCCGAATACCTTGTGAAAGGTGGAAGTCAAAATGCGGAGAGGCGTGGGGGAAGTGTCCACCATAGGCAAAGCGGATTCTACAAGGTCGTCCGGCGTTTCGCAAACCTCATCTGCCATGAGCACGTCAGGGTGCGGACCGCGGACCGCTTTAGGGCTAGCAGCTACACAAGAAAAGTAGTTATTATCGACGCCGGTGGTGTACTCCATCATCGGCTCTTTTGGCAGGGTGCGAATGATACGAGCGTCGGAATAAATAATCGAGGTGAAGTAGTTATACACAATCTTCGCCTGCGCCATAGCACCACCCATGTCGATAACCGAATTGTCTCTAAAGTAAAATAGGCAAAAACCCAAAGACCCGAGCATACGGGATTTGCCACCGCCTCGAGGCGCTTTCATTATTATGTTTGGTCCGGCCTTGCCGAGCCAGATTTGAGCGAATATCCACCGTAGCTTGCGAGGCCACTTAGTCTTAGGGTCGTATAGCTTGAGAAAAGTGAGAGGTCGTTGTTTGTATGCGTTCTTTATTTGGCTTCCCGAGTATGAGGTTATTTCAAGGATTTTTTCTCTCAAGGTTAGCGGACTTCGCTTCCTCTGCTTGGACAAGGAGCTTGGTAATGACGTCATAGAATTGTTGTTGCTCCTTTTCTGGTAAGTGAGAAATGAGCTCACGAATATCACCGTCGCCAAACTCTACTTGGTCGCGGTGTTCAAGAATAGTTTTTTTGTCCCAGCCTTCCACGTAGGCGAGCCACAGCTCAACCTCGAAGCTCATACCGTATTTTTTTATGCGTGTGTAGAGAGCGTTTAAAACTTCGGGGGTTTTGTCAGCAAGGTTTAGTTTAATCGCGTCGGCGCGCTGTATTTTATAATCCTCTCTTTTTTTCCAATCCACGCACGTTGCCTCGTCTAACTGCCAGTATTCAGCAAAGGCTTTTTGAGTAGGCGGTAGGTTTGCTTGCTTGCGCTCCTTGGTGCTCAAAACAGACCAACGCACAAAATCAGCGAAGGCGTCTTTTTTATTGACTTCCCTGCCGGATTTTATCTCTTTAGCCAGCAACTTCTTCTTAATAGGGGTTTTGTGGGATTTTTTTTTGGCGCGTTCCATAACTTTTAAATTAAAAACCCTCATGCTTTTCAACAAAAGGGTCTACTGCGTACAGTTGTCGCCAACTCCCATTTGCCTAATTATACCACGAACTCAATATAAAAACTTTGTATGGCTATGTTTCGCTCTATGCTGTACTAATTCGCTCTGTAGTCTAATGCGGTTAGAGCCTTGCATAACATCGTCTCGTACCAAATTATTTTCGCGTTTTAATTCTGCCAATTCGTCGCGAGTTCTTTGGCACATAGGGCATTTAGAGCAAGCACTGGCGTTATATCTAATTTTGCAGTTTGAGCACTGTATTACGTCTTTCATAGCTTTAACAAGTATGTCCGCCGGAGTCTACGCTTTCCTCAAGCAAAATGTCTACGAGCTCCATAACACGGTAGTTTACCAAGGTAGTAATATCCCCCTCGATACCCTTCCTGCTAATGCGAGCGTCTTCGTTCTCACGAGTGAGCGTATTGCGGAAGTCGATTAAATGTCTTTTTTGTTTTTCGGTTAAGTTCATGGGTATATAAATCCTTCTGTACAGCCCGGCTTGAGTTGCATAATTAGCCCCTCGTTTCCTTTGGCTGTGTACTTGTAGCTCAACTGAATACAGTTATCGGGGTTGTAGCGTTTCAGCTTGAGCCGGTTTAATTTTAAAACTTCTGCCCTGTAGGTTTCCTTGTACATCAAAACCTCGGCGTCGATTAAGTCTATTTGCGCCTCGTAGTATTTGACGCCAGCGACCACAAGCAGGGCAATGGAGACCTCTAGTAGAAACACTGGCACGAAACTTGGTAACTGTTTAAGATTCATATTTTTTTAAGGAGAATGGTTTAAATTGGTAACACTATCATTAATATTTCTTATTATGGCTTATGAAAGAGAAAACCGCCCTAACCGTGAGCAAAGCTCCAAAGATTCCGCAAGCACAGCCGAAAGCGAAAGCTAGCAAATCTAAGGGCAAATAACACTCCGTAATACAGACCACTTTCATACTTCGCTTGTCGGGGTTCAATGGGTGGTCTTTTATAATTTGCTTGTGAGGTGCCAGCTTCGGCACTCGGGACATTCATATATTCGTAGTTTAATGTGGGCTTCTTGGTAACGTTTATTTTTTACTGTCTGCGCTCCGCGTTTGTCGTATCTAACTTTGCCACTCACGGGGCAGTATCTAACTTCGTTTTGCAGGTGTTTTATTTTTGGCCAATCCATACATTTGCTTAATTATTGCCTGTATGATATTTCACAGTTTTTTCTCCACAGTAATAAACGTGTCGTTTTTACTGCCACCGTGCGCTACTGCCATAATCTCAATAATCTTGAAGCCACGAGCTTTACCAAAACCGTTTGTATTCCAACCAAAAGATATAGCGTAACCATTCGATTTTATTTTTCTACACAAAACGGATTTTACCTTTTCGTAAAACGCCATACTGGTTTGCATTTGAGTGGCTTTCATCCCCAAACTTTTATAATGCTCGCTAATTTGTCGAAAGCTATAGGGTGGGTCGAATAATACCCCCTCAAATCCCCCTTCGTGGCTAATTGATTCGGAAAACTCGAGTGCTTCCATATGGTACTCTGCTGGCATTTCAGGGTTCATGTCGTTTCTTAACTTCGCGGGTGAGTATTTGCCAGCAAAGGGGTCTACCCAATTCCAGCCCTCGCCCACATATCGGTCTAATAAAGATTTAACCGGCCGGATAGAAAACGTCCACGGGGAAGGCATAGCCCATGCTCTAGTGAAAATAATATTTTCTTCTGCATACTCTCCTTTGTATACCGTTGCCATTTTCATCTTGATTAATTCTTTTTTATTATTACGCGAGCACTACCTCACCTTTAGTGATAAAGAAATGAGAATTACAAAGCCTTGGCTCTCTGCCTATTCCGTCTGCATAGTGCGTCTGGTGCGCGATACTTGGCACTAGAGTCATATTCTCAAAACTGTCTCCTTGAAGTTCCCATATAGGTTTTTCTCCTTTAAACGGCACCACTATACGGTGCTGTTTACATAATGGACAATCAAAAGATATTGCCGTCCGCTGGCTTAAATCTTTCCTAGCCCAATTTGGGTTTAACTCCATTAATTTCATAATAATTAGTTCTTTCTTGTTATTATTTTCGGTTCCTTATAAACACATATTTTTCTTGAGCCACAATACGGACAAGAAGCGAGGCGTTTTTCTAAGTTGGTAATAAACGGGTGGTGAGCGTCGCATTGAAAGTTGTAGCGCCTACCTTTTCCGCTTCCCCCATATATCTTTTTCTTTTGGTGTTTGGTCTTCGTTTTCATTCTCGATAATTAAACAGTCTGCGTGCGGAAAACATATACAGCATTTTCCGTCGCCGCCAAATATCTCAAGCCGAGACCGGCAAATAGTGTGAGTGCCTTCGTCTCCGTGCTCAAAGTTTTCTAGGTCGCTTTTCATTTATTTTAATATTTCACAGTGTGAGTACCCGTTGGCGTGCGTACTCGATTTACAAGTTAATTCGCGATACATGCGGACGAGCGCTCTTATAAAGTTTGTCATATTGTTTTTTTAATTATTTCCTCAATCCCGGCCGGTATTGCCCGTACTGGCCGGATTTGAATAAATAACTAGTTCTTAAAGAAGTCGGCTACTGCATTGCCACTAGGTTTGTTAGTAAAGTCGCTATTGATTAAAGCTTCGTTACCGCCTGGACCTTGGTGCCAGTAGTTCACGCCAAGTATGTAGTTTCTGGCTATGAAAGCGTTAAACCAGTTATTCACCGAGTTAACCCTTGCTGTGTCGGTCGTATCGTTAATGGTTCCGATTTCGCCAATTACCACCAGCGCATTTGGGAATACTCCTCGCATTTCGTCGAGGTCTCCGGCCATTGTTGCGCCAGAGGCAGGGTAATGGTCAATCGCAATAACGTTGTCCATAGCTGCCACGGTGGCAGTTTCAATTTGGCTTTGACCTTGCCAAAATCCGTTATTGTCTCCCCATGTTACGAAACCGTCAAAACCGTATGCCCCGACAAATACGCCTGTAGTGTTACCCCATGTGGTAGTAACGGGTATGTCGTTGGCTCTCATCGCTAACTTTGTTGATAACTGCGCCATTCTTAACCACTCATTGAAGTCAGCTTTGCTTGAGAACTGGCATAAGCTACCACAATAAGTAACGCCGTTTATGCCGCCGTTTTGTGGTTCTGCTTCCGGGGTAAAAATATCACCGGGAAGTATCCAAGTCGGGTGTGCGTCTATCCAGTCGGTAATATCTTTTATGTGCCTGTACCCGTCAGGGCTTCGTACTTTGCTTTGGCTATAGATACCCTCAAACTTAACGTTTGGGTGTCTGTGCCAGATTTTTAAACCTTGTGCTCGAGCTGCTGTTATCCAACGGCTTGCGAGTAAATTAGAATCACCGGTACCACCACCGCAAGTTACGTTTTGGTAAGGGGTAGAAATTGCAATGTGAGTAGCCCCATTAGCTTTTGCCTTTGCAACCGAGCTATTAATGAAGCTGTCAGAAGGTGGGCTACATACAACGTCCTTGGTGTACTTCATCATGTCGAAGGATTGTACAACCCATTGAGTAGTCGGGTCTCGGATAACAATTTGCACAGTATTAGTGCCAGTTGCTCCGAGGTTGTCCGTAGCAGTCAAAGTAACGGTGTAGGTGCCATTAGCTGTATAAGCATGGCTGGCTGTAGCTGTGGCTCCTGCTCCGCTTGAAGCAGTACCACCGTCTCCGAAGCTCCAACTATACGAAGCTATCGTACCGTCAGAGTCAGAAGCACCAGAGGAAAATTGCACAACGTAACCGGGGTAGGTATTGTTCGTATCCGGTGTAATTGTGGAAACAGTAGGAGAGGCATTATTTACCGTTACCTGCGTTGTTTCCGTATCCGTAGCACCGTCGTTGTCAGTTACTACCACGCTCACGGTGTAGGTGCCATTTGCAGCGTAAGAATGAGTCTTGGTAGCGGTAGCACCTGCTCCACTGGTTGAAGTGTTGCCGTCGCCAAAGTCCCAAGCATAGGAAGCGATTGTGCCGTCT
>Ga0075458_10000022_pt1 | contig 40154 bp, 72 predicted proteins | sample DEB3_08_DNA_FD_77576 | JGI IMG/M metagenome (GOLD analysis project Ga0075458, IMG submission 77576) | Aqueous microbial communities from the Delaware River and Bay under freshwater to marine salinity gradient to study organic matter... | ecosystem: Environmental > Aquatic > Marine > Coastal ... | reverse complement strand
TTTTTTTTTCGAAGGGGGAGAAAGCGGCGTACCTAAAATCCAGGGGAATTATGGAAGCGGGCGACCGAGTTCATGGAGCTCCGGTTCAGGTTCACAAGAACCAGGAGCGTAAAGTAGATACGAGACACGAAGTCCAGATGGCTTTGAAGAAAGTCCGAGAGATGGGAAGAGACAACCGACGACAAGAATATCTGAAGATTTGCAGAGAGAATGGTCGTTATGCCCGATAATTCTTACAAGACGTTTACGGTTTCACACACAATTCCCCATGTAAGTGAAATAATTTCACGAATTTTGATTGATGAGAGAAGTTTCGGAACAACCAAAGCTGTAGCTGAGGTAGCACACCGAATAACTGAAAGTTTAGGATTCAAGGAGGTCGTTATGAAAGGTAAAGGCAAGGAAGGCGGTAAATGCTAATGGATTTCAAGAAAGGTGGATACCTCAAGGGGAAGAAAGCTCCTATGCCTTTCCCAAAACCGAAACCACAGGAAGGAATGAAACTGCGTGGTACTCCGAACAAAAAAGACCGATCCAATGTTGCTAAAACATTGATGGCGAAAACCGGCTACTAATGGAACTGTCCGTCCTCGAAGGTATCGAGAAGTTCATCATAAACCTATCAAAAGATAGGTTCTATGGTGTTGTGGAGTTGCAATTTCAGGATGGAGAACTTATACTGGTCCGTAAGCAGGAAACATTTAAGCCTAACTTTTTGGTTGTAACAGTAGAACGTCGTTCATAATCAGCAGTTTTTAAGCGTCATCTAAACAATAGAAGCGCTGTTTGAGGAGAAATCCTTGGGCAGCGCTTTTTTATTGCCCAGATTTCAAGAGAAACAATCTCGAATATAAGGAGCCTCAAATGATTGAACAGAACTCGACCCCTGAAACAGAAACTTCGGCCAACCCGGGAACGGAACCCGAACTCTCGACAGGAACAGTTCCAACTGATAGCCAAGCTGCGGAGACCGCACCTATCAGTGAGGAAAGCTTCACAAAGCTTGATCCCAAAACTTTACCTCCGCAACTCAAAGCGTCTTACGACGAGATGCTTCGGGACTACAAGAACAAAACAACGTCGGTTAGTGAAAGAGTAAAGGCAGAAACAGCAAAAGCCGTAGCAGAGTACCAAGAGAAGGCAGCCCTGTACGAACAGATTGCACAGCAGGAAGAATTCGTTAAGCAGTGGAACGAATACGTCCAGAAGCAGCAATCTCAAGGACAGGACCCAGTAGAAGGCGATCCGAAACTGGTCCAACTGGAACAGAAGTTTAACGAGATCAACCAAAAACTTCAACTTTCAGAAATGAACCAGGTGATGGATTCTTTCGCAGACGCAGTGAACGAGAAAGGAGTGAAGCTTCATCCTGACTTTGACGAGCTTAACAGCTTGACCATCGCTCAGGGCCCGAACGGGGAAGACTTCAGCCTTTTAAATTTATGCGTAAAGTTGGCTCCGGGATCTAACCCGCAAGAACGGTTATCGAACGGATACAAACAAGCGAAATTGGCGTACAACTCGATCTTTGAAGCCGGAAAGAAAGCCGGTATGGGTCGGGTCCAGGCGAAAGTTCTTAACGGAACAAACCCGCCGAGCAACGCTACTGGAGACATTATCTCGGTGACTGATAAGAAGCCACGAAACGCTCGTGAAGCGATGGAAATGGCTAAGAAAGGCTTGATGGTTTCTCGCTAAAGTTAAAAAAATAATCGGAGGATTAAATTATGACAGCCCCAGTACTATTGACTTACGGCCCAGGCAACGTTGATGAAACATTGACCTTGGCTATGACGAACATGATCCCTGGTATTAAAGACAACGTGTTCAACGACAACACCGCTCTCGGATGGTTGTATTCGACTGCGAAAGAACGCAAACGTGGTGGAGCTTCTCTCTCACATGCGCTTCGCTATGCGAAATCGACATCGGGTGGTTCTTATTCTCGTTATGAGCAAATGGACGTTACCCCTCAGGACAACCTGACCCGTGACCAATGGCCTTGGAAACAGTACTACTTCACTGTCTCCATTGACGGTTTCACGGAACGTATCGCCGGTAAAGGCGAATATGCGTTGGAAGACGCGCTGCAGGAAAAACGTGATGAAGCGGAGATGAGCATTAAAGACTTGCTCGAAATCGACGTGTTCAAAGCCAACCCTGGAGCGGGCGATCTTCGTTCTTTGCCGAACATCGTTCTTAACTCTGGTACGGAAGGCCAAGTCAACGGCACGACCAACTCGTGGTTCCAATCTGCTGTTGTGACTGGCGGATCGTGGGCTTCGGGCGTGGGTCGCGCTCAATTGACCAACCTCTGCAACACCATTGCGAAACGTCAGCCTACGGGCCCGGCGGAAGTCCTCATCTCCGACCAAACCTCGGTTGAAGCGTATGAAGGTACGTTGGTTGCTCAGTATCGTTACACGACCAACAAAGCTGACATCGGTCTCACGAAACTCTTGTTCAAGGAAATTCCTTGGATGTGGAGCGTTCAAGCGACCTCGGGCGTGATCTATGCTCTGCACAGCGATGCGTTGAAGTTCTATGTCAACTCTGACACTGACTTCATGTTCACTGGCTTCATGAAACCTGCGAATCAAGATGCGAAAGTTGGGCAAATTCTGTTTGCTGCGGCTCTCACGACTTGCGCTCGCCGGAAATTGGGTCGTTCGAACAGCAACGCAGCTTAAGGGTTAGCCCTTAAAAGGAGACTCTTATGGCAGCTATTGTACCGACAACTGTTAATCGAGTTAATCTTGGATCAGCGAACCTCGTAGTTGCGACGTTTACTACTTGTGCAGATGGAGACACCTGGGCAAGTGGTATCACAGCAATCATGGGCAAGTGGATCGATGACAACTCGAATCCGGCAACTCAAGCAAGTGTTGGCGTGGCTTCTACCTTCTCGGCAGGAACGTTTACGTTCTTCCCGGCAGAAGATGGAACGCCCATCACGTTGTTTGCGGTTATCGAATAAAAATTGGAATAGGCCAGGGGCCGGTGCTTCCAAGGAAGCCAAGCTACAGCCACAAGGAGAATTAAGATGGACATTCAAGCAATTAATCGTAACGACCCGGAATCGATTCGGGTAGCATTTAAAAACGTTGACGGCGGAGGTTCTATCACCACCGGATACGGAATTCGTTTGGTCCAATCTGCGGCCTCGTTTGACGGCATCTCTGCTGTTCAATCGACTGCGGCGGCGATCAAAGACTTCTACGGAATCGTTGCAAAAGACGTGCCGATCAATGGTTTCGGTAAAGCTACGGTCTATGGTTATGCCGCTTCTATCGTTCTTTCGAACGTTGGAACGAGCATCACCATTACCGCTGGCGATACGTTGAAACCCGGCGCTGTTGCTGGTACGTGGTTCTCGTCCTTGACGGACGCGGCCATGACCACGGTTCTCAACAAGTATATCGTTGCTGGCGCAACCACTGGTATCTCGGCGCAAGCCTGGACCGTTGGATTCGTTCGTAGCGGAATGTAATGACTTACTCCTTGGAAGAGCGCCTTCAAGCGTATATTAAGGTCGCAGGGATATTTGTCCCGACCCGATATATATGGCGTCCTTTCAGGGATCTTTTAGAAGTGGACCGATGTGCCGTGGACGGAGCGATTGTGACAAACTCACACTCGTCTCTGTCCCGGCACTTGGGCCACAGAATGTCTCAACCTGTAAAAATTAGTCTTTGGGAGTTGTTTTTAATTTGGTTCAATATTATTGAATGAAAAAATCAGTCAAAGTCTTAATCGCCATACCCAACATGGGATACACCCAAGTGGAAGCCTACGGAAACCGACTCGAAAACTTTTTAAACATAGGCTGTTTCCAAACCCAACGTGAAGACTTCTTCAAATTTGCAGATATCCTCGAAAGACAAGCCCCCCAACAAAAAGAATCAATCCTAAACGAGTTCCTTAAAGACTCCATGTTCATCAAAAAGATGGACGACGAGATCTTCGAATTTTGGTTTATCAACATCGGTCGTATCTTTACCCCAGCTGCAAGAGAAGAGGCAGCAAAACGAGCCCTTGAAAACAACATGGACTACATTTTCTTTGTGGACGACGACATGATTTGTCCCAACGATATGTTCTTAAGGCTCTATCGTCACCACAAGGTAGCAGACGTGGTTTGTCCCTTGGCCTTCACCCGTAACGCTCCCTACAACCCCGTCTTGTATCAATCTGTCGAAGGCTACGACGCAGTTAATAAAAGCGACTATTTCATCAATACTCCAATCCAGAACTATCCCAAGAACATGTTGGTCGAGGTAGATGCTTGTGGATTTGGTGCCGCCTTGGTCAAAGTCGATATCCTAAAGAAGATTAACCCTCCCTACTTCATGTGCTCAGAGGGAACAGGCGAAGACATCCTATTTTGCTACAAAGTCAAGAAAGCCGGTGGACGGGTATTCATGGACACAACCTTCAACATCGGCCATCTAAGCCATCCCCAAGTGATAACAGAGGAGTTTGTGGATAACTTTCGTAAGTCTGTGGATAAAGAATCAGATAAGAGATACGGCAAGTTCACGAAGTACAATGCTTTGACGGTCCTGGGGGATTAATGAAACCTTTAAGCATTTTGATCCCAACGTGGAACAACGAACAATTCCTCGTTCCATGCGTTTACTCTATTCTTAAAACCGGCATCCTAGAATCAATGGCCGATCTCGTAATTATCAACAACGGCAAGCAAGACATTGAACGTCACTTTGGCAACGTCCCTGGAATCAAGATCTTAAACCCAGGCAAGAACCTCGGCTGGGAAGGTGGCCTTGAGCTCGGGATGAAAGAAACGAACAGCCCTTTCGTGGTGTTTCAGAACGACGACACCCACATTCCGCCAATCTCGCACCGCATCTATCAGCGGATGCTCAGCTTCTTCCAAGACGACAACATCGCAGCCGTCGGACCAACCACGACAGTCGCAGCCGGACTCCACTCTATATTCAATCCTAACTGCCCTAACGTGCCCACAGAGGCATCTTTCCTCATCTTCTTCACCGTTATGGTCAGACGCGCTCATTACGACGCTGTAGGCGGTATAGACACGAAACTTCCTGGTGGAGATGATCTTGACCTTTCAATGCGTTTCCGCAAGGCTGGTTACAAGATTGTTGTCGATCCCGGATCCTTTATCATTCATCACGGCTTCAAGACCGGAGAACGGGTCAAAGGTGGACCGGATACCAAGGGTGGATGGAACTCCCAGGACATGCAAGATCGAACAAACGCATACCTTATTCGTAAGCACGGCTTTAAAGACTGGTGGAAGATGCGAAGTGGATTAACATACACAGACAATCCTGAATTGTCGAAAGACCTTGAGGGTGATCTAGTTCGCAGCTTTATATCAGAAAAAGAATCGGTTTTAGAGTTGGGTTGTGGTGCTACGAAGACCGTACCACAAGCTGTAGGGGTGGACCGGGTTCCAAAAGGACAGCCGATCCCTCATCTTCATGGAGCTTTGTCGGTAGCAGATATCGTTGGGGATGTATCGGGGCATCTCCCAATTGGACACTTTGAATTATTTGATACGGTTATTGCACGACATATTTTGGAACATGTTTTAGATTCCATCGCAACAATTAATCTTTGGAAAAGTTACATCAAGATTGGCGGAAAAATGATAATTGCCGTTCCCGATGAACGTGTCACAAGCTCCATTCCATTAAATATCGAACATTGCCACGCCTTCACGCCAGGATCACTGGAAAACTTAATGGAAGTCTGCGGACTTAAACAGGTCCGAGTGGAATCTTCAAATAACGGTGTCAGTTTTGTTGGATGTTACGAGAGGGTAAATTAATGCTCATGCGGATGTTCTCCTATCATTTTTACAAAACGCCCATTAGATTCATTTCTTTCCATAATTCTCATCCTAGAATGGATAGCCATATGTTCCGACCTAGAAACGACAACCAAGTTATCAATTCGATTGTCCAGTTTGTTTCCGTTAATGTGATGAACATGTTCATGTGTTTCAAGGTATCTTCCAAGTTTCTTTTCCATCAGCCAACGATGCTCAAGAACTCTTCCACGTTTTGCATTGGGGTGAGATTCATCAAGAATTTCAAAGTACCCAGCCCTAAGGATCTTTTCTTTCTTTGGTTTAGTCTTTTTGTATTTCTTTCCCTTCGTGTATTGATGCCCAATTTTTCCGCAAGATCTCGAGCAGAAAACATTCTTAACACTAAAAGCCAAGAAATTTTTACCGCATTTAGGGCAAATTCCATTGCCAACTTTTTGCCAAGTATTTTCAGCAATATTTTTAACTTTATTAATCCTGGTGATGGGGATTCTCCAAAAACCATCTGGGAAAAGTTTCCCGCCTTTTTCGATTGCAACACTAATTTTCATTTAAGTTCTCCATTTTACTTAGGATACAACATATGAGAATAGCAATTTACTATGACGTTCTACCAGAAACAGGATATCGTAACGATGGGAACCCTTTGTATGTTTGGGCGGCATTAAAGAGACGACAGGATCAAGGCATACTAGAAGTTGATCATCTTGCTCCAAAGGATGATGTTAAGTTGTTCGGGACTTTTGATGGAAACTTGCTAATAGACTGGGGAGAGGATGCTCTTGCTTCTGTTATCCCATATAAGATGATTGAAATACCGCACCCCAACATCTACTGGGCCTCGGACACACACATCAACAACGGAAAGCCAGGAGACAGCTATCCTTACCGTTTAGAAACAGCCAAGAAGTTTGATCACGTATTCTGTGCTCAAAAAAGGGCAGTGGAAGAGTTTAAACAAGACGGGGTTAAAGCTGAGTGGCTTCCTCATGCCTTTGAACCACACGCCTATCACGACATTGAATCAGGATCACCTGTTCCTTTTAATTACGCTAGCAAGGACTACGATATTGCCTTTGTTGGACACGTCAATTCTCAGAACAGAATCGACTTCCTCCACGATATGTTCAAAGAATTTCCGAACTTCTTCTTTGGTCAACGAAAGTTTCAAGACGCTGCAAGAATCTATTGCAAGTCCAAGATATCCATCAATATGTCTATGGAAGATGACGTTATAATGAGGGTATTTGAGGTAATGGGAGCCGGCGGATTTCTTCTCACAAACTGGGTTCCGACCATCGAAGAACTATTCGAAGACGGTAAGCATCTGGTCCTTTACCGCTCGATGGAAGAAGCGATTGATAAAGCCAAGTACTATTTAAAACATGACTCCGAACGAGAGAAAATTGCCAAGGCTGGATTTGAAGAAGTGATGGCGAAACACACCATAGACCATCGACTAGACAGAATGTTAAGTAAATTCAAGGAGACAAAATGAGACAAGTATTTCGATTGATGGGTATGCCGGACAAGGTTATCGCTTTTGACGAGCTCCCAGAGCGTTTTCTTAAAGGTTTCGAACTGTGCAAAGCAGACGGATTCCCTCGCCATTGGAAAGAATGGCTTGGTAAATCAAAGAACGTAACCAAAGTTCCTCCCGAGATGGACGTTTTCACAAAGCAGGTTCGTCAATTTGACCCCATTGTTGACGAGGACTACTTCTTTTATCTAGTGGACTGGAATCTTGGCCCGGTAGTTCAGAAGTGGGATGAAATTTGTGATTTCGTTCGTCGAGTTGTTCCGAAAGACTTCCGTCTTGCTGAAAAGATTGACAGCATGGCTCTGCCTTTGGCCGCAAACAAGACAGACGGGGTGACGTTGGAACCAGAAGATGTAGTCGTTATTCCGATTCCTCTTGAATTTCAAGAGAAAAAAGATAATATTGTTTCGAAGCCTGAAGTTGAGAAACTAAAAGAAGTCATAGAATCTAAAAATGTTCCACGTGGAATAGTTCTCAAGTGTGATACGGAAGGCTGTGATTTTGAAGCAGATGGAGTTTACGCAAAGAACAAACTTCGGATGCACATGAAAAAACATCAAGTAAAAGCAACAGCTTAACTTCAACGGATATTGGATTAACCAAAGCCGTCATCGAGGATAAAACCTCTTTGACGGCTTTTTTATTATCGGAGGACTCATGAAGAAGTATCTTTTGTCGGCACCGTTTCTATTCTTATTTTTATATTCCCATGCAGCAGCACCACTAGTTTCAGAAGCCCCGATTAATGGATACGGAACTCCGGTAACAATATCTATCTCTGGTGTTACTCCAACAAAAGTTCCTTCGAGTCAAACATCTGGAAGGTTTGGGATTCTTGTTAATGTTCCTTCTGGAAACAGCGGTGTCGCCGGATTCTACGGAAATTGCACTAGTACCTCATTAGCCAATACGATTCGTCCAATTGAGATTTCAACTGGAACAAACAAAGTCCCTTACGGATATTTCCCAATGCGAGAAGACGTTTGTTTATGGTTGGTAACACTTGGCGGATCTTCTGAAGATATTCACTACCAAGAGGTCAAACAGTAGTGCAATTTTCCTCGCTCTACACAGAGCTAGGTGACCGTCTTGGGGCATACGATCCAGCGGTATCCACTGACCTAGTTAAACTAAAACGCTGGATCAACATGGCCCAGCAGTACATCTGCGGAAAACGGTTGTGGCCGTTCATGTTGTCTGAAGAGATTATCCAGACCGTTACGGATATAACGACGGGAACAATTGACGTAACCGCAGGATCAACCACAGTGACGTTTAGCTCCGCTCCATCAGTTTCTGTTACGGATAGATACATCCAGCTTTCAACTTCGCAGGATTGGTATAAAATAACGGCGCACACAGCCGCCTCCACCACAGCTACCATAACTCCTGCTTTTGTGGGTACTAGCAACCTAACCGCTGGTACCTACACCATTCGAAAACTGCTCTACACGACGACCACGCCTCTCGTGCAAATTCTTGATATTAAGCAGTTAGTCACTCCTGTTCGTATCGTTTCTCAGAGTCCTCGTGAAGCAGACTTTTTTCTCCCTTTGTATTACGACGCCGGGACGCCCTACTACTACATCATGAGTTCTCCAACCTCAGCGGGAACACCCCAATTTTCTTTTATCCGTTCTCCCGATACGGTTATGAACATGATGGTTCGCGGTATTAAAAACCTTTCAGATTTGTCTGCCGATTCGGATGTTCCTGTTATCCCTTCTCCGTGGCAAGACGCAATTCTTAACATTGCAGCTTTCTATGGTTTCCAGAGCCTTGACGACACAAGGGCTGATACCGAATTTAAAGTTGGTGAATCTCGAATAAAAGACATGATGATGAACTATTCTCACGATCTTGGTCGTCATCGTGTCATGCAGTCTATTACCAACGATTCCAACTTCGGTCTTCAATGGGCTCTCCCTTCTGACTTTGGTCCTGAGGTTCCCTGGTAATGGGACGCAGAACGAAAGCAGCAATATTTGCTGATTTCACGGGGGGAATGAATGTTGACAGCTCCCCGACCTCACTTGAGTTAAATCAAGCGCTTGACCTAGATAATGTAATCCTTCTTCCGCAAGGAGGATTTAAGAAAACGAACGGAAATAGCGAATACAATTCAACGGCCATGTCTTCTGGTGCTGCCGTTCATGGATCTGGGTTCTATAGAAACATAACTGAAGTCGAATACATGATGCAGATTTGTGGGGCAAAAATATTCAAGTCCGAATTTGATGGAACGATGGACGACATCACAGGAGCGGTTACGATCTCAACAGGTCAAGATAACATTTGGTCGTACACGCAGATGAACGATCTAGCAATCTTTGTTGGTGGTAATCGGTCAACGGATGTTCCCTTGAAATGGAATGGAACTGGAAATGCAGCAATTCTAGCTGGAACTCCTCCGGTTGGGAAATGGTGCATTTCTGCAAACAATCGGTTGTTTATAGGAAATACCGTTGCTGCTCCTTCCCGAATTAATTGGTCAATCCTTGGGAACCCGGAAGACTTTTCTGGAGCTGGGTCTGGAAGCCAAGACGTTGCAACAAACGACGGAGATCAACTGATTGGTGCGTGTTTGCTTGCCACCGACCATTTGCTTGTATTTAAACAAAACTCAATCCATGAATTAATTATCCGAACTGCTCCGTTTCCTCTTTTTCCATTGTTTTCAGATATCGGTGCTATTTCAAATAGAGCAATCTTAGACGTTGACGGTGTTTGTTTCTTTATAACTCCTGAACCAAGAATGAAAGCAACAGATGGGAATTCAATCGTAGATTTCCCTGATACGTTCAACGCTATTTGGGATGGTTTGAATAAATCACGATTGCCATATATTCAGGGCGTGTACGATAAGAAACGAAGACTTGTGATGTGGTTCTGCTCAAACGGTGCATCTTCAACGAACGATTTCTGTATTGCTTGGGATCTGGATAGAAAAGCTTGGATTAAATTTTCATCTGGTCACAACATGAATACTGCTGTGATGATGCAAGACACAACGATATATGGTGGTGGTTACGACGGAAAGGTTTACGAAATAGACGATGACAGTACATCCAACTACGCTTCCGAAGGCGGGGATGCTATTGACGCTTATTGGCGTTCTGGCTGGATGGACAACGATCAGATGATTAACATGAAACACATCCCGTACGTTGATTTAAATTTTAAAACACAAGATTCAGGAACATTCCGATTCTCATATGGATACGATTTTCAATCTGATAGGAATACGGCAAGTATCAATATGCAGCAAGGCGGTTCTCTTTGGGGAACAGGAGTATGGGGATCATCTTCTTGGGGTGGAACTACAGACAGAACAAAGCTTGAGCATTTAAAAGGCAACGGAAAATTCTTCCAATTTTGTATCAGAAATAACAATGACGACGAAGCATTTCAGTTTAATCGGTTATCTTTCCCGATTAATACAGATGCTCCGTATGCCTTGAGGTAACCATGGCTTCTTTATCTGTAAGCAACACATTTATCGACGGGACAACAATATTAGCGACCCCGATGAACACGAATTTCGATGACATCGAAACATATGTCAACAACCGAAATTCAGGAGCAGCGGAGTGGGAGAGAGTTCTAGCTACCAATGCGAGTAGTGTTCCAGGTGTATTTAATAATGGAGCAGGAACCAATGATATTTTAAATGCTCAAGACAACGGAACGACTGTTTTTGCTGTTAAAGACGGAGGTAGTTCAGTTTTCGGTAGTGCAGCTCTTTTAACAACTGCAACCGATGGATTTCCATATATCCCAAGTTGCCCAGGTCTCCCGACCGGAGTTGCTACTGCGAACACTGGAAGAATCCCAATCGTTATCGATTCTTCAAATAACAGGATGTATTTTTATAATTCTGGATGGCAGAACGTTGCAAACAACCCTGGAGTTGACAACTCAACAATTGAGCTTAATTCCAACCTGTTGCGGGTCAAAAACGGACTAACCATCCAGACGCTAAATATTGGAACGGCGCTTCAATACAAGACTTTTGCCAGTCTCCCAATTCTTCAAATTCAATCCTATACGACAGCGACATCAACAGTTATTACAAGTTCAAGTTTTTCTGACACAGCGCTTACAGGTTCTTTTACTCCCAAAATCAATACCAGCAAAGTTTTTATTTTTGTTGCTGGAAATTTTGCACAAGATCCGAATGGAGTTGGATATTTAACAGTTTCTAGAAACGGTACAAGTCTTGCCGCTACACTCGGTGGTTATTGTCTAACAGTTGGACCAAATACTCTGTCTGCACCAGTTTTTGTTTATGATTCACCAGCAACCACATCTGCTATTACGTACACAGTTCAAATTAGAACCAATGGTACAGGAAATGCAATATTCCCAGTAACCGATGGAGGAGTATATACAAGCTCTGCGAACATGATCATTGTTGAGGTAGCACAATAATGGATAAAGAAAAAATTCAAGATTTGATTAAAAAAACAGCTCATGAACGAGAGAAGGCAAAAGAGAAATTCTATCAACTCGACGGAATGGTCCTTGCTTACGAATATATTTTAAGAGAGATGGAATCCAGTGGCACTTGAAGCAACCTACAAACACTCACACACGTCTCCCGTCAGAGGAAGAGAGATTGACGTTAATTTTGTTCAATACGGAGCCTTCATTGACACAATTATTTCAGGTACATCTGTTTTCACGTTACCTGCATATGCCAACAACGCAGCGGCTTTAGCTGGTGGACTGGTTGCAGGGAACTTATATCGAACGGGAGCAGACCCCGATACCGTCTGTGTTGTACATTAAGGGGTAGTTTATGGGAATTGGTAAATCATTAAAGAAAATTGGCGGAAAAGCGTTAGCTGTAGCAAATCCCGTCACAGCGTTTAGCACACTTGCTCCTGTGATTGGCGGTAAAATGATTGGAGACGCTTTGAGCCCCCGTGGGGTTGATATGCCAAACTACGATCCTTATGGAGATCGTGAACAGTTCAACCAGCTTGGTGACACCGAATTCACGCAGCGTACAGCCCTTGGTCAAAAACAACAAGGCCAGATTAACAGCTACGCCGACGAACAAGCCAAACGAGCTCAAGCCTATCGAGCGACCTTAGCCAAAAGTCTTGCTGATACGAGTGCCAACACTTTTAAGAGCATGAACCCTGGAATCTTGGAAGACCTAAACTCTCGTGGTCTTTTCACTTCTCAGACAGCTCGAGACCAGGAACAGGGACGACTTCTTGCAGATTTAGCTAACCAACAAAATCAACAACTAACAGCTTTTGACACAGATCAATTCGGTGTGGATCGTGATACGAGAGGAGAAGCCTTGAACGCTCTCTTGGGTGGAGATCAATCTGCCTTGGACTCTTCCTTGGCTCTTCGAAAAGCTGGTTTGACTCGCCAGTTTGATACGCAAGACATTCAAGCAAACAACTCATTCGCAGCGTCTTTGGCTAAGAAGCAGAGCAAAGACCAACTGCTTCAATCCTTGCTTGGACTCGGCGGCCAGATTGGTGGCGCGGCTATCGGGAGGGCGGGGTAGCTCAGCAGGACCGGGCGTCGACTACTCAACTTTAAATTATGGAAAAAACTATGGATATACGCCTAGAAAAACAGGCAATAAGCTTAGTCTTTACTAGGTACATATGGGCTCAGTAAGAATCCCCCAAGCCCAACTCTCAGAAATCCAGCAACCGAAAGGTCGCAAGGATCAATCTGAGCTTATTATGCAAGTCCTCGGTAATAACCCGTTGGCTCAAGGTATTGAATCCGCTGGAACGGATATCGTAGACGCTTTGGCAAAACGAGCTGAGATGCGCAGACAAACTGAGCAACAGGCTCGTGCTTTTGATCAACAAAAAGAATTGCTTGGAATTAAGACTGGGGCTGAATCTGAAGCTGCCAGAATAAAACGTGAACAAGACGCAGCCCGTTATGATCGAGAAATGGCATTTAAGGAACTTCAGCAAGCGGACCTTAATTCGTATCGAGCCGCTTCTTTAAAATCCAAAGAAAGAGCAGACAAAGCGGACACAGAGATTAAGAATATTGACGAACAGCTGGGAGCCATAGACAAACTTGAAGGTCTTCTGATTAATTCGTGGGCCGGTCCTGTTGCAGGCAGAGCAGCAAGGGGCCTTTCCATGATTACCGGTGGCTCTATCCAGCAGCCTTCAGCAGAATACAACGCTTTAAGGCCAGCCTATGCGGTAAAAGTTTACCGTGCATTAACTGGCGACACTCGTCTCAGCGATGCTGATGCGGCAGGAAGAGCTCTCCCTTTGATGCCAACAGAAAATGACCAGCCCATAGTTCAGAAGGCGAAATGGGACAACCTGCGAGAACTTATCAAGACTCGAAGAATGCAGTATTCGGGAGAGTCTGCGATCAATGATCTTGTTAAGGAAGGATTGGTGAATCCAGACTAATGGCTTCTTTAACCGAGAAGGGGAAAGAGAGAATGGCGCTTCTGGAACAAGCTGAAAGTTCTGGGAAGATCACTGAAAAAGGTCGTCAGGTTCTTGCTTCTTTGAGGCAGGTGTCTGGCGTTGAACAACCTGCCGAAGCTCCTCAAGAACCATCGGTTATTCAAAAGATAGCTGGTGCCTATCAATCCTACAAAGACAGCCCTCTTTCAAAAGCAAGCCCCGTCGGGATGTTGGAAACAGCGAATGAAATGGCCAACAAAGGTTTTGATAAAGCAGGAGAATTTGTAGCTGAGCAGGGTGGATTGAGAAAGATTAACCCAAATGTTGCGGCTGCAGCAGGAACCGCTCTTTCAATGATTCCCGATATTGCTCAATCCGCTTATAACCCTGTGAAAGCTTCTTCAAAAGTTATCCCTCAATTGGCCGCAGTAGCGGAACGCAGAGCCCTTGGATTAACAGCCCCCGAACTATCAACTTCTTTTGGAAGAAAGAAGTCTGCCGTTGCAGCGAGAAAGATGCTTGAGCAAGGTGTAACCAGCGCAACCGGCAGCCCGCAAGTTTTGTTTGATAAAGCCTCTGCTTTAAAAGGATCTACAGGTAGAAAGATTGGAGAGATCAGGGAATCTGTTGGTCCTCAACCAATTCAGCCTATTCTTAAAAAGTTGGATGACTACGCCAGCGATAGACTTAAGGGTGCAACTGGCGGAAAATGGGACAAGGCTAAAGGGAAAATAAAAAAAGCTAAAGATACGATCATCGGTATTGTTAAGAAAGATATTGTCGAAGCTACCCCTGAGGTAGTTAAAGATACGGGCCTCCTTGGAGCACAAGGACAACCTATTAAGAAAATTATCCCAGCAAAAGAAGGATATGTTCCACCTGCATCATTGAAGAGGATAGCCGAGGCAAAGAAGGAAATTGGCGATGTTGTGAATTGGTTCGCAAGCAATGTCAGCCAAGCCGAAGCGAAGAATTTGAGCAATACGATAGAAAAAGGGATTGAAGAATCTCTGGCTTCTGCTGGCGGTGACATCAAGACCTACAAAGCTTTAAAGCCCATCTACAGCGCAGCCAAGACGGCTATAAAAGGACTCAACAGGGAGCTTGGAAAACAACAGGGTAACATGGCTGTTAGCCTTCCTTCTATGGTGGTTGGTGCAGCGGGTGGCGCTGGAGCAGTAGCGAAGGTTGGAGCCGCTGAAGTATTAAAAAGACGTGGAGCTGGTATCGCTGCGAGTGAATTGATGGGAGCCGCCAATGCGCCCAAGAAACTTGGCCTTCCACTTCTTAATGCAACCAGGGTCCTAACTGAAGACAAGGCTCGTGAACTACTGCGTGAAGCCAAGGGTGATAGAGAAAAAGCCCGGAAGCTCGCCAAAGAACGTAACTTTGAGATACCCGAATAATGGCAAAAGATATATTTGACAGAGTTGGTCTTGACCTTCTGGACCGGGTGGAGCTCCCGATTGAAGAAAAGGTCATCTATTCCCCCGAGATGCAGAAGGCTATTGACTCTGCGGTTCAGGAACAGATCAACAAACTCCCCTTAGACAAGATGATCTCACGTGTCGTTGATCAACAGGTTCAGGAATACAAAGAACGACTCCAGAAAGAGATGATCAAGAAACAAGAATCCGAAGAGTCGCTTAAGGTTATGATGCTCGAAACAGTAAAACGAGCAAAAGAAGAAATTAACCTCAAGATCGAGACCCTTGATGAACAGATGACCGGGATCGACGAAGACGCTGAAAAGATGCTTGAGAAGTTTCGATCCAAGTTTGACGAGTTGATTAACAAGGTCAACTACGAAGCCCCTCAATATCAGTTTGGAGGCTACCCGCCTCCTGGTGGTGGACTCCCAATCCCTGGCCAAGCTGGGTTAATGGAATGGCGATTTATTATTGAAGGAGTTGACCTGTTGGTTCAGAAACTTGAAAACGGAGTTTGGACTACAAAGGCGTCATTTAACCCATGAAAAAACTTCTTCTTTTCTTAATCTCTTTTACGGCTCTTTTCACGTCAGATTGTTACAGCGCCTTTACAACTGACTGGCTAAGAAATACAAGTTCTTCTATTACTGTAAACGGAAGCACCTACACTTGGAACGCTGGGACTGGAGGTTCTGGTCAATTCCTTCAGAACGTTAATGGTGTCATTACCTCGGCTGTACCCTCAGGTGGCGGAGGAGGATCGTCAACTCTTGCGGTAGGAACAGGAACAGCATCAAACTTTACGACGCTAGTTTCCAGCCCAACTGGTGCAATTAGCTTTCTCGGTAGCCAATTCCAGTCAACCGTAAGTGGAACAACAAACTTTATTTCAATTGATCCTTCTATATTGGGAGGCGGCGGAGCCACCGTCAACGTCACTCCTTGGAGCGTCCTTTACAGCACCGATGGGACATCGGTCAGCGGAGATGCGGGGTTCCAGTACGACAATTCAGTGAGCAGCGTAACACTTTCCGGAGAGATTGGTCCAACTTCTCTTTACATAAACAATCCGTCAAATTCGAGCGGGTCCAGTTTTTATTTTAATGGAAACAACTCCAACCCATTATATGAGATGGACACAAGAAATTCTTTTGTATCTGACTACGGAGGAAGTTTTAAATTCCAGGGGACTCAGTTTGGACGCTTCACATGGAGTCCAGCCATCACGGGTGGATATGGTATATATCTTTCTTCCGTAAACATCCTGACACCTCTTTTGCGTCATTCCATATCACGAGATACGGGGAAACATGTTTTTTATGGAGCAAATAGCGATCCATTAGTTCAATTTGACCCGGTTGGGAATTCATCTTTTACAATCCCAGTTGTTTTAACAACACTTCCTTCCGCCTCATCTTTAGCGACTGATTCCACTGGTAAAATTATAGCTGGATCTGGTGGCTCTAGCGATTCCAGTAACGGAACCCTATTCGCAATGATGGTGAGCTCGAACGTGTCCAACTCTACAGCGGAGACAAACGTTATCGCTACGGGTTCCGGGACCATCACAATCCCGGCCAACTTCATGCAACCAGGGAAAACTATCCGTGTTCGTGCCTCTGGTACTTATATCTCGACTACCACGGCAACGACGCTCACTGTTAAGTTCAAGATCGGAAATACAGTCATCGCTTCATCGGCAAACATCACAATGCCGTCAACCCAATCGAATTATCAAATGTGGGCATTTGGAATAGCTCCAACGATTCGATCAGGAGGGGCAAGCGGCACCCTTTACTCCAGTGGATTGTTTGGTTTCTACACTGATGCAAGCGGATGGACGACGGCCCCGATGGTTTCCACTGGTCCGGTCACAATAGACATGACCACAGCGCAGGAGATTAAGTTTACGGCTCAGTGGAGCGTTGCCAATTCCAGCAACAACTTCATAAACAACAATTTTGTGGTGGTCACAGAAACAGTGACGATTGTAGGGGCGAGCAATGCTTCCAACATTGGTGCTGTAGGCGTTACATACGATCCAACCTCAGCTGTTGTCGGTTCCACAATCGTTATAAACGTGCCCTACGCTGCGACCGTTTCGAGCTGGACGGTCACCAGTGCTGTTTCTGGAAGCGTTTCTTTGTCGGTTATCAAATCTGCCTCTGGACCTGTTTCTTTCAATGCTTTTAGTGGTGGCGGTAACGCTCCCAGCTTAACGTCTTCAACCTGGAATTCTGCGGCCCCTTCCGGCTGGTCTTCGACATCAATCACAGCTAATGACACAATCGGGTTCGTCCTTAACTCGATCAGCGGAACGACTCCGATCAACGTGAGCCTTAAGGTGACAAAGCAGTGAAAAGTTTAGTTGCTGTTTTTTTGCTTTTGGTTAGCGGCATTGCTTATTCAGAAACTTATAGTTTGGGTAGAGATCAAATTTTATGGGGTATGGATGTGGGGGCTTACTCCACCCCAAACGACTTGAGTTCAACCATAGACGCCGCTGGGGAGAAGTTTGGGTTTACAGCGCATTTCCCTCCTGCTACATATAATCAGTTTGAAGTATTTACCGGTAACATCACGACTGGAGATACGATCACCTGGCGCCTTGAGTCTGTCGCAGAAAATAGTTCTGTTGTTGGAATATCTACCGGGAATCCATCCGGGAATTTATTGTGTGCAAATTCAAGCGGAACAATAACCCTTGGGTCAGCAGACGATTTGAAATGGATCAGAACAAGTACGATGGTGGCATCCTGTACTATTACGGTAAGCACCCCAGCGGCATTGGTTTTTTATCAGACTGGATCATTTAATGGAAACGTCCGTGGTAATTCCGGCGGGTTTACTACAAGTCAATACTCATTGAGCCACACATCGAACAGCACAAGCGGTTGGGTTAAGTCTGGTGCTGCTGGAAGATTTGCCGCATTGGACAACAATCTAAACTATATCCCAATCGTCGGAGTTTTCCCTTCTACAGCGTTTCCAGCCACAGCTTTTAATTCAGGGTCTTCTCCTAGTTACAGGGGGAGTCGCATTTACTTGCCAACGGGATTGTCAATTCATGCGACTGGTGCTGTTCTCGGGGCCGCTTCGCTCCTTTATTCCGATGTAATCCTTTACGATACAGCAGGAGTAGGTTTGGCGACAGCCACTTTGAATGTAGCCTCGTCATTAACAGTCGGAAAACTTGTTACTTTGTTTGATACGCCGGTTAGTTTGAGTGGGGGAAGTACCTACTATTTAATGCTTAAGCCACGTGGTACCCAAAACTGCACACTGAACGGACTTGGGATGAACACCGCTGCGATAGCAAACGCTTACGCTCCATCCTACAGTAGATCGGCAACAGCAACAACGCCTGGAACGTGGACGGTCGAAGAGAATATTTACACATTCCTAAACCTTCTCTACGACTCTTTTACCATCTCAACAACAGCAAGCGGTGCGGGAGCGTTTCCTTATGTTCAGTAGATTACTTTTAACGCTAGTACTGTGTCCTTCTTTAGTTCTTGGGGCTCAGCTAAGTATGCGAACGAACATAGCTGGCCCTGAGTGCAACCACATTGAAGTCTCCGACGAGACTGGAACAGTTCTGAAGGGTGGGTTAGTGATTGATGACTTGCTCGCTCCAATCACAGATTTCGACGACCCGATCATGGTTCAGATTAAGAACGCAATACAGAACGGTGAATTGAAAGTTTCCGATTTTGACTCAGCCAACTCGGCTCTAATGTCCAAGCAGATTGAAGTAACAGCGTTTAAAGAAGAAACCAAGCAGAAGACAATCGACAGCAAGGCAACCGAAGACGCAATAGCTGTAAATCCGTGAACAAACAGGAGTTAGCATGAAGAAACTACTCATTGCATTTTTAATATTCGGGAGCGTATCGGTTGCGAAAGCAGATCCAATCGCAACCGAGATAACAATAACGGGTGTCGAGATGAATTCAAAGACCTCGGTAAAAATCACTTGTGAGATGTACGACATTTACGCTGGGAGTCGAGTTTTGGTCGAAACAACTTCTCCGACATTCCAGTTCATTCGATTTGATGCGTTAAACCAAGAAACAAAAGCGCCTTATACGCAGGACGAGCGTGTTGAAAACATTAAAGCTCAGTTTAGTGAATGGGCTGAATTCTACATTGCCAGCTATCGTGGCGGGCTCGGAGACTTCACCAAATATGTCCAACAACTCAATGGCCTTACGGTCTCGAAGTAGGATATTTCTTGCGGCCCTGTTTCTTACCAATGTCTGCCACGGGGCATCGCAAGGGCCAAACTCCGCTGGAACTGGTGGCAATGACGCTGCGGTTGGGACTGTTGCATGGTCCACAACTTCAAATATTACGAACTCTGACAATTCGTATGCAACGTGCTCTTTATCGTCTGGCCAAACGAGCAACTATCTTACCGCGACAAACTTTTCTTTCTCTATCCCTGGCAGTGCGACTATCTCGGATATATCAGTCGCGATGGAAAGATCACACTCAAGCGCAGTGGTATCGATTGTTGATTCTTCTGTACGTATTATCAAAGGCGGAACGATCGGGTCCTACGACGCATCAAGTGGATTTACCTGGAACAATTCAGACGCCTACCAATCATACACGCCTGGTTTATGGAGCGAGTCCTGGACCGCGTCTGATATTAATTCTTCAACATTTGGTGCTGCCTTTTCGGCGACCTATAGCGGTGGGCTCGGGTCTACTACTTTGCGTGGAGACCATGTTCGGATTACAGTTACGTACATAGACAACGGAGTGATTAAGCAGATGTGGAGCATCAGTGAGTTTTTTGATTAAGGAATATAAGGCAACTATGAAAAAACTAATTTTATCAATCGGCTTAATTTTGTCAGCATCAACTGCCTGGTCAGCCGCCATGACCACCACTCGTGCGGGAGATTGGTCAAACATAACTCCAGGAGTGACTCCATGGACTGCATTGACAGGTTCTGGCACAGATGGACTGCCTGGTACCAGCGATACGGTTACGCTCAGCCATGCGGTGACGGTATCATCAACGGAAGTGATGGGAACGAGTCCAGCGACCAGCGTTGCGGTTATCACAATCAACAACAACGGAACATCAACCAACGGAAGTCTGACGATACAGCAGCTTGGCGATCTTTCCGTTCGAGGTCAAATAACCACAAGTGGATCGGCGGGAGCAACGAGCTATATTAGGATTGAAGCGGGCGGCCATTTAAGAATTGATTCAACGCAAGCAACAGCGCAAGTTCGCTACCAAATTCGACTGGGCGGCATATCCGATTACATCATCCTAGCCGGAACATCCACACACGGTCGTGCCCGTCTAACAAATATCATTGGAAATATGCCAAACGCAGGAGATGTCACGTCGCTTGGTGCTCAGATAAACGGACCCTCATTCGCTGGGGTTGTGAAAAATTTAATCGTTGGAACATATGGTGATATCACTGGATTTGGCGGTACCGGTACTTCGTACGCAAGCTATGGAGCAACATTCCCAGATTTGGCTGATTGTGTAATAAGTACCTGCGGTACGTTCTACTCCGCTGGGACATTTTACGGGGACAGTGTTATCAGTTACCAGCGATGCAAATTCATCAATTCCGTAGAGAGCAACATCATCATCAGGACGGGGAATGTTTTAAACACCACTGGAACACGTCAAATAGTGAATAGCGTCTTTGATAGAGGTATTGGTTGGTCAGCCTCCGACATTACGGCTCAAAACAACATCGTTAGTGGGTACCCGGCTTCTTCTGGTGTTGTTCAAACAACAGGGCTTGGTCTTATTTCGGATTCGTTGCTGATTTTGCCATTTGCCAATTCCGGGTCTGAGGTCAATAATCGCTACGACAACGTGTACATCCTTGGCATTGGGAACGCGACAAACGCTAGATTTGCAGCAACCGGCTCAACATACGGAGACCCCGACTCAAGTACGCCGTTATTCAATAACCTTATTTTTGATTACCCCGACACGTCGAGTGTTGATTTGGGTGGGTGGACTGGCTCAGACTGGGGCGACCACGGCGATCTTATTCAGACACCATCTTCAAATCCAGCATCTCCCATAACTTCCTCTCTGTGGAATTCTATTGCATTGAAAACATACGCCGGTAACGCTGCGGATGGTTATCTGTCTCGTGGATACGGCCCTGGCGCAGCATTTACTGGGCGTGGTTACGCCAACACAATAATGAAAATGCGGGATTGCACCTGGTACAACAACGATGGGTCTGCCACGCTGGGCTCGCATGGCGGTATTAACGTCGCCGAGGCAGCGTCGTCTCCGGTCGGTGTTGTCCCAGAGTTTTACAACAACATCTTATACAGCACCCGAACAGCCGGAGTCCCAGCACTAAAAGCTCCCGCAACGCTGACGAATCCATTCACCCCATCTGGCGTACACCATAACGCGTCATGGAACATGATAACGCACAACCAACCAACCTCAAGCTCTGACGACACAATCTATTACGGTGAAACTACGGGGACTATCGGAACAGGCGACCTTATCAGTGTCAATCCTCAGTTCGTTGACGACGAGAGATGCTTTGTTAAATGGGTTCGTGTTCTCCGTGGAGATATGGGGACTGGCGCATGGTCAGCTGGAAAACGAGCGGACGAAACGTACACGGACGCCGAAACAATCATTTTTGGTCTAGCGGAAATGCGGAAAGTTTTAGATGAGGATTTCGACTCTCGCTACACCCAAGCGGCATTAAAAGAATATGTTCGAGAGGGATTCAGGCCAACAAACCCAGCGTATAATCAAACCGGATCGGCTGGAGACACCATCGGCGCTGTCGAATATACATCCGGCGGCGGTGGAAATTTTGGAAGTGGAACAATAAGCGGGAAAGGCTATTTCCCGATAAGAAAACGTTTTAATCTTGGGAATAAATAATGAAACAATGGAAATACTTTACACCAGCAGAATCGGAAGGTTTAACCGACGACCTTATGTACAAGCTGGACCGGGCTCGTGAATATTATGGCCATGCCATAGTCATTACCAGCGGATACCGAGACCCGATCAAAAACGAGTCGATTGGTGGAGTAAAGAATTCCTCTCATACCACAGGAGAAGCTGTTGATATACGTATCCCATTGGATCGTGAAATGAGAGACAAGCTTTTATGGGCCTTGGGACGTGCCGGTTTTGATCGGGTCGGGGCGTATAATCTCCACGCCCACGTAGATGTAGACAAGAGCAAACCAATCCCAGCCTTCTGGTCCGGGGAGTCGCATTAATGGATACCCTGGTCCAACTCGTCGCCCATTTAATCGGAAGCACTGAGAACCTAGCTAAACTTGGTGCCATAGGGGCCTGGGTCTTCTTTACGCTTGTTTTATTGATAGAACGGGCTTGGACCCAAAGAGCACAGAAACAAGCCTCTGAGAGCGCCTGGGAGGCCCGTATACAAGAAGCAAAAGCCGATGACGCCATGGCAAACGCTGTTGAAAAGCTTGCCGACCAGATACGAGAACTTCGCTACAAGATTAAATGTGGAGGGACCGATGTTTAACGTAAAGGAATGGTTCGAGCGAAAGCAGAACATTGTCAGGAAAACGGCCGGCTTAGAAGAAAAGAACGAAGCGACCCAGAGAAAGATGCAGGTAGCCATGAGAATATTAGATCGTCGAGAGGTAGAAATACCCGTAGAAGTGGAACGCCGTAGAGAGATTTATGACTACCATCAGAAACTTGCTTGAACTGGCAAAAGAGAAGCTAAAAACAAAAACATTTTATTTACGTTTCAAGTTTCGGTTCGGAGGAACAGATGAACATATTCAAGAAGATAGCGGAAAAGATCAAGAACTTCGGAGTGGGAGCTGCGATAAACAGCCTCGACAACTTCGAAGCCCCTCTCGCCGACCTCATCGAAGAAAAGAAAAAAGAATTCAACTCGATGTCGAGTAAAGAACAGTCCAAATGGATTATGGACAAGGTACAAAACGCTCTGCGGATTTACGCCAACATTAAATAATGGCCGATGAGAAGTACTCTGGTAAGTGGGAACATCTCAGCGAGAACACCTACCGAATGAAAACTCCCGAAGGGTGGATAGTAAAAGACATCTACACCCTTATCTGCGCTGGGAACAACGGTTCTGTTGACGTTGCTTCCTGGCGAGTTTTAGACCCCGATCACGCCTGGATAATCTCACGTTGAAGTGCATTAAGTGCGAACAAAAAGAAGCTTTACCAGACACCTACTACTGCGCTGATTGCTTGGATTGGGTTGAACGAAAAGGCTGGGATGTTCACGTACACTAAAAACACTTGACATCTTAAACTGTAAGTGTCAAGATCCACGGGAAGTTAAAAAAATAATGGGGAGAAAAAAATGAAAAAGTTAATTCTAGTCACAGTAATGTTGGTAGCAGTTGGTTGCAAAGGACCAGCGGGAAGCAATGGTTCGAATGGAGCCCAGGGCCCACAAGGCACACCCGGTCTTAACGGTCCGACAGAAGTTGTCTTATCTGGTCCCGTTACCTCGGACCTGTTCACAATCACAGACGCACGAATTAAGCTTGCATCAAACGTCAGTGTTTTCTTAAATAATGGTACGACTTTGATCGAATCACCGTATTATCTTCCGGGTTATGCAACGAATACGTTTTACTTGCTCAACCCGACGGCAGGAACGATTCAGTTCTACAACGCAGCAAAAGCATCGGCAACAGGCTACATCGTTGTTTTGATGATTTAAAAAAAAGTGTTGCAAAAATAAACAACAGGAATTAAAATAATCATATGAATACACTCGCCAGGGTGACAAAAACCATCTTATCGTTCGTGCGCTTCGTCCTGGCGGGTGTGCGTATGAACATTTCAAGCGAAAACCCTCGGTCTATTAATTTAGGCCGGGGGTTTTTTGTTATCAATTTAAATCCCTTAGATATGTCGGATATTAAAAAGAAGAAGACACGTCATATTCCAGGAAATGACGCACCTCTATCTTGGGGAACAATTTACTCTCTGCTACGGGATTCTAGAACGCCGTACTGCCTGCGCCGCCACCATGTCTAGGTGGATTGGCGTCAGGCCAGAGAGGAATTTCACTGGCTTTGATTCAACCGCTCTTTCTTTGTGCCAGAAAGTCTTACAAAACAACGCTTAAGAACCGATGAGGCTTATGAGTTCACCTACTAGACATTCTCGACGGGCAGGAAGATTACAAGGTGATAGCCGTAGCAAGTCAAAGCTTGAATCAGTGAGATAAACACAACCTACTGGTAGAAAGCTACCGGGACCAGCACTTTCTAGGGTGAGTAAAGTTGTCTTATCGGGCGTCATAGGTTTAAAAGAAGCAAACGGGCTAAGAGACTGCCCAGAGAGAAGTTATATCTCAGTAAACAAGGTAACGAAAGGAGAAGTAAGTGGAATACAGGTTTCAATGGAAAGGTAAAGATCAAGACGACTGCACAAGAAAAGAACTGCTCGAACTTCTAAGCCATCTATCTCAAAACAAAAGTCAAATGATAATGAATCAAATTGAATACGAAGTTGATCGAAAAACAAGAGATATAAAACAAGAGCTTAAGATCAAAGATGCATTGATTGAAAAGTTTATAGCTAGAGTTCAGTGAAACCAACAGCAAAGGAGAAATATGAAAGTAGAAATAGAACAAGTTGAAAATGGGTATGTAATTATTCCAAATTTGAATTGGTCTCATCGAAAAGTTGCAGAAAGCTTTAATTGTTTAACTGAAATCTTAAAGAAAGAATTTGGAGAAGTTAAGTTCATTAAAAAGCACCCAAGGAGAACCAGTGACGAACCTAGAAAGAATAAAAGAGATTGAAGATAACGGTTCTTACAGGCATTGCGCTGAAACATTTGAAGAAAAAGAATTTCTTCTCAAGGCGTTTTATGGCATGAGAAACATAGCTGTAGCTGGGTGGAGTAAAGGTTCTAGCAACGAGGAAATCTACAAGGCTGGCGAGAAAGTATTAAAAGTATTTGAAGAGTTGATGTCAAAAAAATAGACCATTGACACTTAACAAAGAATGAACCATAATCAAAACATGAACCTGGGGAAACCACTTTTGGCCCTTCTACGTCCTTCCTGCATATCTCCCCAGGTATCACTAAGCGTAGTTGGGCCATTCTTTTTAAAGGGAGGTAAGAAATGATCATTGATGAATCATGCATAGGGAAAAAGATGTGGCGTCAAGGTTTCTTTGGAAAACAAATATTCACTCCACTTCACATAATTAAAAGCACCCATATCATGCACGAAAAAATTGTCGGATTGGATGGTGGAAAGTGGATTGGATTTGGTTATTACAAAAAGATCGTTATGTACAACCCTGATTTAACTGATTGGAATTTTTTTGACAGAAAAGATTATTGTGTCAAAGGTAAGAAATCGAAATAACGTAATGGGGAGATCAATATGAATGAAATGACAATACCGACAAACTGGGACGCACTGAAAGAACAGGCAGCGATGCTTGTTAAATCTGGATTCTTGCCGATGAGCATAAAGACGCCGGAACAGGCCATTGCTATTGCCTTAACTGGCAAAGAGCTTGGCATTGGGATGATGGAGGCTTTCCGGTCTATCAACGTGATTCAAGGTAAGCCGACGATCCCGCCACAGTTAATGCTGGCCCTTGCTAATCGGACAAAAGAGCTTGAAAACATTACCATCGACTCGAACGATGACCGCTGTATCGTTACCGTTAAACGAAAAGGCCGTGAGCCTCATGCCGAGACGTTTGGGGTTAAAGAAGCTACGGACATGGGTTTGATGGGACGGGATAACTACAAGAAGCAGCGTGGGATAATGTTTAAGTGGCGAGCCTTGGCAGCAAACCTTCGAGTCACTTTCCCTGATGCGATGATCGGTTTCTATACGCCTGAAGAGATGGGGGCTGAGGTTAAAGTTGGTGATGGCGAGTCTATGGAAGTGGTGAACATAGCGGACATCTCAGATCAAGGCATTGGGGTGCGGGCCCCGGCAGGGTACAAGAAGCTTAAGGAAACCGACCCCGAAGCCGCCAAAGCTTTACTCGGTGAAAACTTCTACACCAAGAAAACGGCCAAGGGTGAGTTTATACATGCCAAAGACGCCAACGCAGGGGTAGAAGGGCTTCCTCCGCTTGAGGATGCGATTATAGATCAGCAAGAACAGCTTACCCTAGTTACGCTCGCAAAAGACAAAAACGTCGCTCCTGAAGCACTCAGGGCCCATTTAAAAGAGAATTACGGGATCAATGGCTGGTCAAAGATCAAGAAAAAGGACTATTCAGACGTTTACCAGTGGGTCATACTTAACGAAGCGGATGCGGTGAACGGTTAATATGAGCAACCAACAAAACGACATTTACTACGAAAACCTGGAAGAATTCTTACAGGAATTGCCGGACAAAGTAGCCGACGCCTTGTCTGCCTGGCGCATCGCCACTCTTCAAAGGGAGAAAGTGGAAGCCATGCTTCACCTACGCCTGAAGGCAGAAGGTGAGAAAATGAGTGTAGGAGATTTAAAGGCAGCAATTAATAACAACCAGGAACGATACGACATGATGCTCAAAGAGATATTGGCGGAGTCGGAATACAACCGTCTCTATGAAAAGCTTTTGAGTGCCAAGAAACGGGCTTCACTGAGAACAGCGTTTTAGTATGGCTAAGCTTCCACCCCTACCACGGCTCAAGAAAAAGCTATGGAAGATTTTCTCGGAGTATATCCGCCGTCGTGACGCTGATGAAAACGGGATGGTGAAATGCTTTACGTGTCCAAAAATAATGCACTGGAAAGAGTCTCAGGCCGGTCATTACATACCTCAGTCCATAGCGTTATCGTTAGTTTTCCATGAGAAAAATGTGCACGCACAATGCGCAGGAGATAATCTTTACAAGCGTGGGAACCCAACGGTCTATGCAATAGAGCTTCAAAAGCGTTATGGGCCGGGAATCTTAGAAGAACTTCAAAGCATGAGACAGGAAAACTTCAGGTATACCCGTGTCGATTATGATGAGATGATTTCAGTTTACAAAGAGAAGTTAAACAAGATTGGGTGGCCTGATAAATCGAAGCCTGTTTATAAAGACTATGTTTGTACTGAAAAAGATGATTACCCGGAAGATTTGGAATAAAAAATGAGCCACGAAAAAATGAAATTCTGCTACAAGGGCCACCCCTTTAGCGACAAAGAAGCGTACATATCAAAGGACGGGGTCCGTAGATGTCGAGAGTGCAAAAAAGCATGGGAGAGGGAGTATTGGTTGGTAAAACAAAGCATGTCCTTAGTCAAGAAGAAGTCTGCGATTTTGAAGTAAGCCGAATGTTTGATGATATGCGAGGAGCCTTTGAATACGAAGCGGACCAATGGGTCGAAGACCAAGAAACTCTTTTTACCTGGCCCGAAATAAGGATGTTATTCGAATGAGAGCGGTAATAGAAACAATCAAATCCGACGGTGTTTTTATGTTTAAAAGGCCGACAGAGATTCTTTACGAATTAGGCCCCAAAGTAAACAACTGTTTCGAGTTCTGGGAAGTAGACAAGAAAGGCGAGATAAAGAACGTTTGCCTAACCTCTACCGTTCATCGTGTAACAAAGCAGGGCTCGATTTGGCGCATCAAAACCAAAACTTCGGAGTATGAGCTAAGGAAGGTGAAATAAATGCCCTGGGGATGGTATGCGGCAGTCGCTTTCATGGGTTTAATTCTTTGGATAAGTTTCGCTGATTTCGACTAAACAAAAGATCGTAAAGTGTCATTGTGGGTATTACGTGCCCGAGCTCAGGCAATGACACTGACAGCCGGGAAAGACCGGCACACTTTCCACCGATGAAAAGGAGACACGGTAATTCCTTGGAGGGAAAAACTAGCTTCACAATCTAATCGGTGGATCATTTAAAAGGGGGAGATAAAATGAAATGTCCTAACTGTGGTCATGTAACTGAGAGAGCAAAGAAAACAACGCTTCCAGAATCAGACTTCGATCAATTCTGGTTGTCGTATCCACGAAAAACAGGCAAGCACCTAGCCCGAAAGATATGGAAAGGCATAAGCGGTGATAAAGCCTTGGTTGACTCTATCATTCAAGCCGTCCAACGACAAAGACGCAGCACAGACTGGACAAAAGACAACGGGGCATATATCCCCCACGCTTCAACCTGGTTGAACCAAAGACGCTGGGAAGATGAAGTTCCACTAGACGGTAAGATCGTGCATCCTACGCCAATCCTAGACCCTTTAAGACAAGCCAAAGAGCAATCAGCCAGGGACAGACTAGAGGCAATCAGAGAAAAAGAATTCCAAAAGCGTGAACTAGCCCGTTTAGCCCAAGAAAGAGACGACGCCCGAAGCCGTAGGATGATGGAAAGCACCGGAGAAAAATACGAGGATATCGATATCCCGATAACTCCCTCGAAGGTGAATATCGCTATGTCGATAAAAGACCGGGAATACCGGGAATTTAAAAAATCACCGGCAATCCCGGTAGAAATAAGGAATTGCAGGGATGAGAACGGAATCAAATGGGTCGAAGAGATGGAACGCCGTGGCTCAGACGAAGAATAAAATAAACTCTTGACACCTAATTAAATGAATGTTAGAAAAAGAGAGTCTTAAAAAACCTGGGGAGGAAATAAAATGCTTATGACTCAATACAAAGAAGATCACGAAGACGTAAACCCATACGAAGAAATGGTTTCGCAGCATGAAAGAGTATCTGGTCACGATCCAAAATCAGACATGACCTACTGTGAAACCTGCGTCATCATTTTTAACTTCATGGTTGAAGACGGCCAAATCTGCCGGTTCCATCCTGACAGCTACTTTGAACCGAAAACACTTATTAAAAAACAGTACTGCGAGCAATGTGAAATCGAGGAGATAATCTAATGGAAGTCCAGCGGGAGTACGGTTTCATGTACGTTAAAAGCAGAGATTACGCTGCGTTAAAGTTTCTTGAACTTGAGTTCATTCTAAAAAGACGAGAAACATTTTTTGTGGAGAAACAAATCTCAAACGGTAAGCATGTTCTTATCGTAAAGGATGCAATCTAATGGAATCGCGTGAAACCCTAATCAACATGATCCGAGAGTCAACCAAAGTAACAGCCTATGCCGTGGAATGGTTCTCGGACAAGTTCTCACCGACAGAAACAGAATTAAGACGTGCTCTTATGAGTTCAGAGCAAACAACAAAGCTAATAAAAGAATTGGTGGCAATGGATGCGCTGGCCCAACAGACCCAAACCCGATAGTCTACCTGGACCAATGCAGTGAGCATTTGGTTTTACTTAGGATTATTTACAGCAGAGATTTACCTGCTACTTAAATTGTGGAGAGTTATTTAAATGGCTAATTGCCCCGGGTGCGAACGCCCAATAAAGAACAATAAATGTATTCCGTGTAGGGCGCAGTTTCTTAGTCCCCACCAGATGCTTGTGAGTGAAACGAAATCGGAAGCAGAACGGAAATCAATAAACAAGATCGAACGAAAGCGTCACGTTGGAAAAATTGAGACTGAATCCCTAAGGAAATTGTTCCCATCTTCCAATGGTTCTGCCCTTGACCGATATTTCGCGAGGAAAAAGAAATGACAACCGCAGTTCCACAACCACCGCCAAGAGGGTATGTAGTATTCGGACTGCTTGTTTTGACCACTATTTTAGTTGCTTGGTTCTTCACCGGATGCGTGTCTATCAAGACCCACGAGATAGCCAAGATCGAGTCTTACGAACAGGGACATATTGACATGGCCGACAGTTGCATCCGTTCCATCGAAGCTGGCGCAACAAAAGAAGAAATTCTGATTGACCTTAAAAATATCGTCAAGGGAAGAACATGAATAGTTTCCTGCGTTCATTAATGGTTTCGCTGACAATTTGCCTTCTGGCTATTTTGGTTAGGTTTTTAGATGAAAACGTGGCGTATTGGTCAATTGTAATAACAGGAAATGTTCTTTATCTTTTTGGATTTATTGAAGGACGGAAATGGTGATGAAGACAACAAAACAAATGCCTCGCGTCATAAAAGACGTAATAAAAGAACGCCAACGCCAGGATGAGAAATGGGGAGAACAAAACCATAACCCGTTTAAATACTTCGCAATCCTAATTGAAGAAGTTGGGGAAGTCGGTCGTGCTCTTTGCGACGGTGTAGATTTCAAGCGAAAGAAAGTCGAATTTGAAGACCATAAGCACTACCAGAATTACCGTGAAGAATTGATCCAAGTCGCAGCCGTAGCCGTGGCTATGGTTGAGTGTTTGGATCGTGGGAAGTGGTGTAAATGACCAGCGACGACCTCAAGATATTGGAAGAATTACTTTATGGAATTCGCAACAACATGGACGACCCGCAAGGACAAATCGATGAGCTAATCCAATATCGATCCGAAGAACGCGCCCGAACCCTCAACTCGGAAGCGGTGCAGGGGATTGTGAAATACTCAAAAGCGTTAATTGATCGTATTCCCTATACGGTAACATTACACATTGAAAGTGGGATTAAGCAATTAGAGGATGCAATCGAAAAATTCCAGCAGTTCAAGGACGGCAAATGAAAAAACGAAAGTGTGATTGCTGGAAGTTTGAACGCCAAGTGTGCGACATTTGCCAAAAAACAAAACGTAAAAAGGATAAGAAATGAGCGCATCTAAAGACGGCGGGAAGGTTCACAAATACCGTGACGGACACGAAAACGGGATTTGCGGAAAAGCTCCTATTGGTTGGCAAACAACAGATCGTGAATTTGTTACGTGCAAAAATTGCAAAAGGAAAAAGAAATGAGCGCATCCTACGGTTCGGAAGACCTTTTGCAATTGGTAATGGACGGAATGGGCTGGGATAAAGAGACAGCACAAGAATGGTTCAACGTGCCAAATCCGTTGCTCGGTGGAGCCACTCCGAACGGTTATGAAATTATGCGTGGAAAAGACAAACTTCTTAAATTTATACGCAATCAACTATCGGAGAATAAACCAAATGAGTGATAGGGATTCGTCCGCAAGTGGCGGTTCGGGAAAGAAAGATTTTGAGGACTGTAAGTGTGATCTTACCGTTAACTCAATCTGCTACGAGCATAAAGATTCGTCCGCAAGCGAGACGGTGAAGCCGTTTCTGAAGCGCTGTGGTGGCCGGTATCCAAATGTCTGTGCTGATTGTAAAGAAGATTATGAATGGCACCAGCCTCAGAAGCCGGTTGCAAGCAAAACTGGGAAAGAGTTGGCCCCGTGTCCTTTCTGTGGTATGTCAGATGTCCAGGATTCAGTAAAAAGTCCACTTCTGGTATTTTGCCGAGTATGTAACCATCATTGGTGGAAAGATTCGTGGGGAAAAGCCTGGTCACATAAACGTATAGCGCATCTGGAAAATGAATTGGAAAACCAGTGCTTTATGCACTCAGAAACAATCGAACAGCAAGAGAAGCAAATCGCCTCCCTGACTGAACGTGTGAAGGAGCTGGAAACTGAGCGCGAAGCAGCGAGAAATGAAATTCAGTACTTGAACGGGATCTGTGATGGCGAGATGAACCAAAAGGAAAAATTGAAATTTCAACTCGACGCGGCGAACAAGCGGAATGAGGAGTTGAAGGGAGAACTGGAATCTTCCAAGGCCGGGAGGTCTTTGCTTCGACGAGAATTAAATGACGTTTGCCTTAAGGCTGCCGATGATAAGAGACAACTTGGGTACCAAGTGTCCGCCCTCACCCGCCAGCTGGACAAGCAGGGGGAGGCGTTAAAGAAAATCTCACAGGTTCATGCTTGGAATCACGCAACGTCAAAAATAGTCGACTCAGAGGCTTATGAGGGCGCATGGCTTGAATGTGTTGAGATCGCAAAAGAAGCTCTTCAATCCACATCGGAGATGCGGGAGGGGAAAATATGAGATACGAGGTTCCGAAAAGTTTTGATGATATAGAGCCGCATTGCGACGACCCCGATTGTGGCGGGTATGGTCCAATTGAAGATTTTGCTCGGCAGCTTCTAAAAGAGCGAGACGAACTGGTAACAAAATGTAACCAGTTGGAAAAACAATATTTGTTCGAGTCCGAGTCAAACATAGCCAATATGAAAAAGATATCTGAACTCTTGGAGCAATTGGACACCGCCCTAGAGGAATTAAAGCGAGAAAAGATCCAGCACGAAAACGCCGGTATAAACTTCACAGAGTTAAACAATGAACTACTGGCTGAATTGAAACAGGCAGAAGAGAAGGCGGGGGCTTTGACAGAAATTATAATCCAAGAATGGACAGAGCAATTAAGAGATGGCGAGTATTTAGTTAATCCAGACGATTGTTTGTCCATAAAGGTACAAAGAATCATCGAACAACGAAATCAGCCTAATAAGTCGAAGAACGGGGGAGAACTTTGAAATATTTTGTCATCCTAAAATGGAAATGGAAAAGGCTCTTGGTGCGGGTTCACAGACGACCAATGGCCACATTCGGCCCAGTAACTCTAGAAGAAATTGGAATCACAAAAGAAGAATTTGAATCCCAGCGCTCCACTAAAGCGACCGCAGGGAAGAAGGAAAAACTATGAAACGAAAAGAGATTATGCAGGCTGCGTTAGAAGCTGGAATTGTTATCACAACAAGCTACGGGCAATCTATTAATCAATATGCAGTATATTCCGACGTCCTGACACTTGAGAAGTTTGCGCGATGCCTTCTTAATATTAAAAAGAAACCTGAATGTAATTGTGATGGGTGCTATCAATCGAGAAAGCCATGACCTCTAAACCTACACAGCCTACGGCGCGGGATAAGAAATGAAAGACCATCTTTATTCATCTTTCCTATTCGTTCTCTTCCTGTTCTGCTCAGCCTGTTTAATCGTTGTGTTCCCGTTCTATCTAGCCCTTGAAAAATGGGGCGCGTATAAGGTAAGGAAAAATGAAAATAAAGCTATCTGAAATTAAGGTTGAAAAAGGTATCCAAATACCCAACTACACAGTCGCCGGGAAAATCCACGAAATGAAACACGGAGACAGCGTATTTTTTAAGGAATTCAGAAAAGGCCATAGCTTCGCCACCCGAATACGACAATTAGGCTACAAATCCAACCACAAGAAGGTAAAAGGCGGGTTCCGGGTATGGAAGCTAGAGAAAGCCGTAAACTCGCAACCTAGCGAACGCTAGGGCCATTTAACGTTATTCTAAACGGATTTGGATTGGCTGCCAATCCTTGCCATCCAAGTCTGCCCCATAAAATGTATCGGATGAAGTATCGACTTCGCTTAAAGCTTGAACCAACAGCCTCGCTTCAACCAATCGAACGGCGGTATAAGCGTTTAAAAAAACAAGAACGGTGATTAGTGTGTATTTCATGACTTTTTCACCTTTTTAAACTTAACCTTTCCAATTTCTTGGATACGACCGTCATTTATTTTCTGGTGGATTATGTGTAGCTCAGCCAAACGGCCCTGAAGAGCACCCATATCAATTGGCATAAAAGCAAGCGGGCCGGCTGATTCTATTTGTTTAATCCGTCCCTCTATCCACTCCGAAAGCGTTTCAACGTGGCAGATTTGATCTTTGACTTTGACAGTTGCCATAATATCCCCCTTTATTTAAAGAAAACTCTGTAGATTAATTGTCCAACTTCCCAACCGGTTAGAATCCAAATTATTTGTAAAAAATTATCACTCATATATCCCCCTTTATTTCTCTAGTTTTTCGATGAATTCTTGTAATTGTTGGTTGTGTTCGAAGTCGTGCGGGTTCATGGTCTAAACTCGCTCACATACGCCCCGACAAAGGCAACAATCAAAGCCACAACACTTGAAACCATGAAATAAGCTGTGGTGAAGTAGGCACCGTCGATTGGTTGTAAGTTCATGATATCGCCCCCCTTGCAATACGGGTATCGTTTACGTCATAGTCATAGACAATCTGCCCGCAAAACTCATGCGTTGAAACGTAGCGGAGTTTGACAACCTCACCGGCGGCGTTTGTCGTGGTGTGGATATCAACAACCGTGTGCACCGCTTTGTTTTTATCGCCAACGGGTATGTATTTCTGGCCAATCTTGAAACGGGGGCTCATATCTTGCCCCCATTTTGTTCGATAAGCTCTTTTCGTAGGTTCTCAGCATCGGTGATAGCGTCACGCTTATTTAGTATTTTGATATTGGTTTTAAGTTCGTAAAGGAAAGTGTCACCTTCCCAAACATGAACATATCCCATAAGTGATGGCGTAGATTTTCTGTCAGCTTCGCGGCATCCAATCAATATTTGGCTCATGATTTCACCATTTCATTGAGAAGCGCATTTGCCTCGCATGAAAAGCAACGGCATTTGTCGCCCCATATTTGATCCAAGCAAGCCGAACGGGCAACACTTTGAATAAAAGCAAGGATTTTTTCATCGGTTGAAGTTTTCATGATTTCACCACAACACTCGAAACCATCACGGCTAAGCACTCAACAACTTCATCCCGGCGAGTTAGGCAAACGCTTAAAATGACCTCATTCGTGCTTTGTTTGTATCCTTCAACCAGTTCAAGTTTCATGATTTCACCACCGCTAAACCCAACAACGTAGCCACAACCGCACCGCCCCAAAAGGATAAGAAAGCTTGTAGAAGTTCCATGATTAGGCCACCTGCACAAGCTTCTTGGCATATTCCATCGCGTCCGGCGTGCTAGGAAATATTTTGACGATACCAAGTGTTTCGTTTGCATCGGTATCAATCAAAGTGACGATGTTGCGACCTTCTGGCGTGATTGTGACTGCCGACATCATTCCGAGTTCTTTGTTTGTGTATTCAATTTTTCCCATTGTGTTACCTCCCCAGGTATTTTTTAACTACACAAGCAAGATACACAGTATTATTTTAAATGTCAAGAACTATTTTAAAATAGTTTGACACCATTAATAACACACGTTAAACTAACCTTGTAAACCCGTTCTGCAATCGGCGTAGATCAACGCAGGATAATCACCAACGCACGAAACACCGGTGCACCGTGATAATGGATATCAAACTTAAAAGCGAGTAAGACTGGCCCCACAGCTACAGTGCACCCAGCCTCGCATCATAAAGGGCACCGCCAATGCCAGTGCAAAAAGCGCAAATAGAGTATCCATGGGATTTCTATGTAACAACGTGTTGACTATACAGATAACACAATCTAAACTCTTCTCATGGGTTCAAGCACTCCACAATACGCACCAAATCACGTCCTAAACCCGGAAACAGGGTTTATCGAAAACCCAGCATTCGCTAATGACTTCGATTCGGAACGTAAACTCGCATTTCTTGAACTCTACAAGCAAAACGGTATCCGATTACGTAGAGCATGTAGATCAATGGGATTATCAGAGTCCACAGTTAGTAGACATTTACACACAGATCCCAAATTTAAAGAAATGTTCGAAGCTGTAGAAAAAGATTATATAGAGGATCTTGAAGCCACTAGCAGAGATAATGCACTAAACCCCAAATCTGTCATTGAACGGATATTTCAATTGAAGTGTCTCATCCCGGAGAAATACGGGCAAGAAAATAAACCTTCAAACCAAACTGTTAACATAACCATTGATTCTGAGCTGCTTCGACAGGTAGCATCTAGAAATAACGTGATCGAAGCACAGATAATTAGCACTCAGAATGAACAGATGAAAACCCTTGATAATCAACGAAACGAGAGTGCTAAGAATAACGAGAATGTTTGATAATAACAAGCACTCGATCCAATCTCACCATAATCATTCATTATCAACACATTCACCACATACCAGATACGACATACCAGCTATTATCGGAAGTAACGCAGATCAAGTTCAGGATAATTAGCACTCTCGCATGGTAAATAAATTAAAGGATGCTTTTGGTATGGCAGAAAATAATCCCCATAGGGGTGGGGATGATATTCTATATCCCTCCACTCCAACTGCCTATCAGAAAGAGCCGACTGCAAATCAGAAAAGAGGGGTTTATGGATCAAGAGGCTAAATACTGGCGAGACAAGTGGTTGGAATCAGAGCGAGTGATAGCTGCACTGAGAGATCTGTTTACAGAAGGAAAACCAAAGAAGTTTGAGAAGGTAGTGAAAAAGAAGAAAAAGTCGTAATGACGAAGCAGAACGAAGCTCATCTAGAGGAAGTCCGGGAAGCGACGAAGAAAAGTCTGTTTTTTCTTTGTACGCAGTTTCTAGGGTATAAGGATTGGGACGTTGTTCATGACGAGATGGAGATATTTCTTTGTAAACCTGCGAAGAAGAAGGCGCTTTTGATTCCCCGGAACCATTTGAAGAGTACGATTGCGACGATCGGGTTTGCGATCCAGCAGATTATAAGGAACCCGGATATACGGATTCTGATCGGGAACGGTGTATGGGACGTTTCTAGGACGTTTCTGAGCGAGATTAAGGCCCAGTTGGAAGGTTCTCAGTTAAAGTACCTGTTTGGTGACTTTCAGAGCGCGAGATGGAACGCTGACGAGATCATTGTCAAGCAGAGGAAGAAAGCTTTGAAGGAACCCACCATTATGACAACGGGTGTTGAGGCTGAAACAACGGGTGGTCACTACGATTTAATTATTCTTGATGACTTGGTCGGTCTTCAGAACTCCCAGACCCCGGAACAGAGGAACAAAGCGAAGAGATTTCGGAGATCAATGATCAATCTTCTCGAACCCAGAGGCGGATTACTCATTGAGATCGGTACCAGATGGCATTTGGACGACACGTTTTCAGAAATATTCGAAAAAGAGATGCGCTACTACGACGTGATGATCAAAGAAGTCGTTGAGAACGGGAAACTGATCTTTCCGAAGAAATTCGCCAAGAAGTTTGACCCCATTCGAAAAGATTGGATTGAGACAAATGATCCGACCTGCATGGATTATATTGATCATTTGAAATCTTCTATGCCTTTGGACGAGTTCTCCGCTCAGTACCGGAACAAACCCTTTTCTTCAGAGAATCAGTTGTTTAAGCCGGAGATGTTCAAGTACTTCAGTCAGCGACCTCAGGGACTTTATCTTGGCATGGCCGTTGACTTGGCAATCTCCGAATCCAGAACCGCAGACGAGACTTCGATTATTGTCTGTGGGATGGACAAAGACTGGAAACTTTACGTTTTGGACTATATAAAAGGAAGATGGCGTCCTTCTGATGTCGTGAATAATATTTTGGAAATGCAGTCAAAATGGAAACCGCACACCGTCGGGATGGAGACGAACGGTTTTCAAAAGACTTTAAAACTTTCAGTCGAAGAAGAGATGCGACGACGGAAGCAATACTTTTCAATTGAAGAAATAAGGACCGGTCCCGAGAAATCAAAAGTCGAACGGATTAAAACGCTTGAACCATTCTATCGGAACGGTACCGTTTTCCACGCCAGTTGGATGAAAGGCAAAGACATGGAAGATCAACTTCAAACTTTCCCAAAAGGGAAACACGATGATGTGATAGACTCTTTAAGTATGTGTTTACCACTTTTAAATCCGGGTGTGAGTACATCGATAAGTCAGGAAGACGACTGGGACCGATGTATTCGTCGTGCCCGAGAGAACAATAATTTGAATCGAGGCTTTTTTAACTATGACAAGTAAAATCGCATTTATTCTTCTTCTCACTGTTGGATGTGTCTCCAAATCGACTTATCTCAAAGAGAAACAGAACCACGAGAATGAGAAAAAAATGCTCCAATCCGAATGTGACCAAGCGTCATATCAATACGGCTTGCAAATCAACCTTTTGGAGCAGGAAATTAAATTAAAGAATGAACGTTTGAACAAATTTAATCAGATTAATCCCGACGGAAGCCTACGTGATAACAAGTGGAAAGGGTACATCGACCCTCCGATCACAGGCAAAGAGAAATGGATGAAATAATGGCGAAACTTTACGACAAAGAAGTCAAATACCAGAAAGAAGAATCGAAACAAGTAAGCCTTTGGCAAGACCGGATCTCAGTTGCCAAGAAAGAACAAGAACGATGGGCTGAACAGTCCGGGGCGAAAAGATTTATACAAGAATACAAAGGAAACTACGGGATCGTTTTCCAGACCCGAAACTCCAAGGTTCCGATCCCACCAATTAACGACGTTTTTGCCTACGTTCAATCTGACATTGCATCGACTTACAACCGTGATCCTTATATTACAGTAAACGCCAAAGCCGGTTCTGTTCGTGGTGCTGCGTTCTGGGAAGTCATCCTCAACTATTACTGGCGTGTCCTAAAGAACAAGGAAGAGCTTGAGTACGAGATCATTGACAAAGACCTTGTTGGGTTCGGCTGGCACAAAGTCGGTTACACCGCTTCTTCCGTCGGAGTTGGAGACAGTCTCAAGATCGAAGACGAAAGCATCTATTCAAGCTACGTTTCCTGGAAAGACGTCCTTTGGAACGTTGGTTCCAAGCGTCCTCCGGTGGATTGTCAGTGGATGGCTCAGCGAATTGTCCTTCCTTTGTCTGAAGTCAAGAAACGTTACAAGAACGCAAAAAGCCTGGAAGGGACTCAGAGCCCCGACGTTACAGACGATACCTATAAAAAGTCTACCCAGAAAGACGATATTAAAGTCGCCATCCTCTGGGAGATATGGGACGCCCAGAAAAAAGAGATTTGTTTGATCGCCGAAGGACTGAAAGACAGATTTCTCGAACCAAAAAAACCGTGGCCGCCCTATCTCAAGGAATTCCCTTTCCTTATGTATTGGGACTTCGTTGTTCCTGAAAGCCCATATCCGATGTCATCTATCGCCCCTTGGGAACCTCAAATCCTTGAAAAGATGATTTTGATGGGAAGTGCCATTAATCACGCCAAACGCTGGAACCGTCAAGCCTTTGTGAAAAACGGTACGATTGATGACAACTCTCTCGATAAATACGAACGTGGCGACGACGGTGCGATCATTACCTACAACGGAGACTCCGCTGATATTAAGTTCGCTGACTTCGGTCAGCTTCCGACAGACTTTTACTTACTCATGGACCGGATCGATGCTCAAGCCCGAAGCATTAACGGTCAACCAGAATTCAACCGTGGTGGAGCGACCAAAACCCAGACTCGTACGGTAGGTGAATTGAACCTCATCGCTGCCGGAGCCAAAGGCCGTGAAGATCGCAAGATCGACCGTCTGGAAACCCACTGCGAGAACATCGCTCGTCATTTAATGTTTAATCTCCAGGGAAACTTTGACTTGGAAAGCTCGGTCAAAATCACCGGAGACACGCCCGAGGAAGTTATTCAAGCATTGGGTCAGAACTACGACCCTGTAACGGGGATGGTTACTTTTTCACCCGAAGATATCAAAGGCGAGTACGATGTTGATATCAAGGCCGGAAGCACGCTCCCGATGGACAAACAGAACCGGATGCGAGTCCTTGAAACAATCCTCCAGACCGTGGCCCAAGCAACTCAGCAAGGACCGATGGACCCGTTCATGAACGCATTAATTCAACAGCTTTTGCTTGACTATGACATCAAAGGTCTTCAGGAAGCCTACGAAATCTCGGTCGCTCAGTTCCAGAAACAGCAAGAAGAACAAGCTGGACAGCAAAGCATTGAGGATCAAAAGGTTGGAGCCGAAGCCGCCAAGAGAATGGCTCAAGCGAAACAGATCACGGTAGATACTGCAATTCAAGAACAAGAAGCGGCTCTCGGTCCCGTTGGACGAGCTCAGGTTGAAAAATACGTCAAGACCCAACCGAAAAAACCCGGAGAGAAGAAGTGACGTTTTACTGTAACGGATGTGAATCTGACAAAGGGTTTTATGAATTCTCGCTCCTTCTTATCGAGAAATGGGGAGAGGGGATAAAACGTTTTTGTCGTAACTGCCGAGCCCCGAAAGCCTATCTTCCAGATGTCTACTTTGACGGAAAACCAGAAGAGAACCTGGCTGATGGTCCCGACGGAAAACCCCGAGTTTTTTTTTCGAAGGGGGAGAAAGCGGCGTACCTAAAATCCAGGGGAATTATGGAAGCGGGCGACCGAGTTCATGGAGCTCCGGTTCAGGTTCACAAGAACCAGGAGCGT